>ENA-UOWK01000291-UOWK01000291.1-bioreactor-metagenome-genome-assembly--contig:-NODE-291-length-41398-cov-25.360206_pt1 | contig 41398 bp, 38 predicted proteins | sample MGYA00238157_ERZ761612 | MGnify/ENA primary metagenome ERZ761612 (study PRJEB28901, sample SAMN06268035) | bioreactor metagenome | isolation source: Joint BioEnergy Institute, California, USA... | reverse complement strand
AATAATAATAATAATAATAATAATAATAATAATAATAATAATAATAATAATAATAATAATAATAATAATAATAATAATAATAATATTCTAGTCCTTTCTGTCGGATGGCGCATCTCAACCCCTCTTCCTATATATATATATATATACATACCGAATCCAGAAAGAAAAAAAGATGTTTGACGGAATCCCAACAAGTAACCGTCTTCGGGGGTCCGGATCCGGATCTGCACCTGACCCTTTTTCCTTTCAGGCCCAGAGTTGAGAAGTCTGTGCCGCGCCGTGTTCCATGAAGATTCATTATTGCTACTGCTGGGAATATTCGACATCTTGCGTCGGTTTGCCATGCTCCGTTATTGCTGTTGGATATGCAAGGGACTGGTTGCTCCACGAGCCTGGCTCTCACTGGACTAACCTCAACCTCCATCATGCCGATGTCGCTCGATCTGAATGCCGAGCTTGCCTCCTCTAGCTGGGATGTATCCTTCCGTATGCATTTTGCATGGTGACGGCAAAGGTCCCTTAAGACGCTCACAGACAGCATTCCAGATCAATTTCTGGGCTTTTTAATGTACACTCAGTAATCGGTATATATGACCAATGTCTGCCCGCTTTATATATATATATATACATCGACTTATCGACCGCACACGTACAGTACAACTCCCACGGCTCACCCCTACGAATTATACAGATAAGCCGCAACAACTCCACCCCAACCGCCAGCATTGGCGCTCTCCGTCGCGATCACCGTGTCCGTGCTGATGAACATGTTCGTCACGCTCTTCACGTTGGTGCCGTACAGATAAAGCCCCGAGGACGAGAGGACCCTGATCGCGTTCTCCTGGCAGTCCCCGCTGCAGCCGCCGTAGTTGTTGAAGAACGTCCAGACACACCCGCCGTACAGGAAGAGGTTCGAGGATCCCCGGATGCGCTCGAAGAACGCCATGCGGCACTTGGCATCGCCCGCCGCGCAGTTCGTGAAGTTCGGGTCGCTGTCGATCAGGTTATCCGCCCATGGAACGGGCGCGAGATCGTTGCCCGGGCCCTGCCAGTATGGCGTCTCACTCTGCTGCAGTGCGGTGAACACGTTCGACGCGTACTCGAAGTTGTACTGGTACAGCGTGTGGTGTTCAAAGGCCGTGCCGACCAGCCAGGTGCCCTTGGTCGCTTCGACCAGGATTCCACGTCCCGTCGCGATCGTCTGGGCGTGGCCTCCGTCCAGGTCGTGGTCCGCGGTCCAGCCCCACATGTTTTCGATGTAGGCGGAGGAGGTGCTGGTGAGATGGATCAGGCCCCATGCGGCTTTGCACTCGTCCGGGGTGCCACCGCAGTTTGTCTGGACTTTGCTGCCCGCAGCGCCGCCGATGCGGAAGTGGGAGTTCCAGAAACCGACGTCGCCGGGTGAAGAGCCGGCGATGTTGACTTCGACCTGGGACGTGCGTTAACAGTGGACTCTCTCCTGCCCCAGAGTATTTCTGACGTACCAGTTTACATCCTTGCAAGACATCGGCAACAGTGAACATCATGTCGCTGATCTGAGCGACGCCGACATCGCCCGCGTTGCCGACCTGGACCATGGTCGTGGGGGCGTCGGGATTCCAGAAGTTGCTGCCGACGGCGCTTATGGCGGATGCGTATGCATCACCAAAGATGCGCGAGCCTGCGGGGACGAAAATCGTGTTCGTCACGATATAAGTTCCCGCAGGGAAGTAGATGATCTTGCATCCAGCGTACTGGCTCAGGATAGCATTGATGTTCGCAGTGTCATCCGTCGCACCATCACCGTAGACCGGGTATCCCGGAACGGACTTGATGTTTATGACCTGGTCCACCCCATACTCCTGGTAGGTTGGAGGAGGCATGGTGAAATACTTCCCATCGGAAAGGAGTACCGAAGATCGCGGAGTGGTCACCGTTTGTCCAGAGACATATTGCTTGCTGGGATTCCCGGAAGTGTACTGGATGCATCCGTCAGCCAGAGATCTAGATCCCAACGGACTAAACGACAGGCTGCCACTTACCAGATCCCCATGCACCCAAGTATCCGCCACGTTCCCGCTGAGCACAGTGTTCCCGTTCAGGGTTACCGTGCTCCCGCTGTTCGTCATCTGAATGTTCTCAAGGATGATCGAGTTGCCCGCATTTCCGGAATTGTAGGAGCTGACCAGGGTGCCGATGCTGGTGCCGCTGGAATCGATCACCGTCAATGAACCGGAAGTCCCGCTGGCATCGATACCAGTGCCGGCATTTTCGAAGTGGCAGCCCACGAATACGATATCGGTTCCGCCGGCAACGACACCGGTCGTGGTCCCGATGAAGGTCAGGCCTTTGAAGACCCACTGTTGGCCGCTCAGCCTCATGCCGACGACACCGCCGTAGAAGGTGAGATCGTTCTTTTGCCACAGTTTCAGCATACGGCTCGATGGGGTACACAGATGAAGATATACAACCTACCAGGATAACATTGCTATTGTAATCATACTGTGTGCTCAACCCCGTATGACCCGTCGAGTAATTCGGCATCCTGAACACGACATTCGTGAGCTGTGTCGCCTGGCTGACCGTCCAGTCGAGCAGGGTGATACTGGTCGACGGATCGATAGCCGTGGAATCAATGATGATGTTCTTGAAGGCGATGTAGAAGTTGATCGTTCCGCCATGGTTCGGGTCCTTGCCGTAGACGATATGGTCGTGGGGGAAGTTCGCGCTCGCCTTCAGCACGGGCGGATTGATCGGATCACCAACCACCACGGTCCCGACGTACAGCTGGATGCTGCTTTCCATGAGGTAGGTACCCGCGGGGAGGTACACGACGGCGGGCTGACCGGTCGTGCCCATGGCGTTTTGGCTGCGGTCGGGGCCGTTGGATGCACCGGCTTGAAGACACGTTAGTCAACTGGATGGGAATTGGATATGGTAGAGTGGTATATGTAGTTGCGCAGCAGACCCTATGACTACAATGTACGATGTGCGGACCACATACCGGTAATCGCAGCCTGAATCGCAGCAGACGCATCTGTCGTGCCGGTATTATCCGCGCCGAAATCCGTAACCACGTTCCTGAAGACCTTGTAGTTGTTCTTATACGTCGAATCCATAAACGACGACTGGCCATTGTGCTCGATGGCCTCGTACCAGAACTGGGACGACCCCGGCGTCAGGCCCGAGCAGGCGGCTGCCGTAGAAGCAACATCGTTGTGAAGAGCAACAGATTGAGGCTTATTGAGATGGACCCACGGCTGGGCGGATTCGTTCACGATGGTGTATGGGATTCCGCTGGATGATTCTGCGTCAGATTATCACGAAGTAGGAGAAGTAGCCGGTTTGCAGGGCGAGGGCCAGGGTATCACCGGACAAGGAAGAAGAGAGCGACTCACACTGGATGCGGCACATAATCTAGAGGAGGGTAATATCTGACAGAACCCTGAGTAGATGAGACGTTGGCAGATTTGCCAGGGCTTGGAAGCGCCACTCCAAGCCCGCAGCCGGAGAATAGAATTGCCAAATACGAACACAATGACTGAAGTCTCGCCATGGTCAGTATATAAACAGATAGAGACCGGTTCAGACGAGCACCATGGTGGACGTACAGAGACACCGGGAGGAGAAGGACCATCTAATATATGAAATAAAATGGCCTGCTGCAGAACTCCTGGATCACAACCAGATCCCTCTCTCCCTAGGTGGTCTCCATCGCACTAGCAACATCAGGCTGAGGGCTAATTTTCCATGTCCCATGCAGCGTGCAGGAGAGATCCAGCCCGACCCGCTACCAGGGTGCCTTTCTGCAACGCTGGGGCGTAACCCTGTGATGCCTCGATCAGGCAGGTGGTCCCCCACGTGTCGGGCTTCCCGGGAGGCTGGAAGCACCCTGCGAGAAAGAGCAGAGGGGACACAGGGCCCTGGGTAGCAGGCAGGGTACTGAGCACATTCCGATTATAACATAGTCTGGATTCTTCGTCGGACACACTCCGGACCCGTTGCTCCTGCAGAGATGGACCGGATGGACGAGGGTCACATCTCAGCCGTGCCTGACCGTTGGGCGGGAATCTAGCCGGGCCGATAAGCGGCTGCAGAGACACTGGTGCCCCTCGTGCCTGGCAGCCAGGGGGGCCATCATAACTGCCGACTGCCTGCAAGGAGCGGGGACCGATGGGCCAATGCCGCACGGCATCGCAGCACCGTGCATGCAGCGAGATGATCTGGGGTAACGAGGGGTAGGGCAGCCCAGTCCAGAACCAACCACGACCCACCAAAGGGTCCGGCCTCCGGCTAGTGGGAGACTTCCAACATATGAGACTGAGGATGCATTTTCCATAATGGTATCTAGTAATAGTGCGCGGAGGGAGAGGTCGGCATGTGCAGTCGGGGAGCTGACATTTGCAGCTTTTGGAGGTATTGCACTGAGTGAAGGAGAATAGGAAAGTGGAGTAGGGTCCGACATAGATGTAACGACACGGAAAAAAATTTCCTAGCGCCCGAAACATCGTGCGAACAGGATATGGCGAAGGAGGATGATGTCGCATGTGATGGCCCTATGGGTCAGGAGGGAAAAGAAAAAGAAGAAGGAAAGAAACGTGAGTTGGGGCGCACTGTCATGTGATGATGCTGGGATCTCTCCTGCTGACATCCTGGGCCAGCATCGTCGCTTGCAAACCAGCACTTTGCGCCATTGATAGAGTTTTCTTTCACTGCAATAGGCGTTACATCGCTTAACATGAAGCATCAACGCGTTGACCTTGCTTGCCAAAATGCCGCGTTCTCGAAGCAGAGGTCGTCGGTATTATGTATTGGGTTTCAGGGAGGCAACAGTTGCTCACTTGGGCCATTTTATATTACAGTGTTTCAGGTGCTGGGTCCGGAGGGCTTCCTGTGCAGGGACACATAGATGATAGTCAGCTAGATCAGGTATGAATACTACATTACTAGTAGTACTCAGTGATCTCATAGAAGTCGCATTTTACCAGATGGAGAAGATTAAGTATCAAAGTCCTATACTGAATGGGTCATGGGATTCAGATTCCAAGTAGACGAAAAGTTATATATAAAAATTGACGATGAGAAATGCAACGATCTACATACCATGATATCCATTAGAGTACACCATGCTATATTCATTTCCGCAACTTCAGACGCAGGAAATCGCGTAAGTGTCGACGAAATAATTTCCTTATGATGCGCTTATCGATTCGGGGGTCTTTCTGCTCATGTTGCTCCACTTCGTGCCATTGTTGACTCCAACTATCGCATTCTTGCTCCTTGGCTCCGTGGCTCTTCACCATTGTAACCAACTCGTCGATCTCTTCCTTCTGAAGCTGCTGTATGTCTCTCCAGTCATACAGTTTCTGTATGATGGAGAGCGCAGAGAGCTTTTCTCGGCTATAATCGTCTTCAATAGATATGTTGACGTCCGCACCTTTGGAAACCATTAGCTTGAAGATGGGCAATGCCCTATCAGCGTCAAGGCTCCCGCGATGAAAGGAGTATAGCAACATCTCCCATGAACTCTTTCCATCAAACTTCTCATTAGGATCGGCGCCATGCTCTAGAAGAATCTCGATTATTTCCCGGTTGAAGGACTTAACATTTCCAAGGTCCATTGCAGGTGGATCCGAGCAAGCGCAGAGAAGCAGTGGCCGTCCTCTTCTCCAAATCAAAGTAGATCCATGCTTCCGGAACTGCTTTTTCACGTACAGGGTGAATCCAACATTAACAGCAAATGTTAGAAATGTGTCCCATGGAGCAGGCACCTGTCGGTTCCTGTACCGGGTTCGGGTAGCTTCCTGATATAGGTGGTACCAGTGTGCGCTCTCTATGGGGGTCTCCCCGAAGTGCTTCATATATTTCTGTCTCACCTCATCCGTCAAGTTTTGTTTCACGGCCCAGTCAAGCACCCTGTCTGCTGAATGCAACAACTCTTCCTCTGCCGCGCATCCAGTAAACCGCTCAATTTTCAAAGTTATTTCAACCATCTCTTTGACATAACAAGACACGCGCGCACTTGTTTTCATTCGAAGCACACATGATCGGAGAAGAGCCGAGTAGGCGTCGAAACCAGTGTCCATAGTTTCCTTTTCCATGTCGATCCGTACCTCGGGCTTTTCCAGGAAGTCTGCGACAGTTCGGTGCAGGTATTGAACTTCAGGGTCTTCGGGAACGGTCCATTGTCCACTGCCAATCTGTTCTTCTGGCTGTTCCAAGTAGTCTGCGACACTACCTTCGATGGCTCGTGTCCCGAAGACGACTCGTCTCCTGCGTGATTGTTGTTTTCCTTGATCTAATTCTTCATCACTGTCGTTGCTCCTAGACCCACGCCGTAGCTCAAGCAAGCCTGCGCAGTGGCTCTTTAGACGCGCTTCTATCTCCTGAACTCTAGCCCTCGCTTCGCATTCTGAGATAGGCCTGCGACTGAAATTTACCACAGAGGCCGTATCTTCTTGAGCAAACGAGAGCCCTAAAGCGGTAAGTTTGAGGGGCTTGAAGCTTCCTCTACTCACGTTCACTTCGCTGGCGGCTCGGAATATCTGGAAGATCTGCGAAGACTGGACTTTATAGAATGGCGAAACTTGGCTGAGCATATGCACGAAAAGTTGCTCAAGATCCTGGGGTAACTCTTGGAGTCTGCGCTGCAAATCGCGGATTGTGTCATGGTTCTGGAAGCCTTCGAGAAGAGACCTCACCACAAATCGAACCCAAAGAAAAACACCGGATGCAGCCTCCACAATGTCTGCGACGAATTCCTGGGCAAGGGAAGCCTGTGAAGGTCGTGCCTTTATAAGTTCGGCCAACCGCGGATTCCGCCGAATATGATCGTTTACGTACGTTGTTATGTCGCCCTTCGTAAGATCTTCTAGCCTCAGTTGAGGACAGTCTTCGAAGGCCTTTTCAAGAACTCTCAAGGGCCGGCCTGACATAATGAGCTTGACGTTGGATGACGTGGCGGCTGACTTGAAGAGGTCGGTTAACTCGTCCATCCCAATTTCCGCCTTCTCATATTCATCCAGGCCATCAATAATGAATGCAATTTTGACTGAGACTATCTTCTGGGCAGCGAGAAGGTTGAAAGCCTCTTTCAGCTGACGATATGTCGGAAAGTCACTCCAGTTGGCGGTGGCTCTGTTGAAGAACTGCGGGAACAGTACTTGGTCCAATTCTGGTCTCTGCTCGAGAACTGCATAGAGAAGTGATTGCAACAGTCCTTTTTGCGATCGCTGCATATCAGTGCCGTGTCTCCAGAAGTAGAACGAAGATACAAGAAGTGGAACTCCATTAGCCCAGTGTTCAAGACCCTTCCGAGTGCGAGGATCTCGGACTAGGAATTTCATCAGAGTTGATTTTCCAGACCCAGCCTTTCCACAGATCCAGTATATCCCATTTCCAAATCGAAGCCAGTCTGAAAAAGAGTAGCGGGGGCTATGTGTGTATATCCATTCACAAGTTCTCTGGTGTGCCTGGGCGATATCCTGATAGCGATCGTCAATACGACTAAACCAAAGGCAGTCCTTGATCCTCTTGCGCACTTCTTCGACTGAGGGCTGCTGGATGTGAGCAGTGAGTGGTTGCTTCAGGCGTGATGGTAGCAATTCGACGGCGTTAAGAATCTCTTGATACCTATGTGCTGCCAGAGTATCGCCTTTCAGGATGGCTTGTATTATTTCCCTCGTTGCTCTATCAAAGTCCATCAGACGGGAATTGTTTTGTAGGGCAATAGTGTTCATGTCCGTTTTGATAGACACCACAACTCCGAACTGGAGCTCGTTGCGGACTCTCTCCAGTTCATATATGGTCTCTTCGATTTTCTCCTTGTTCAGCACAGCGTGGAGAGCCTGGCCCCATCTTCCGCTGCCCCCTCGCGACTTGAACCTCAACAATTGGTCTAACAACTCGCTGGCAATTTTCTTGCTTCTATTGGATAGTTCCTCCAAATCCTAGGCATTTTAGCCAGTTAACATCAAATCTCTGTAGGCGAAGAGCTGATAGAAATGAGGCAGCTTCCTACCAATTCATCCTCCGAACGATGCGTGCCGACTGTAAATTTCATCATGGATTCCTCCAGCTTCTTGATGCGTGCCTGGAGGTCCTTCGCCACAATCTCAAGGTCTTCATGGTATTGAACCTTTCCTGCTTTCCGGATTTCATTGGCTTTCGAGAGAAGATTCACCGAAGAGTCGACGACCTGGAATACGTTGGCAGCAATTCCAAGTGCTGCAAGCCCTTCCATGATGGATCTCCACAGTCGGGTTAAACACTCGACAACAAATGAAGGAATTCAAATAAGAGAGAGCATATCAATAGGAGAGTGTGAGAGGAATCTGTGTGGAAGAAGGTCAGGGTTCGCAGCCTCCTCTATTTCTAAGCCACTGACGCTGCATCGTAGGTCTAAGTCAAAAAGCGTAAGAAAATGAGCCCCCTAGTTTCTCTGCCACATCACAGTGCATTCTTCGAGCAAGTCACATCCTTCTTCCTTGAAGGTGATTTCGTTTTGACGTGGCGCCGGCTGACTAGCCGGTCGCTGGACACGATTTGTCTTGCTAGCATCTCCAATCATGCAATACAGTGGCATTCAGAATTGGTCAATCAAATGGGTTGCTCAATAGTCCACTTGTCTAACTCACTATCGAACATGACAATGCAGAGGAAAGGATCATTCTCATCGGGTGTGTAAAGGTTGCAAGGGATCGGGGAAGGGATGAACCATTCCTGCCTCCTATGGAAGGATGGTTTAACCCTACACGTGCTCTACAATCAAAGACAATCATGTCCCTAACAGTACCTTGCTTTCATAATACCCAACGGCCAAATGATGACATAGAAGATAAAACATAGAAGATAACGTTCATTTTTCATGCCCGTTCCTTCGTCCTCATTTTACAGCTTCTCCCGACGGACGATCTCATTAATCATCGAGAAGAGCTCGCAGCCAGACGCTCTACTATCGATACGCACCGTGGGCATCTTCACGGAACTCTACGACATCAAAAAATGAGGACCATTGCTAAAAATTCTCGAAGACGAAAATATGTCTAGAGGAGACTGTTTAAGAAAATAGAGGGGTGCTAAAATTCCAAGGCCTCTAAGGGTACCATTTTCAGCAATGCTAGAAGGAATAGGAAAATAATAGTGTCAGGACATGGAGACTAATTCTCTAGGACTTAGGAAGTGATAGTAAATATCTCGTCTACCTTTAGCTATAGAAGAAACTCCCGGGGCGGCAAGACCATGCTTGAGGTATCCGTAAAAATAATGCTGCACACAATGTCTTACTCCGTAGGAGACCACTTTCACCGTCGAATTCTGGAGTCCCCATATGTTAACAGATGGGAGCAAAAGTGCGCTGGTAAAAGTACATTCTAATGTCTAGTGCAATGAGCACCACCTTCTGACTCGATCTTTCTTTCCATAAAGCCTCATCCTTTAGCGAACATGGATACTATCTTCCCTGTCTGTCTGGCATCTTGAGATGGTACTGTGAAGTGTCGGACGCTCAACTGTACATACACGGTAGTATGCAGAGGACATAGCTCGTGCGATTCCTATTGGCCCTGCTCTTGTTGGAAGCTTACGTAGTAGGTGACAACTGTTAATACAGGGATCTTGCCTGTAGTAGATTAGCCAAGGAAAGCCAAGCATTTTCTGCCTCCCAAGGAGAAGAACAAGAATTTCTATTTTGTGAGCTCGGCAACTGTTCATTATTGTGCCCATGCTTTTGCGTTGTAGTGCCAAGAGCGGCCCAAGAGCGGTCGGCGGTAGCGAGGGCCGTGTTCCGGCGAAAGGCAGAGAGCATCGCATCTGCGCGCAATGAACCAGCTATATATCGAGATCAGAAGATGCATGACAGGTTTAGCTATACTTTCAGCATGGCTGGAAAAGTACTCTGTAGATTTTCGCATGGTGCGGATCGAGAGGTTTTCATAAACCAGTCTTTGCACGTCCCATTACATCTTTTTTTTTTTTGCTGTGAGCGTCTTGGGACCAAGGATGTAAGCGGAACAGATGAAACAGGGAAGGAGACTAGGGATCGCCAGATATCCTGCAGGCGGTGCTGTTGCCGTAAGGTCAATGGGAAATGTTCCGTCAATAGGCACATTGAAGTTCAAACTAGGTGCTGGAACGTCGTGCACGAAAGCCATTCAGCTGGTCCAATTTCAGAAGCCAGCACCTGGGAACGTGATTCGCAAGCAAATAATGACGGCCCTCTCAATAACGATAGGAATCAACAGTATTGCGCGGTTACTGGGCGGATAGCTCCCAGTTTGAGACGAGCAGAGTGTCATGTCCAGGCGATCCTTGGCGGCAGATAAGGTGGAGGCCGGGTGGTCATACAAGATGATCGGCAGGGAGAGAGTGGATCGTCGGAGCCGGTTTCAATAATGAGTAGCTGCTATGGGAGACGAAGAACACTATATGGAGCAGGTAAGCAGAGAAACGATAAACACAGGAGAGAGGATTCACGCAGTCACGAAGTCCACCTAGGATATCTCCCCCATAGAGTGCCGCCTCAAGGCGACCGGTGGATCTCCTTGCAGACTCTTCCACGCGATTGAGGAGCCAGGGCCGGTGGGGTTGATCGGTTGGGGATTTGATTAGGCTGTTCGCATGGAGGGCGGAGCAACTCCGCCACTCTGGAGACTGCAGCTTCTGTCGTGCATGCGCAGGAGGAGAGGACGAAAGAACAAGCACAAAGACCCCTCTGCATCGCCGCAGACGAGCCCAAGATCGAAAAGCGGCGTTTGTCCTCCGAACAAAAGCCCTGTCGGCGCTCTGGAGGGAGCCCGTTCGCGCTGGTCCGTCACGTATAGCCCGTGGGAACTGTGGAGGCTCCGCGAGTCCAGGCTCGTCGTCTCCACCTCGCGCCTCTCCTCGCCGTCGCATCCCCCATTCTCGTCCCAACTCCATCCCTCTCGTGCTGCCTTCTATCCTCTACGTCTCCTTCTCTGCGTCTGCCGTCGAGCCAGAGGGACCCCGCTCACCACCCCTCTCTGCTATCTTTCGTCTTCCCGCGGGTCTGGCTCGTACGCCGCTGACCCGCACCAGAGACGATACCGCGCGGGAGATAACGTCCAATGCTTCTATCCCCATGATCCGCCTGGCTGCGTCTTCCTCGACCGCGCACGTCGCTGTCTGCCCCCAGCTCGTCCAACTGATCTCTTTGTCCTGTCAAGCCCCCCGGGGTCGCTAGGCGCACTCCGACATGGCTATGCTTCTCAAACCCGCAACGCCGCTTACCATCCTCCTCTTCGCGGCCTTCGTTCTCCTGCTCCTCTCGGTGCTGTCTACTCCAATAATCAAGAGCATTCCTCTAGGGACCTTTGAGAATGTCGACCTTGGCGTTTTCGGGTACTGCAAAGGCAGCCAATGCAGTGGAGTTCGTATAGGATACAGCACAGGTTGACATTACCTCCCTCACCTTGTCTCGATAGCCTGACAAATCAACTGATTCCTACGGTCCTTAGATGGTTTATTCAGCAGTAGCGAGAACGATGGAGACTTCAACCTCCCTTCCAGCGCGCGCTCGTCACTCTCGTCGATTCTGATTGTCCATCCTGTTGCAGCATTCCTTACCCTGGTCTGTCTTTGCATGGCCGCCGCGGCCCATTTCCATGCTCCGTCCCATTCGCCGCGCTACCTTCTTGCTCTCTTGATCTTGCTCCTCCCGACGCTCCTCGTCTCGCTCCTTGCCTTCCTTGTCGACATTCTCCTTTTCGTCCCGCACATGCAGTGGGGAGGATGGATCGTGCTGGCCGCCACGATTCTGTTGGTCACCTGCGGCGTGGTTACCTGCGCCATGCGGCGTACCCTAGTGAGTCGCAAGGCCCGGAAGAGACGCATCGCCGAGAATGCAGAGATGAATGGGGAGAATTTCTACAATCGCCAGAACGCTGCAGCGGCTGCCGCTTTCCCCAAGGCGGAATCACCTCCCCCATTAGGCCCAGAGTTTAAGGCGCCCTTCGTCAACCCTGCTCCAACCTCAGAAGCTCCCACGTTTGCAACTTTTGAAACATCTAATAGGGCCACTGACGATGATCGGGTACCTCTGAACTCCGGTCCACATCCTAACGTCATGCCGAACGGCCCTCGAAGGCCGGATGAGCAAATTGATCGATATGGAGCTCCTGGACGTGGAAACGGCCAGCCTTACAACGGACCGCGGGATGAATTTGGCAACCCGCTCCCTCAATTCGGTTCTTACGGACCCGGCCAGGGCATGCGACCTGACCCCTCAGATCCGAGGCTACGGAACGAATATTCTGACGGCGCCATGGGCCCTCGAAGGGCAGGACCACAGGGTTTTGGCCCTCGCGGAAGGGGGGGATATCCCATGAGAGGCGGTTACGGAAGGGGGGGTCCTTATGGCCCCGGTCCGTATGGTCCTCCAAGGGGCCCCCCTCCGAATGGTAGAGGGGGACCAATGGGACCTATGCGTGGCGGCCCTCCTGGGCCTGGAATGATGATGGGAAGAGGCCAACGTGGACCGCCGCCTGGCTACCCTAGAGGGCGAGGCGGCCCTCCTAGGGGTTACGGTCCATACGGGCCTGGACCAGGACCGCACCCGCCGCCAAACGCGCCCGGATATGAACTTGATGACCTCGGCGACTATGGTTATCAGTCTCGTGGTCCGTCACCTGGCGGTCCATTACGGCGTCCGTCGCCTGGCGCGAACGGAATGGACATGCCTCAAAATGACACCGGCCCAATTGGCCACGCTATTCCAATGAATCCTCAATCCAGTAGTCCCAGACCCGACCAAACGGATAACCGTGACAGAGAAGGAGACTCCGACGTTCAGGGAATGACAGGCTCGCAACAACCATCGCATCTCGCCCCACCCAACCAAGATGAGGTTCAGAGTCCGACCAGCGTGTATAGCGACCAAGGGTAAGAATTCCTTGTATCATGCGCTACCTCACTACTAAGCTGCTTTACTAGGTCCCATGTATCACCCCGCGCTGGTTGGACCGGGCCAAGTGCCCACGACCGGACTTCACCTGCTCCCCTCGACGAGCATCCGCCGGCTGGACCAGGTTCCCCAGTCGTCGAGCAACAGAATATGAACAGTCTACCGCAGCATGCCCGCCCCACTTCGAGCGATTACTATGAAGACGTTGACCCGCGGTTTGCGGAGAGCCAGCCGCCTTCTCGAAGTGACATCCGTGTGCCGTCTGCACTCATACCGGGCCCTCGTGGTGAGCTTAAACCAGGTCCTCCTGCCGAGCTTCCCCCGGGCAACTCCTACAATGATGATCAGCCCGAGCGCCCGCACTCACCTGCTGCCAGCGAAACTAGTCACTTCACCTCAATATCGGAGCGCGGGATAAACCCGAGGTGGCGTCCGCCGGTGCCGGCCAGTCGCGTTATACAGCAGCAGAGAAGGGACATGATATTAGAGAACAACCCTGATTTCGATCTCCAAGCTGCCAGGGGACGGGGTGGTGGTATCGAAGGTGGCGGACGAATGCCAACGTTACCCGCTCTTCGAGGTGAAGGAAGATACCCAGTTCCTTGAGCCATTACTTTACCCTTTTCGAGGATTGTATATTAATCACTCTGGCAGTTGTCTCTGATACTAATAAGGTCTGTTGTGACGGGTATTTCTTGTCCGGCTTCTGGTTTCTTCTGTTCTCTTCAGCGACCCAGTCATTTGTCACACAATGACTGATTGTCTTATTGTGGGTTGATCCCATTTGCACATATTGTTTGCGAGCTTGTCTGTCTCCTCTGTCGAGGATTCATCATTTGTACAGTCATTCGTATCGACGGTTCTTCTGTTTGCCACCAGCGGGTCATGGTCATAAATTCTCTACACCAGTGTTTCGATATCCAGGGGATTTTGTCTTGCTATGTCATTTTCTGATTTTGCGTCTTTTCTCCATTGAGTCCTTGCGGTGGACCAGGAACAGTCTGCCCATTCTCATACGAAATTTCTTTTTTCTTCTTCCGGCTAGGGCCCGTGAAACAGGATCGTCATCTAGAATGGGATGTGGCGTCCGATTTTGGCGAGGGAAATGTTCTAGTTTCCAATCAGGGTGCCTTGACTACAAGCGCTTATGTTAGCGTCTGGGTGATTTCCCGCAATTCCATAATAACCCTTAATAGCACTTTACCGGGGACGGCTTTCACACCCATTGTGTTTCAGTATTCAGTTCTTTATCTGGCTTGTCACTGTTCTCTATTTGTCTCATGGCGCCGTGAGTCTTTCCAATCCGGTCACAATGTGGCTGTACTGAGAAGCCTCCGGTCATGGTTGAGGTACAGCACTTGTGTTTACTACATAGCTACATGTCAGCACTCAATGACAAATCACTTTTTGGCCGTGCCACGAGCACAAGTGAATCAACCATTTTGTCAATAGGCCAGTACTACATATAAACCTGCTGTGATGTACAGTGCCTTCCCCTGCTTTTACCTAATAGTTACTATTTAATGAATAGAGAGAAAAGAACGATGCCCCGATTTAGTGCAGTCTGCACTTCCGTATGTGTACCTTCAGGGTACATACAAGGTCCGGTTATGATCTTGTTTGAGCGAAGCAAAAGGTCTTGATTGCACATACTGCAATGGTCACTTATGCTCTTTCTTTCTGCAAGCATTGTTGTATGAGCTGTGTTTGTAATTAACTCAGTCTCTGGATATATAGATTTTGCCTGGATTGCTCGGTCTATCATCTTTTATATATAGCCTGGTGCAGTCATGCTTTTCTCGAAATGTTTAAGACAGAAGCTATGACTGTTTGTCAGACACCAAAGTACCATTTCTCACTGCAATTAGCGGTCGTGGTCTGTTTTTGTAGTCGAGCAGTTTTTAGCTGACTGTTATGAGCCTGGGAGTTACTCATCGGCTGAGTTAGGTATACTCTACCCCCTTCACAAGACCCTTTGAGGACCGAGAATTGAGATTGTCATCCATTCAAATTGTCTCAATACACTGATTCACCAAATTCACTTGGATTATGTGACTGGGCTCGCTAGTTTGAGACTGAGATTTGCTTTATCTTTGCGCTTTATATTCATGCTTCATCTTGACCACATGACTATTTAGAGATACAGGATGGAACCAAGGGCCCCGTAGTGGGGAACGGGGAAGGGGGTATGCCGGATGCTAAATACTAATTCTTGGTGAAATTAGCGGTCATGGCCTCTTTAAGTAGTCAAGCAGTATTTTAGTTGCACGATTTAGGGGCAGGCGTACTCGTAGATCGGCTGTTGATGGGAGCAGAGGGTGTTATACTCGGTAGTAGGTGACAAACATTAAAGGCCTCCGGAAATGTATTTTTTGACCGGTACAGAGTAGGTGTCCACGAGCTGAATCCCCATGAGTTTCCATATTATCTTATCAATTAGAGAGTCCTGATCTGTGTCCTTTGTTGTCCAGCACGTTGTCCACCGGCAGCCGGGAGGCCGCCAGCATGATGTGATTTTTGTTTGTGTTCATGATGTTCCGTGGAGATCACACTGTCTTTCTTTCTTCATTCGTTTCTTTCTGTCTTATCAATCATTTATGCATATTCCCATTCCTTTTCTTCTTCCTTTTTTTCTTTTCTTCTGGCGGTTCTTTCCTGCAATCAGGCTTCCTTTCAACGTTACCATCTCTGTACTCAGACTTCTGAGATGTTGTCTCATTCTTTGCGCCTTAAATTAAGAGTACCTGGAGCGATGGCAGCCTCTAAGCAACGCTGCTTTCCATTTCAGCGCGAATACGGCAGATTGGTTCATCTTCCCAGGTTCACTGGTACGACCGCCGCAAGCTTTTGGAACAGCATCTTCGGCGATAAATCGGAGGAGAGTTTGAGCGTCATGTCCAAGAAGACTACGGCAGACCAAGAGCTGGAAAAGCATCTGGCTCTCATCCCGACAGATGGTCGAAATTTCTCGCAAATTCCTTCCTCTGGAATGAATGATGTTCGTCTTGAGGAGGTCAAAAACGCGCCTTTATTTTCAGCTGCAGTGAAGGAGTTTGTCGAAGAGGCGCTGGTGAACAGCGATAGGGGCCCGATCTACCCGCAGTATGGACTGCTAGGATTGCGCCTTGACACCTGTCATGGAAACGAGCAGACGGGTTCCAGAAAAGAGTCGAGGAAATCTACGGATAATCTCATTTACGCAAACATTACCACCCCATGGTCTACATTCATCTGCGGCAGTCAGGGCAGTGGAAAGAGCCATACTCTTGCTTGTCTCCTGGAGAATGCGCTTCTTTCGCCGTCAAGTGTTGGGATCCTAGCCCGTCCATTGGCAGGAATAGTATTCCACTATGACAAATTTACTGCCTTCTCCAGTACCCAGCTCTGCGAGGCTGCGTATCTCTGTTCTGCAGGGATTCCAGTGCGAGTGCTGGTGTCTCCAAGCAATTACGCCGCGATGAAGAAGTTGTATCGCCATATGCCCGGGATGGCATCCGACAGTCCGAAGCCGGAGGTCGTGCCCTTGTATTTCCGTGAAGAGGACCTAGACATTTCGATGATGAAAACGCTCATGGCAGTGGGTACAGACGCTCCACTGTACATGGAGGTGAGTGATTTTCGATGATAGTCGCAATATATGTACCTAATTCGTGGCTGAAGAAGTTGTTCAGATAGTAGTAAAACTCCTACGTGACCTGGCCCAAGAAACCCAGGATTCTCCTGGCATAAACTACAGCGAATTTAAGCGACGTCTCAAGAATGAGCCCTTCATAAAGGGCCAGCTCGGTCCTCTGAAAATGCGCATGCAACTGCTCGAGTCTTTCCTCTACAATGATTACACCTCTGCTGCGAATCTGGGGAAGCGCAAGCAAAGCACGGAACCGGGGGACCTGTGGGCCTTCAAGAAGGGAACGTTGACGATTGTGGATCTCAGCTGTCCGTTCGTCGAGGAGGATGACGCTTGTGCCCTGTTTAATATCTGCCTCTCGCTGTTTCTGGAGCGGCGCAGTGAAGGGGGTCGGCTGGTTGCTCTTGATGAGGCGCATAAGGTGAGCACTAATACTCATTACGTTTCGTCTCCGGCGAAAGACAAAATTAGTCTTTCTTTGGCACTAATATTCGGGCATCAGTTTCTAAGCACCGACTCCCGCGAAGCCATAGGCTTCACCAACACTTTGTTCCGGCAGCAACGGCACCTTGCCACACGTGTCATCATCGCGACGCAGGAACCGACGTTATCCCCAAGCCTGCTCGATCTATGCAACGTGACTATTGTGCACCGCTTTTCATCGCCCGCATGGTACAGCATTCTGGAGCGCCACCTGGCAGGAGCACTGCTCGGGAAAATCCGGAAAGCCAAGTCGGAGGACAAAGCAAAGTCGAAGCATCTGTTCGATCAAATCGTGAGACTAGGGACCGGAGAGGCGTTGGTGTTCTGTCCAACTGCGATGCTGGATGTTGTATCTCTGCCTGTGGACGATGATACTAGCTCTCAGAACAATGGCAGCGATGGAGAAGACGAGGCGAGTGAGACAGATAATTCCAGCGACGCAGGAGACGAAGGGGACGATGATAATGATAATAAGTCCTCATCCACAACCTCAACACCTTCCAAATCTTTTCAGGAACTAGAAACGCGAGATACGCTGATAAAACAGGATACTGAGTCTGTGTCAACAACATCGACAGCATCAACACCCACCAAGGTTGTTCAGGAACTGGGGACGAGGTATGTTCCGATCAAAGTGCGACAGAGGCTCACCACGGATGGAGGACGGAGTATCCTTGCAGAGTGACAGTTCCTTGTTTTTCTATATCTTACGCTGATGAAACCTCCGTCGCTTAGGTACTAAGCGATAAGTCAACACTTCTTTCATGGCAGGTCATTGCGTATTTGAAAATGAAGTTCGTGTTGGGGATCCCATGGGCTTCATCGATTTACCGCACTTCATTTCTGTCTGCGGTACTCATGTGTACTCTTGAGAGCCTGTTCGAACTTGTAATGTTTCTAATGATCACTGATATCATAGCATAGCTCAGGACGGAATACGACTCAAAAATCCAACTTGATCTATCAACAATCAATGAATCTCATAGAAATGGGATTGAATGTATTATTTTATTGGACATTATCATGCAAAGTTTCAGTAACTATTCTTGTTGTTGTCGTGGTGTTGAGAAGAGCCGCCACATGATGCTTTATGCTATGACGTAGGTAGTCGGGATGCTGCCGGTCAGGCCAGGTTGGGATCAACAACAGTTTGACGACAAGCAATTAGCTTCAGCATTCCCTTATTACTCCTGGATTTTGAAAAAAAAAGATGGCCTTTGGACTTGCTTTATATCATAGTCAAGTGGGATGTTCTTAGCGCGCATGCCTTTGTCGTTCTCGTCTCTAGAGTTCAGAATTTCCAACACAAATTGCCTCTTTAGGGGCCGGTTATTTGAGACTCTCTTCATAAATCCCTACTGCGAAAAAGTGATTGAAAGGATATGAAGGCATTCAAACAGTCTTTCTCAGCCCCACACACCGTCATTTTGTCCGCATACACCTGTGTCCATCACCACACCTCAACATGAACTACCCAGATCTCGATCAACCCATTGCTGAACAAGCGAGTATTCTCGATCAGCCGACGGATGAATCCGCGGTACGAGAACACATTGCTGACGAGGAACGCGCGCAAAGGGGGGAGATGGTGCACTTTCTGCAGCCGGCGAGATGGTGGCTTGCAAGTTCTGCGTTTCCTTTGCTCGCTGTACGTTGCATAGGACCATCCATCATTAGCGACTGGATGTGACGTTTCAATATCTGAGAGACATACTAATACATACGCACCAGGGATCTTTCGGACCGATGGCCAACGCTTTTAGTATATGTTCTCTCAGCCAGCACTGGAGGTTTGAGATTCCCCCAGGTAAAACCCAGAGGATAGATATAGTGGACCCAGATTGGTTGGTATTTATTTATGCAGACAATCCTGGGATGTAGATAAATTGTAAATAGAAATGCTTACGCAATCTGACAGGGTCATCGTTATTAACGCCGTCTCTCTAGCCGCTGCGATAATATCGAACCTTTCGCTTCTTATGAACATGGCGCGGCGGCTTTCATTTGCCGTGGCACAGCCGATCACTATTATCGGATGGTACATATCCTCGATATTATTGATCTGTATTCTGGCTGTGATGACATCCCACATGAAGTTGCCCGTAAATGCGAATCGCACGCTCACACAAGCATACTATTACGGTGCAATAGCGGCTGCTCTCTACTTCTTCATAGCCTCATTGCTGATTGTCACCGTGTACGGCGCATACAAGGGCCATTACAGCAAGGAGTTTAAACTCACCATGAGCCAGAGGACCCTCATGCTGCAGACTATCAGCTTCATGGTCTACCTGCTGGGTGGTGCAGCAGTCTATGCGCGTATTGAGAAGTGGAGATTCCTGGATGCGGTATACTGGGCGGACATTACTCTGCTTACGATTGGAATTGGTGACTTTACTCCAAAGACTCACTTGGGCCGGGGCCTCTTGTTCCCGTATGCAGTGGGAGGTATCATCAACATTGGTCTGGTCATCGGGTCGATCAGAGCACTTATGCTCCAGAAGGGGAAGAAGAAGTTGACGGACCGCATAACCGAGAAGACTCGCAGGGCTTTGGTCAGTAGAATCTTCACCCGCAATAAATGCTCGTTACATTTGATCGGGAGAAACGATTACTGCCACGAAATGAGCGAAAGCGACAGGCGGAAGCAGGAGTTCCTCGCGATGCGCAAAGTGCGTAAGATCGCCGCCGCGGAGCACAAGTGGCTGTTGCTGTTCATCTCCCTGGGCGCATGGTCTATGCTGTGGCTCCTTGGTGCCGTGGCGTTTTGGCAGTCGGAGAGGTATCGGGGTTGGACGTACTTCCAGGCCTTGTATTTCTCCTACACGTCTCTTTTCACCATCGGGTACGGTGATTTACGCCCCGTAGGCACCTGGGCCAAGCCGTTTTTTGTCTTCTGGTCCCTCCTGGCCATCCCGACTGTGACTATTGTCATCTCCAACGTGGGCGATACCATTGTCAGGGCCATCCGTGACCTCACAATCTATCTTGGAGAGTTGACGATTCTGCCTGGCGAGAAAAGCTTTAGGGACAGGCTAAAGGAATTCTTTCGCAAGACAGAAGAAGAAGTGGCCCTTGAGGATGAGAAAGAGAAAGACAGGTCTGAAGACAATAATCAAGAAGAGGATCGAGATGAGAGCCAAGCCGTGGAACGCGTGGGGGGAGTGATGGAAGCCGAAGAGCTCAGGGAGGAGGAAATCGCACGAAAACGAGGCGACATTGCTGCCGAGAACATCCACCACTATCAGTACCTTCTCGTACACGAGCTGCGAAAGATGTTCAGGTATGTAAAAAGCGGTACGACGAAGGAGTTCGAGTATGATGAGTGGGAATACTACCTCCGACTGATTGGGGAAGACGAGTCCGTCATGACTTACCATGGAAATCCACCCGAAGAGGCTGAAGGCATGTCAGAGGAAGAGAGAACCGCACGGAGTGTCCAGGAAAGCGATGTACGCGAAAAGCGGGCCAGGTGGAGTTGGATAGATCACACGAGCCCGCTGATGGCGGACAAAGAGGAAGCGGAATGGCTTCTGGAGGCCCTGGCTGAGACCTTGGAGAAGGAATTGAAGAGGCAGAGCGAGGAATATCGGGCGCGACAGAAGGAGTCTCGTGATTCTGAGGGTGGTGATTCCGAGAAACCTCGAAACCAGGAATAACCTAGCCTTCTCTGCCAGAATGGAATATTCAGTATTATAAATGTTGTTGGGAGGTACCAACTATCATTGGTCCGTGTTCGTGGGTCACATCTGTCGAATATATATCCAAAAAAAAAGTGCGATGACGATTATTTCTTTCTTGGCGAGATTTTCCCTGATGTTAATGATATAAATGGGATACAGTGGTCTGGAATTAACCACGTCACGTATGTTCTAAGTACTTGAGATTCAAAGAGTATCTTAATTATTCGAACAGGAACATTCGGTGATAAATTTGATGAGCCCAGATAGGATGTTCCATATAGACAGCAGGAGATGTATTGGTCCTTTTGATCCGCCAGATACGCCATCTACGGCATTGCTTCACTCAGATGATACCACGGACATTTGGGTCGAGCTCCAAGGTCACAGATACAACCTATCTTGTAAAGTTGTATTCACAATGTACCTTCCCCTCACCATATGACATACCATCCGCAATTTAGTGTCTAGATTATTATTTGAGTGACAGTTTCTCCGGAGTATTGGTACATTTCACCATTTCGGGATCATCTATTTTTTCTTATTTATCATCTAAATATTTCTTATAAGTTATCAAATATAGATAAGCAGATTTCGCAGACTTGGTGAGTCGATAAGAAAGAGTTTGGCATAGACACATAGAGGATCTCGGGGATTAGAAGCTAGAGTGGAACGATGTGGAGTTGTTACAATGTGAATTTGTGAAGTAACGAGTGCATGTACATACATACATACTTTTGGGTACTCTTCATCTTAAGGCGAATAAAAAATATTTATTATAATCGATAATTTATTACAATTCCCCATGCCATAAATAGGGTGAAGTAGTCTCTCAAATCCTAAGCTCCTATGCATCGAGAGAGCTATATTGATGTTCATTTCCACATTCTGTGACCCATATCCTAAAACTACCTCTTACTATTGCAGAGAAGCATTTTGCTGTCCTTGTTTGAGACGAACCTGTCGGATCCTAGTAACTATCTTAGGGCGCTATAGATATCTATATAGTGATTCGTATTCATTCATTTCCCGGATAGTCGTGACAAACCTCTCTATCACGGCAAGAGTCGGCACACCACAGCCTCAGCCGATGGGTATTACACACTAAGATAAGGGCTCTCAGGTACTTCCTATCGGGTATAACTACGATCTCCTAACCCGCCTTAATCACGGCGGTTGGCTTAGAACGTCGCTGCGTCGCTCCCCGCAGGGCGGTGCACTGACATCGACCCCACAGCCCCAGGCCCACCGTAAGTTCCTGCACTAACGCACGTCGGCGACGATCAGATCCACTACTCCAGGTGAGGCGATCGCCATGTATACGCGGGACATCATGACAGGTGCCTTTGGGTATCAATACGAGTGAGGCGAGAAGGATACATACATGCAATGTACTGTACTATACCTATAAGCTTTGCCGCGCCTCTCTCGCCCTGGAAATCCTTCTCCAATGATTTCTTTCGCCTATAGATCTGATAGGCGCGTCGTCAAAACTAGCGGGGCGCTATTACAACGCATTCCATGAACCATGGCGGAATGAGAACAGCTAATTGGACAATGGGGAGTGGAATTTACAGCCTTGATAGGGCTGATTAGTTTCTACAGCGCCTAATGAATGTACTGCCAAGTACAGGATGTTGTGGTGCTGCAAGGAACGACTCGTCTCAGTGATTGCCAAAGCGGTAGCGACAGCGGGCCAGCACTCCCTCACACGCCTCAAACTGCAATGCGATGGGACAACAGTAGTGACAGCTCGGCTACCTAAGTACAGCATTAGGTACCTAATGATGTACATGGGTGCGTTGGGATAGCTTGAGATCATCCATGGATAGAATAGGAAGTCCCTACACAACAACCACGCCTCATTCTTCAGCTCAAAGGATATAACTGAGACAACCATCTCTCTCCGGAGTGACAAAAACAAGCTGAAGAGAAAAGAAGGTCGCGAAGTAAGGGACCTTGATAACGAAGGGACACGCGCCGGTTTCGCGTCTTTCTTCTGTCGAGTGCTCCGTCAAGCGTTGTCTTTCTTGCGCGCGGGAATGTCGACACCGCTATCCTCAGAGGAGTCGATGGCTGGAGAGCGCGAGAACAATGCAGTGGTCTGCTTCTGATTCACGGGAAGGACGAAGTTTCCTGGGAACCCAGTCAAGAAGAAGGTTCGTAGGTACATCACGATCACAGGTAGAGTCCATGAAAGCTTTGCAGACAGCGATTTCCCCGATCTTCGCAACACCTAAATAATAAAAGACAATTCAACAGATTTCATGGGAAAAAAAGACAGCTCACCATTCTCCACGAGGAGTTTGAGATAGGAAAAAAACTCGCTCCTCACTGCTGCTCTGAGGGTAACCACGGGAGAGTAGACCAAGTAGATCTTGAGGAAGAGTCTCAGGGATACCATCTCGCAGGAGTTCTTCCAGCTGAGGAAGCAAATGGGCGCCAATGGACTGTAGATCGGCCATTGTTGTTCGACAAGACTAGATATTCCGCCGTGTATATCGCGATATCGTGATCTCAGCGGTGAGAGAGGTATTGGGAGCAAGCGCAACAAGTACATTTCAGAGGTTGGATGAACAGGCCGGGCGTTCGTCTGGCGGGACGAATCGAGCTGTATTGGTCGGGATACGTGTATGTACCTGGTGATCCTTGTATGATTTGGATGTGAATGGTTGATTGAGACCTATGTGCTTCAGCGAACGGGTAGCGAACGCTTTATAGCTCCGTACAGCCCCAGTATGCAGTACGCAGTTCCTTGGTAGTCCTACGCCCTGTGGAATTATCCCCGAAGCTTATCATGTCAATACTGATCTTCAAAGTCGATACCTTTGCCCCTGCCCTTCGGGTTTTGAATATGATAGGTCATTTTGGAGATGTCAGGGCAAAAATACACGAGCTGGCCAGTAGGATTACGCTCGTTCCTTCTAGATTCCTATATTTTCCGCGTAGTATCTTCTACCCTCGAGGCATTCTTGAAATACGCCTTGTATGTGTCCATCTAATATCCCTCAGTAGGAAAGCAGCAAGGCAGCAGCTCGCGTGTGACGGGAAGACCCGGTTTAAGGTACCAAGATCCCGCGGCTTTGAGGGCTGCTTTCCCGGTAACTTCATAGAAGTGATGCTACCAATGAGAGATTAGAATCTTTATTTACACGAAAACTCTGGACGATGTCACCGTTACAGCTACTGTCGCTGCTGGGCTATACGAACTTCGATGTCTCGGAGTGGATGGTCTTTTCACCCAGTTTAGTTTACCGCCTCGCGAAGTTGTCTGTGATGTCAAAGACAGTATCTGATACTGACTGGAAAGATTCCGAAGAGCCTCGAAGATCGATGTCATTGGACGCTATTGAATATTCATCCTCACCGGTTGGGTAAGGTGGAAGCGAACCAGCTAGCTGTCAAAGGGGGTCGTATATATGCCTAGTGTGTTCCTAGGTAGTCTCAGCGGAAGATTTCCTGGTTGGCGCTCACTTAGCTTCTAAGATGACACTTGCTAGTCCCTGATCGGGAAGCTTATTTTCACTTCAACTAAAGAAACTCTGCTCGTGAGTCATCGAGATTATCCGCCAGGTGACAGTTAAGGAATCTATGTTAATCACTGTTTTGTTATGAAATGTCTGAAGCTTCAGATGACAGAATTCTCAATATCAGTAGTGAACCGATCTTAACAAGTTTTCTTCCTTTGACAGGGTTAATAGTGTGACAACGCTTTCGATACTTGCTGTGCCTCTCATCCTCTTTTCTTATATTTTTTATTTTTTCCTTCCTTTTTGTTTTTTGTAAGCCAGGGTGTCTATCAGAGGATGCTACGGGGGAGTTTACACAGGGGCGATGAGAAAAATTTGGGGCATATAACAGAGAACGAAGAGAACTTTGAACTGACACAGTGGCTGCTATGTTATCTTTCTCTACTGAAAAAGAATAATACTGCCTCTCACCGCAATATTTTCCTCAGTACGAATAAACCTCGCTGTTGTCGAGGATGTAAGGAGGGAGAATCTAACACAGCACCACGGACATAGATCACTTCGCGAAAACATAGAGTGGCAAACGTTCTCTAATTTCTGTACTATCAGGAGGGCTGCATCTACTGGATTGTGGATGATTGATCTAAGAGAATAGTCTACAAATTTAAGGGAGACGAAAATGGGCGTTCAAAATCGCTGTATTGCATCAATCAGCCCCGCAAGGGGCTCGCAGTAACTGCTCGCAGAAGAGTACAAAAGAAAGAAAAATAAAAACAACAGAAGAAAAGAAATTACAGAGAGATATTAAAACAGAAGAAGAATTAAAAAGAAAGAAGATAAAAGAGAGAAGAGGATTACAAGAGCAGACCAGTAATACAGAAGGAGAAGTAAAAAAAGATTACAAAGATAGGACCAAAAAATGAAGAGGTATAACAACTCAGAACAGAAAAAAAAAGGGAGAAGTACAAAAAAGAGAAGAAAAAACGGGACAGTACAAGGAGAGGGGAAAAAAGAGTAGAAACAAAGCAAGAAGAACAACAGGGACCACCGAAAACACCTCCTCTTATCCAGCCATGGCTGGATTCAAAAAGAAAAGAAGAAAGCCACCGCTCCACCCTTCATCCGGTCAAGATCGGAATCGGCTCAGCAGGGCTTGCCCGATCTCCGGGCATAGGAAAAGCCCCGGGGGGCAGCGGGCGACGAGGGCGCACAGAGGTTACGGAGCTTGTGCTCCCAAAGAGGCTGACGTTGTCATCGTCGCCGTCCCTCTGGCTCCGTCTCCGGAGCTTGTTGACGATGCCCGCGACGAAACGCCTCACGCGGGCCTAAGAAGATTCGAAACGGAAGGCAATGTTAGCCGGTTGACCTTCCAATACGTGTGGAGGAAAGAAGAGATGAGTGAAGGAGGGGAAGGGCACTTACCAATGACTTGAGGGAGGGCATCCTGGCGGTGCCCTTGCGGGACTCTAACGGAGGTCCCGAACTATCTTTGCTGGTCAGTTGTGTTTCACACAGAGACGCGTCCATAAAACAAAAGAGACTCGTGAACTGAGGATTTTCGAGGCCTTTCTCGACTTCAGGAGGCCCCATAAGCTCTAGGGCGGTGGAGCAACCTACACAAACGTCGACCTCGCAGGGAGGTCTGAAGAAGAAGGTAGAGATCAGACGGAAGCAGACGTGGCAGAGCTAACGCAGCGTGAGTATCATCCGATGAAAGCACATGAGAATATGGGGTACCCCGGTCGCACAGCACAGTCCTCGACCCGGGATATGCGAGGGTAGAGAGCCACACGTACCTTGGAGGCGCTTCGGACTTGCCTTTCGAATACAGCGTGTTTTGTAGAGGCAGGGAAGGTAGGAGGAGAAAGGAGCCGAAGGAGATAAATAAATGAGCCGCCGAGCCTTCTCATGTGAGCACATTTCTGATCGCATCGTATTGCATCGTATCGCATCGTCGCCAGAATAGGACAAGAGTGGTGAGCTGTCTCATGATTGGCTAAGAATGGTGCGATTGAGCAGCTGGTGTGGCAGCGACATCATCGTGCGGGAGGATGGGAAAGAGAGAAAGAGAGTTGGGGAATGTCTTCACGCAGGTTAAGAAAGGGGACTTGGGGGACAGGGACGGGTTGCCATTGTTACACTATGATCATGGCACTGAATACATTGTGTTACTACCTGTGACGCGCCCAAACAAAAACAAATCGAGAAATCAGAATGCACACAGTGCAATGATATTGCTCATTCAGGTTCCTGCATCATGTCTATGCATTCCAATAAAGTAGAATCTGGCGCTTGCTCTCTTGCAAATAGTAAGGGGAATTGATGAAAGAAACCAAGAGAAAGATACACCGGAAAACAGAATCCGTTGTGGAAGAATCCAACAGATGAAGTTAACCGGGGAAAAAAAAAAGAGAGAGAGAGAGAGAGACACCGGTGACCGGAATCTTTTCCAGAAGACATGGAACCCAGGTGAGAAGAAGCATCGCCTAACCATTAGAACCCAAGGACCACTTAAGGATCACACATGTAGCGGCTCTGAAGAAGGAAATCGAACACACGCAGAAATTAAAAGAATAAAAAGCCACATAATGTACAGATTACAGGGGCTAGCCCGATATCAAAACCCAAAGGAGAAAGAAGATCTAAGCACCGTTAGTACGAGTCTTACAGTTGCCGGAAATTGGATCAGGGCTGATGCCGCACCATTAAAATCCCAAACATCTTTGCGATCAGCCATCTGTTACTTGATACCCTGGACCAGTACTTCATGAGCTCACGCTGAGCGCCTTCGACGTTTTCCACGATATCCTCGGTGTTGGCATCGATCCGCTGGATCATTTCGGACTGCTCGCTGACCATTTGAGCCAACTGCCCGAAAATCCCACCAAGCTCGCTGATAGTGCGTTCTATGGCCTCGATTGCCTCTCCTCGCGCCTGGATGTACGAATTGCTAGGCTGTGCTTCCTCCATCATGAGAAGCTGCTGGTCCGACTGGGGTCCCGAGCGCCCTAATGGGGAAGAGCTCGAAGGCTCAAGGGTAAGGAGATCTGATGCGCCGCCGCGGAATCCTGGTTGGGGAGTCCGCCTGCCGGGGGCATTGTACAGCGGAGAATCTGATCGTTGTGTGTCCAATGCCGTCTGCGATCTGGACGACACTGACGACACAAAGTTTTCCGTTCTCGACCGCGAAGCTTGGATGTTTTTCGTGCGGACCTCGAGCACCTCCTTGAAGTTGGCTCCTACATCAGCCAACTTCCCTTGGAGCATCACGACGACCTGCAAATCTGTCAGCGGCATCTTAGGACGGCAGAACTGGCCCTCATACATTGTCATTGTGCTCTCCCTCTTGATCTGTCTTGCTCCGCTTCGACTTGGGGTGCTGAGCTTGCGTGAGGGCTTGCAAAGCAGCGATCTGGGAGTTTAGAGAAGCCAAATCTTGCTTGATCACGTATGTCAACTCCGAGATCTCCACAGGTCGGTCGTCAAATAGCGTCTTCCGCTTTGCCACTATCTCCAGGTCAGCCATGTCTTAGGGTTACATATCTCAATGCCATCGCATCCAACGTACACTCTGCTAGTCTCTGCAGCTTCGCCGTTGTGCTGGTGATACCGCGCCCAATCTCAGCGGCCCTCCTGGCAAATTCGGACCTGGCTCTCTTGCCACCATGACCTTCTCCATCCGGAGTTCCATTCGCCTGTCTCCGCTGTGAATCCGACAGCAATGCCTGGCGCTGCGCTCCGACCTTGGACGACGCAAGACGTTTCTGAGCCTGGGCCAGGATGGACCGGAACTCGGGCGTGCGGTCCTGTATCGACGTTCCCGCCATGGCGACGCTACAAGGTCATGGAAAATTACGGCACGGTGAGGGCAACTGATACCACACGGAGACACCGGAGATATAGGATGAAGGCTCTTATGCGACAGATAACGAGGATAGCTCTAGTCTTCGCTCATTTAACTAATCGATAAGGGAAGTCCGGATATGCACCAGGGAGACGTGTCCAGTTGCTGATTAGGTGCCCGTGCGCCGTAGAAAAAGCAAAAATCGACCACAACTGGAGAATAAGAAGATATCAGAAGGTCCTCTGCAGCATCGAAACCGCTCAACGATAGGGTATCATGGGTGCGAGAGCAGACAGTGAAGCAACACTCCCCGTTCTGAAGTCGGAGAGCATGGTGGCCGTGTCCGCGCGCGGCACGCCCTGGACGAGACGGGCATAGCGTCTCCCCTCGGCACGTGACGCAGACATCCCTCCATCGCAGGGCGCCGCCGAGGGTCAACGCCTGGGGTGTCTGTCGCGGCAGCGATATCCCTGTCGCATCGATACCTCTCGCCCGGAGGCTTTCGGTTTAGACGCGGGCAAGGCGTCCTGCTCTCCTCGCTCGCCCCTAGGGTTGTCCGTGGCGCAGTCGACCTTGTCTGTCCCCCAGCCTCAGTCCGGCCGCGTACGCAGATTTCCGCTGTGAAGCCCGGTCGTCCATCGCTTCCTTCAAGAGCTGTGCTCCTCACGTTACATTACATCACTCGCTTTCTGTTACTGTGCTCATGGGCCTGTGATTCTGCGTCAGTTGATCGCTCGTTTTTGTCTCTTCTTTGTTTCTTCTGGTCCCGATTATTGATGCACAGCCTGCGTTAACTGCTGCTGCCAACGCCGCAGTGCCGCTGCGGCTGTGTTGGACAAGCGCTCCGGCCCCCAGCTCAACCCTGACAAGGCTCTCGAGGCTCTCCAGCCTCTCCTTTCGGCTCTGTTCATATACTCCTGATTTTGAGCTCCTGCATCTTCCATTTATTCATGCCGTTTACCGTCTTGCGGTGATTTTCTCTCCCTTATATCCGCCATGGCTGGTCCCTTCCAGCACGCCTACAACCCTGAGCGTCAGGGACTGTAAGTACGCCCCTGCCTCCTCCCGTCGCAGCTGGTGGCTGATGCCTTCTGGTCCAGGTCTCCTGGGAGTGCTGCAAGCCCCCTTTCCCCGGTCCCCATTACTGGCCAGCCCATCTCCTTCAAGACGAACGTCAATCGAACAAAAACGAAGCGCTGGGTAGAAGCAAGGCAGTACTCGTACGACGGTACTGACTGGGGCGACAGCGATGAATACGAGGACAATGAGGATCCTTCGGCTGCCTCCAAACAGACGGGGCCAAAGGAATCATCCCAAGGAATGAGAAACACGTCAACTCCGACATCTCCAGGCGTCTCCGATAGGCCCATGAGGACCTCTGCACGCGCAGAGACCTTCCCGGCTCCTGGCCACAGTGGTAGTCCTCCATCGGCAGAGCAACACCTTCCTTTACATAGTCCGCCTCGGTTTTACGCCCGTTCAGCGGAAAATAAGGCTGTTGAGCCTGCCGTTGGCAGTCCTGATGGCGGCTCGGCCAAGCCGCCGGCTTTCGTTCGCCCGGCGGACATCTGCAAACGCATGCAGGAAGAGAGAGAAAGGGAACGACGGTTCGAGAGTTCTGGTCGTTCGGGTTTCGAATCAACAGGTCCAACACAGGGGGCCGGAGACCAGTCCCACGCGGCTGCAGCAACACAGGGACAGCCTGGTCCTGAAGAGCTATCTAGTGCTAGCGATCGCCAGCTACCTCAGAGCCTTCGCCCAGGTGCGGAGAGGCAAGGTGGATCTAACCCCGAAAACATCTCAACCGGTCTGTCTACAGCGTGGCAGGATACTCCAGTGCTTGGACTGCCCGAAATCAAACGCTTTTCAGGCTTTGGCACAGATTTTACGAGCCAGGCATTCTCGGAAATTCACAACACTTCCACCGCGGAAGGCCAATCCCAGGGTGAGCCGTCGTTGCAACATAATCCTTCCCTTGGATTCCGCTCAGTTGTGCACCAAGCCTTCGATGTTCCACCAACGCCAAGTTCTACACAAGATAGCGTGGTCAGATCCAACAGTGATAGCACCTCTGTCATCAGTCCCATTGTAGCCGGCCGAAGTCTGAGCGCAGAGAAGACACCAACGATTACGGAGGAACCAGCTGAATTGACGACGGCATCGTCTGCAGCGGATGCCGGGGCGGGAACACCCATGTTTAAGCCAGGACACCGTCGAGACTTAAGCATTCCTAGCCCAAATAACAGTCCTGCTAGAAAGCCTGTTGTCTTAGATAACGACCAGCTACCTGGTGCGGACATAGGCGAGATGTCTTCCGTCACACCCTCTGCATCCCAGCAGCCATATCGGCCTGGTGAGAGTGACTCGACTGGGAACCAGCAAACCCGTTCACAGAAGAACGAGCTGTCTGCTTCGAGTGCTCCGTTTGGTCAGCAAGGTGATACAGACAGCAGTGGGCGTCTGGAGGAACAGCATGGTTATGTTAGTATACCCAGGCCTTTAAGGATCCCAAGCGGTCAGAAACCTAGCTATCAAGCCTCGACAGTCGGTGTACCCGAAATTGTTCAGTCAATGGACACGGAGAAGTCAACCAGCACCGAGGCCTCGCCTCAGGACACCGAAAGTGACCGTCTAAGGAAAGAGATCATGCGGTCACTTACCCCGAGTGCTTCCCCGCGAGCCGAAGCTACAACCATACATCCCTCGGAGTCACAGCGTCTTGAACCCCAGGCACATATTCCACGTGAATCTGAAGCGATACCAAGCGAATACCACAGCTATTGGAACGAGCAGCCTCGCGCTTCTAGCGGCCCACAGCATCCAAATCCTCCAGTCCCAGAGAGCCAGTCAGTTACACGTACTCCCGACGCTGTTGCACCTTCCGGCGAGCCTTCTTCTTCCAACTTGTCTTACTTTAAAGACGGTCCTCCCAGATTGACTAGACGCTTTTCTTGGGAATCCTCATCAGAAGAGTCCGAGGCTGAAGTCCCGCCTCCACTAGCATTACAACCGGCCCACGCCGTTCAGTCTAATGTACAGTTTCCGGGTCCCTCGCCAGGGAACGAAATGCAACCGGACGCAGGAGCGAAGGCTGAATCTGCTGACTCTCGATATCAGCTATCTCAACCTGTAGGGAGTGAGAATCAGCAAAGCAATGAAAACATGCAGGATGGTCCATCGACACAGTCGCAGCAAGTACAGCCGCCGGCGCCGGCTACCCATTCGGGTGTTGAGCCCAAGCTACCAGGTTTCCGTGAGATCCTTGGGATCAAGTCTGCGAATGAAAGAATACGTGTTTTCAACGAGACAAGGGAGAAGTTTGCTGCAATTGATACTGGTCTCGAAAATTGGATCCGATTGACTGCTGAGGCTCTTCCAGAACATGCGGATCTTATCGCACAAAATGGAAAACTTCCTGCGGGTTCTCACCGGCCTTCGCCATCCAGAACAAAGTTTCCAAAGTTTTTGCAAGCCTCATCATACCATGATGGCTCTCAACCGTCCTCAGCCCTGGGTCATGTAAGACGCCCATCTGGTTCCCTTGCAGGAATGATGACTATGCAGCAGGTCGAGGCAAAAGGAAAAGATCTCCTTCACACCGCTGGAGTTTTTGGTGGCAAGGCAGGCGAAGCAGCCAAAGAGCTTTTCGCTAAGGGGAAGAGTAAATTTCGAAGCAGTGCCGATAAGGTAGATAATTGATCTCATTGTGGGATGTCATCCACAATAAGTGCGTGAATCATTCTTCGTTTCCCTTGAAGGGCGTCGTTTTTTATACCCCTTTCTATCCGGTATTGAATAATATTATTCATGTCACAATTTTCCTTTTGGATGTTACTGTAATTCCTCGGACAGACTGGCCAATGCACAACGGAATTTGATCATGTTATCTGTACTCGTATCTCCCGCCATTCCCTTTTTTTCTTTCTTGAACTTGTTTTCTCGCCTCTAATTTTGTGATCTCTGTGTAGGGTTCTCGATCCTTTTCGTCGTCTGGTCCGCGCAAAAGCTCCCAGCTGGCAGAAGAACGACCGTCGTTTGCTTCAGACAGGGATAAGTCTAACGATCAGTCTCAACGGCGCAATTCTAGCCATGTGGGGAGTATTCCCCGTCTACCCTCACTCAAGTTCAACGGCGGCAAGTTTTTCACATTTAGCGATGCAACCGCAAACGAAGAGCATCCTCAAAATGGTTCTGAGAGTAACAGCCCCCATTCGACTAGAGATATCCGTTCCTCTTTCGTCAATGCACCCGGGACTGGCCCCGATGAAACAAAAGCCGTACAGAGCACGTTAAACTTGACAGAGCCCATTTCCAATGAGCAAACCAGCAACGAGGATATATTACCCGAGGCAACCGACCATCAGCAATTAGCTTCTGCTGCTCACCCATTGCCTCTTGAGGATTTTGTTCGTCTATCCCATCATGATAGTTTGCGTCATTTTAAACATGCTGGCAACGCCCACGGATTGCAGAATTCGGAGGAGATGCGAATTGATACATCTGGACGGCATGATAATTTTCCATCCCCCGCAGTGCAGGATTATTCTTCCGCTTCTCCAACTTCTGTCACAAGGGCTTCGAGGGTTGTCGGAGGCGATATATCCTCGAATGATCGTGTCCAGAAGAATCATATCAACGGAATTTCCGATTCGGAAACTGCGGCGGCTCCTAGTCTTAGAGCAGAATCCCGCGTCGGTCCACCCGATCCTACCTCTTTGAGTAATCCCGAAGAGCCCGCGACATTTCCCCCATCACCTCTTCAAGCGTTTGGTGTTACAAACTCCAGAAAGCAGCTTATGTCAGAGGCACCGGCGTCTGGTCCTAGTTCTGAACAATGTTCCGCCCAACAAGAAGGCGAGCGTGTTTCCACTCGGCCCAATGACGCTGAATCCTCAGCTACTGCTCAGAGCCCGGATAAGGTTAATAGTATTCAGGACGTGCCGGATACTTCACATGTGCAGAATTCGCAATCAGATACTCCACCTGTCTCCGGAAGTCCGCTTGTCTCGGAAGCGCAGCGACTTGAATCCGCAGACCGTACCCCTCAGGAATGTTCTTCCAAGAGCCAGACAGCTTCTTCTCAGAGAAGCTCTTACATTGACCCCACTTCCAAGCCGACTGACACCAAGGCCGAAACTGGTGATGCTGAATTGATCTCGCGGATGACTACGTCAGGAAATCCACATCCTCAGTCCCTGGAGCAGCTTAGGGTTTCTCCTCTGCCGCAATCTCAGGAACTGCAACCCGCTTCGTGTTCTCAGGTCTCGGATATCAGCCGAGAATATAATGAATCCTCCATTGGGCAAAATAGTCGCACCGCACCTTCGTCCGGTAATTCTGACCACGTTCCATTGACAATTGCAGAATCCAATGGAGAACGTGGAAAGCAGCTTTCTGAACATAATGTACATGTACCTCCGGAATCCAAAGACAATTTCAACCTCGATCATGAACAGTATCCGCTTGCCAATGAGGTTAAAGGAACAGAGCAGGACCAGGGTAATGCTGTTAATAATTTGGAACCACTCCAACAAACAGAATGTCAGGATGATAAACGACATGCTGAAGTAGCCCAGCCTCCTGAGCAATCTTTGCATGTCAACGGAGTACGCCAAGGAGCACCTAAAGACGCCCCTACGTTCTCTTCATCTGAAGCGGACTACATGGACGGGAAGCAGCAATCAGGAGAAGCAGCTTCCCCGTATGCTGAGCAGCCCAGAGACGCGTCGGCCCAGCCAGATCCCCAGGCTGACAGTCGCCCTGAGTGGCACGCATCTTCTGTCGCTCCTACTGACCATGACTCTCCTGTGCATCCTCCGTCCCATATTTCTTCTGCTAACCAGCCCGGTCCTCAGGGAGTTACAAGCGTACAGTATGCTCCCTCCCAAATAACTCCGATTTCCTCCCCGGGTGCTCCGAACTGGACATCTACCGAGACCCAGAAGCAGCAACAGATTGTGCGAGAGCTGTATGAGCCTCATGCGGTGCAACCTACGCAGGGTTCGGTTGGTCAGCCTATGTCTGAACATCCGCCTGGTCATTCTCAGCTCCCCCCAGATCCGCACCAGGCTACTTTGAACACTGCTGTTCCGAGTATGCAACCACAGGCGCAGCAACCTCTACGTCCTATAGCTCAGTCCAGTCCCGCATCTAGTAGCCACCGCGTGGCCTACTCGGAGCAGCAAAATCCATCAAGAGACGAGGCACATGAAAGTCCGCGAGCCGGGAACAGCGTCCTTAGCAGACAAGATTCTTCTAGCTTTGGAAGTCGCGACAGCATAATCGCCAATGCAGCCATGTCTCGTCTTGATCTAGTGCAGCAGCGCATTCCTACAACTCCTGTCCCCGACACAGTTCCTGAGAAGAGTCCAACTACCAAGGGTAAATTAAAGAGGCTTGGGAAGCTACATCGGATCTCACTAGGAAACGCTGAACAGGTGCTTTCGGATAGTACCAAGAAGAAGACTTTTGCCAGACTTAGTGTATGTACTCGCTCTACGTTCATACGCTTGACTCTGACTAACCGTACCAGGGTCTCTTTGGCCGTTCATCTACTCAAGCTCAGCAGACCAAGTCGAATATCCCACGGGATTCAACAAAGCAGCATGTTGCACAGCAGACGCAGCAGCCTCCCAACCTCCGGTATCCCGCGTCCTTCCAAGAACCACGCGGACAATATCCTGGTGGATTCCCCGTTCAGTACACGCACCAAAGTAATGGATATCCCGCTGCCGAGAACTCTCGTGCATTCTTGGGCCAACCTCCCCCGCCGGAAGGCTATTACGCTCCCAGACAGCCGAGCGGCTCGCAGTCGGGATCGTTTATCGGTGGCCACCGTCTCTCGCAGCAGCTCATTTCGGATGCCAAGCTAAACTTTGAAGGCAAAGCTGGTTTCCGATCGTATACTCGCCCGGTGAATCAACATCCGGCCCAGTTCCAGTCGCAGCCTCCGCCTCAGCCCCAAAAACAATACCAACAGCAAGCTCAACACCAACAGCGGGCCTTTCCAACACGACATGTTAGCCAACCTGTGTATTCGTCGCCGCCTCAAGGTGGCACGGCTTCGCCTCCCTATCCGGTTCGGAGAGAGCATCCTGTCCTGCAGCGTGGAAGAACGCATATTCGTGATTTAAGCATCCGTTCGCGAAGTCCCAGGTCTCACCCCCCAAGTTCGGCTGAACAGAATATCCCCAGTAGCGACTATTCCGACCCAGCATACCATCTAGGAACGTTCCGTTCAGTCCCGAATACTGCCCGGACTGGTGATCAAGAAAGACCGTGGAACATTACTTTGCCCGATGACCCAGAAGAAAAATCGCGTGCTTCTCACCCTGCACATTGGCACACTCAGCAGTCAATTGCGCCAGCTCGTTTTTATCAGGCCCGACAAAGTCACGGTTACGGAGAAGCATCTTCGTCCACTGAAGCACGAAGGTTTAGTTTCTCACCCAAGCCAAACAGTACCTCTACTTCCCAAACCCGTATTGTTCCGCGCTCCGGCCATCCTCACCGCGACGAGGCCGTTGTCATCAATAAGAGTGAGTCGCCTGTGGAGCTTCCGATTCGCGCGGACGACTCCAGCGAGGAGATCGTTATGTCCAGCACGGCATACCCAGGACAGGAGTGGAAGCCCGCCGGATACTCTCACTGGGAACACTATTAGCATAATGTCTCCTGTTGTCTATATCTGCACAGATACCCGTCCCCTTGCAATATTTGTAGTCTTTTAAGTCCAATTATTATTGGCAAAATGTAATGAAATATGCGTTGGATTTGACAAATTGATACGAATCATTTAATGGCAAGTCAACCTTATTGTTTTCGCATGATTCTCTAGGAGACACAGCTATGTACAGTAGATGCCATTTGTTGATCCATTCACTCGCGCACTAGATTATTTCCGTCTCCACACTGCACTACTAAACTGCAGTGAACTGCAAACATGATGTCACAGGAACAAGTATTTGTTGTAATCGGAGCGTCTGCCCCTATCTCTGCACAGCCCTGCCCGGCACTTTCCACTTGTATTCTCTGCACATATAGCCGTTGTGTTGAAGATTAATCGCTGCCTTGCGTTACGTTACATACGCGGGCTGAACTTGGGGAATGTCGCAACTTACAGACACTCTGATTTGAGTTCCCCCTTGCGATGAAAGAATTAGATATTGATATGTGGAATTGTGTCTATAAAGTGCATTATAGAGCCATAAAGATAAAATCTGTATCTGTATCTACCAGTGAAGTTGGGCGAATCTCGTGACCGAGCTTATCTCAATTTCTGATTGTTGGTGTCACCTGCTTATGAGGTCGCGGGATTGCATAGCCTCGCTGCTGTTCTTTTTTCTATGTCATGTCTACCAAAGACAAGACATATCTTTCACATTGGCAGGTCCTCTTGTTCTTAAAGATGGGTATTTTATGGCTCTTAGACATTTTTGGTTGTATGAGGCGGGGCTCGGGGGTTGGTTGGCGACGACTGTGCCTTGTCAACTCGGCTGGTGTGACCTGTCTAAAAGATCTTTTTCATTTTCCCTGCCCATTTTGAAAGACCTCACAGTGCTAAAGGACCACGGGGGCCATTGAAGAGAAGCTTAACCGGGAAGAAGCTCCAAGAGCATATATTGACTACTAGCTCACTCAAGTTATAAAAGTAGCCCCAGAAAGACTCAATTGCCAGATCATTCTACGTTGGAGGAAAAGATATCTATGTGCATTCGACTATTCCGATAATCGGTTCTGTGGTACAGTACGCGTCAGTATCTTTTGTCCGCACAGCACATCAGAAATCCTTATCAGTAGCGCATATAGCATGTGTACTAAGAACAGTAATCCAGAATTAAGAGGATAAAGTCTTCTATCTATCAATGAAGTACTAATGTACGCGGAACACCAAAGACTTAAGATGTCGATCATTTCTTTGAAGACAGGGATGCCAGGCTGTCATTTTGTGTCTGTCAACTGCGGTATGTTTATCTAGGCATAAGATCTCATTGGACTGTGCCACGCGATGTATATATCACTTCTCATTCATTTCCCCACTGAATTATATATCTGATGTTGTGGCTTTGCATAGGGAATAGAGAGATGGGAGGACAACTGTGCCGCTGTGTGTGTTCATGTTGTAAAAGAAGCCAATAAAATGTCGGTGATCGGCATGTGGCGCTGTTTCCTCTGTGCTTTTTCTTTGTATGTACATGTACAGTAGGGCAAAGTGTACACTCGTTGAGTAGTATATCTGAATATCTGGTCATTAGTTACTAGCATGTTCCCTGTGCTCTTTATGCGCCGCTCAGATAAGGTCATTCGTTATATTATATATAGGTCCCTCACTACCTATCTAGATGCCCCTAGGTGTCTAGTCAAGCCAGCTTTCTCTCCAGTCTAGCAAGTACGTATAGCCATTTGACAACCCTTCATGGCGTTCTCTGAATATATCTGTACCCTTTCTTTCTTTGTCAAAAACTGACGATTTGAGTCGAACAGGACGTGGAAGACACACATAACCTCAACATCGAGACGTCAACATTGTCATCCACACACAATGCGGTTCATCCTCCTCGCCGTGCCCTTCCTGTCAGCAATGTCAGCTATGTCAGCAGCTGTCGATAGCAGCGTCAACCTTGTCGAAAGGCAAGGACCAGGGGCATTTATCGACTGTGTAAGATCTATCTTTCTGATGATGAATATCAATATTCCATTTATGTCTATCTTCTCACACACTCTCCTTTTTTTCCATGTTCGACAGCTGACCCTTGAACGCACAATTTAATAGGTGCAATTCTGCTATAGCAAAGGCTGCCCGACTGCGGTGTCTTGCTGTATGCCGAAGTGCCTGGACGACCCGGCTCATTGCGGACAACAATGCTGTGGTAAGGGGTGTCCGCCATAGGGTGCCTAAGTGGGTGAGTAGTGTATATATACTTATAATTAGACTTATAATGTTCATTATGTATATCTGGTGTTGCAATCAGCAGCATGCTGATATCATTAGTTTCACATGCGGCTCCCTCCTTCTGTTATCAATCACCAACAGCCCGTCACTTTTTGTGTTGAAAGATCGCATACGCACACATCTGTGGGACTTGCTAGCTGCTTGGCTGTATTGATGGTGGGAGGGGGGTCGGAAACGTTGAAGCATGGCGCAGATTCTATAAGTGCCTGTATTAGAAGCCTAGGCTTCACGATTTTCAAGACATTCTTTCGAGCGAAATAGGTGAATTCGAGAACTTCTAGAGATTAAATGCAGGCTTTGGTACATCTCTTCCCTTTCTTTGTGTAGGCCTAGGGTGATGACTGTAGGCTCTATCTAAAAAGAGAGAAGACTGCTCATATCCCGGATCTGCATAAGCGTAACCGCAGAATGTTGTAAAAGAAACTTAAGGCACACAAGCGACTGAGTGATCTCAGGAGCGATAGGACCGTTTAGAAGCAAGTAATTCTGCAAGAGCCTCTCATTATTATCTCTATTTGGAAAAGGCTCGAGGATGGGGAGAATTCTGTACCTATGTTTAAGCCAGTAGACGCAGGCTTTGGTGCTGTACGTCGCCTTTCTCTCCGAAACCATACGATGACGGGTGTAAAACAAAGAGACGGGGGAATTTCTTATATCTTGGAAGTTGAGTCGTCCAAATGACCGCAACCCGGGTTGGAGTAGGTACTTGCGTTTTAGGGTGTGGCTCTGTTGCCTTCACAATCGTGAGAAAGTCATCTTCAAATATAGATATATATACATATTTATATTCTAATTCATACAGCGTCAGCACCAAATAATAATGTCTACCACCGAACTGGACTGTGCTGATGTTCTGGAGATTTCTCCGCGACGGCCGTGGACCTGCTAATCTTGCTTGACGATCATTGGCCCGGCTGGAGTTTGACCACGAGCATAACGCCGATAAATGGCCCCAAACACGAACTGAATGGAAACGCAGACCCTGGTCCAGATTCTAGAACAGCTTCGCGCGGAGAACGGGTCCTTGTCCCCCAGCGCAAATGGACGAATTGCAGATTCACGCCAGAGCGAGTGACCGGTTCTCGGACTTTGTCACGAGGCATCAGATGCCCGTTTTGCGGTGAGGTATATCTCAGCTGGCTATCATCTCGCGATGCAAGAGTCCTCTCGCGATCTGTTGCGCTGTACGAGGCAGCCAACACTCTTAGCTAGTTATACAAGTGGAACAAAGGAATCTCGATCAGATCTTTTATCCCCAGATAGTATATAGGCCTCTTGTAAGGCATCTCATTCGTTCGCGAATATGCTTCGCCAGCAGCTCTCGTTCGCTGCGCGTCTCGAAGTAGCGCATTGGGAAGCACACCTCTCTCCGTGTCCGGTATTTCTGGAGCTCTTGTGACGCCATCTGGTGCTCAAGGAATTAGGACGCTGCCGTCCTTCTCGCTGGAGGGCAAAACTTGCGTTGGTAAGACAATCTCATTTCCGATGCTTCTATCTGTTTTTTTTCCCAGCAAGACATCTTCTCTCGGATTTGCCCTGTCTGGTGCTAGACACGATGTTCTAGCTACTCCTAAACACATGAATCTGCATCGCTAATAGAATTTCCAAGCGCATGCGTCGACCTCACCAAGGCCGCAGGGGAAGCCTCGATCAAACACATCGCAGAGCACGTTGCAGCCAGCCAACCCTCCGAACCCGTCCCGGAGCTGAAGGCGTACGCCTGCGACGTGACCCAGGAGGCGCAGGTGAAGGAAACCTTCGCGCAGATCGTCCGGGACTTTGGCAATGTCGACGTCGTGGCCACTGCCGCAGGCATCGTCGACAACGTCGAAGCGGAAAACTACGAACACCCGCGCTGGCGCAGGATGCTCAACGTCAACCTCGACGGGACCTTTCTGTTTGCCCGCGAGGCAGGGAAGCATATGCTCGAGAATCGGCTCCGAGGCTCGATCATCCTGATCGGATCCATGTCCGGACAGATCTGTGTGCGGCCGCAGAAGCAAGCGGCGTATAACGCGGTAGGTGGTTTGACTAGAGAAAACATGTAGTTGATATTAATATGTGTGTCTCTTCCAGTCTAAAGGCGCTGTCGCGATGCTGGCCAAGTCTCTCGCCACGGAGTAAGTACAGTACACCCTTGTATACATCATAGCCTCTAGAAGTCCTTCCCTCAGAGGAGCAAAAATGATATATACGCACCAAAAACTCTCTCAGCAACAGTACTAAAAAGCCATCCCTACTTCCGCAGATGGGGTCCCTCTGGCATCCGCGTCAACTGCCTCTCTCCGGGCTACATGGAGACAGACCTGATCCGCGAGCTGTTCGCCAAACAAGGCAAGGAACTCGTGAATTCATGGATCCGCGACATCCCCCTGGGTCGTATGGCGCACCCATCGGAGATGCAGGGCGCCGCTGTTTGGATAGCCTCTGATGCGTCGAGCTATCTGAATGGGAGTGATATTGTACGTATCTCTCTTCCTCCTCTCCTTCTTTCGGAATCTGGTCAAGGGCTGCAGGAAGGCCCCAGCAGCAGATGCTGAAATATACATATGCTTACAAACATCCTGTTCTCACACAGATAATCGATGGCGGATATACTGCGTATTAAGATACGCGAAGACCGGGCCCGCTCCGTAATCTGGAACAGCGCATGTCTCAACGGGAAACGGCCTCTATTTGCCGTCAATCAAATTTCTATTCTTGGTCTCTACCATACTTCCAAGAATATCGGGGACCAGAAGTTACATAATTTTAAGCACTTTCCTTATGAACATAGCAGGGTATGGTATTATCGAAACAGTTGGCACTTGAAATTCGAATATTTTCTCAATATCAAATGTTCCATGCGTCACGGTGGCATATAGTATATATTTACGTCTAACCAGCAATCGTTGCAAGAATTTTAATCGCAGCATTAAAACAAAGTCAACGTTAATTCAACACCGTTTTCAACATCTACGGGTAAAATCCAAGTATAATTCCCCGACTTCAATTAGCTGCGGCTATCAGGCAACTGTCTATGCTTCCAATACTTCTGAATCAACTTCATATGACACGCTATACTCCGCTTTGAGGGTTAATAAAATCACATATCTCCCCTCAAATTGTTGCTAGCCCCAAATCAAGTTCCTGCAATGACAATCGAATGTGTTACCCCACATGCTTTCCAGAGACCAAGCATTCGCTTCACAGAATTACCAAAAAAAAAAGGGGGGGGTCAACAGAACAAGGAAAAATGGCCAAGAATCCTAACGTGCGCCGAAATAACCCATTTAGAACCTCTAATGTGCGCCGGGAGGAAACAACCCTGAACAGTAATACCACAGCAACAATATCTACTTCAATCACCACCGCCACGTCACCGATATCTGTATCGGAAGGGTTTTCGGATCAACCCGGATCGTCGTCCAGTAGTACTACTGCTAAGCAAAAGAGGTTTCGGG
>ENA-UOWK01000288-UOWK01000288.1-bioreactor-metagenome-genome-assembly--contig:-NODE-288-length-41582-cov-25.593156_pt1 | contig 41582 bp, 41 predicted proteins | sample MGYA00238157_ERZ761612 | MGnify/ENA primary metagenome ERZ761612 (study PRJEB28901, sample SAMN06268035) | bioreactor metagenome | isolation source: Joint BioEnergy Institute, California, USA... | reverse complement strand
ACGTGTGCTCTTCCGATCTCCCCAGTCCCTACTGCATCAGATAAAAAGGTTTACAGTATTAGAGCAACAGAGAAGGAAGATAGTCTCTGAAATGAAGTGATTTCAGTGCTGTTCTCAGAGTAGGCCCCAACGCTCAAATCATCTCAAAGTGCATACACCCAGTCTCCCCGGATATCCATATCTATATAGGAAGATACTAATAGTACACAGTATACGCACCGTACACACGTTCTGTACGTGGTACTTTTCGTGATCAAACAAGACATCCACCGGTCATAATAATATATAATAATACACCTCAAATCGAAAGAAAAAGAAAAAAAAATCAAAAAAAGGATCGAAACGAAGCCTTACGTATGTATGTACGTGTGTTCGGCACCCTAGGATAGGTAAGTAGATTCGGTACTGTATCTAGGTCAGTACCACCCATCCCCCTCCTCCCCGCGCCTCCTCCGCTCCGGGTTCAGCGAGACGATGCGCTGCCCGGGCACCGTGTCGGCCGTCAGCGCCGCCTCGAAGATGCCCGACAGCGCGCGCCGCCCGAGCTTCTGGAACGAGTCGTACCCGCCGTCGTCGATGTCGCCGTTGCACGCCGCCCACTCGGGCGAGGAACCCGGCGACGTCCCGTCGCCCAGGTCGCTCCAGCGCGTGACGACGATGGCGTGCCGGAGCCGGACGACGTTGTTCCTGGGACCGGAGGAGGAGGACCCGCGGTCCTCGGCGAGCTTGATCTCGACGAGGTACTCGGTCGGACAGTCGGGGCAGCGGCGCTTGGGGCGGCACTTGGCGCAGAGGCTGACCACGGCGCTATTATTAGGATTGGAGGGCTTCGCGCCGCGCAGCGCGTCGCGCAGCCTGTGCTCGAGGGCCTGATAGCCGCCGCCGCCCGTGGTCTGGGGGATGTGGGAGAGCGCGCACTTGCACACGTCCATGAGCTCGCCGTCGCGCCAGTGCGCGCACACGGAGAAGTACGGCCGGTAGTCGTCGTCGCGGTTGTAGAGGAGCAGGCGCACCGCGCTGGGCGGGAGCCCCGGGTCCGCGAAGCACGAGCTGACGACGCGCATGAGCAGGCGGCCGTCGTGGATGAGGAAGCGCGTGTGGTGAGTCCATCTGCTGCTGTTACCGGTCTCCGTCCACCGCCGGGCGAGGGACTCGACGGGGATGCCGTACCGCAGGTCGGCGAAGCGGTGCGCGCGCACGGCGAGCTGGACGAAGGTGAAGGGTAAGGTGTAGGTATGGGTGATGCGGTGCCGGGGCGGAGGTAACAGGACGTTGCGCGCGTTCGGGCAGTCGAACAGCGGGTTCAGGACCCTCGCGGGCTGCAGCTTCTCATGCCCTTCCTGCGTGCGGAGATGGAACTTCGCGCAGGGAATGCAGAGCAGATGGTGCGGCAGATGCCGGTCCAGCGCGGAGACCAGGAAGTCGATCTTGTGCTGACGGTTGGCGGGCTCGTTGAGGGCCTCGAAGGGCCTCCGCCCGCCCAGACGACGATACAGCGTCTTGCTCGCGAGCGCCAGGCTCGCCGCATCGCGCGGGCTCAGGTGCTCGGCCACCTTGGCCCAGAGTTTTTCAGACAGACTCGCGACCGCGGGCTCTCCGGGCGGCCGGTCGGTCTGCTCTGTGTGCGGGGAGTCGTCGGTATCATCGAAGGGTTCGGCGAGACCCAGCGCGTGGATCATGGCCGTGTAGTCCTTGTTCTCGCCCAGCTGGGTGTCCATGCGGGCAGCGGCATCTCGGTACTTTGCCCGGTGCGCCTGCAGCGGCGCGAGCGGAGGGAGGGGAGGAGGATTATCATCTCGTGAAGCAAACCCGACCAAGCTGGTGGTGCTCGTCTTCTTGCGGAGTTTATTGCGCGACTTCTTGGGCCGCAGCGCGCTGGCGACGAAGGCTTTGAAAGCTGACTGCTGCTGCTGCTGCTGCTGCTGGCCGGGGCTCTGTGCAGACATGTTTGGCAGACTGGCTGCTGCCAGACGATTGCGATACGGATATCGCCCTTGATCCATTGTCAAGATACGTCGAGATGGAGTCCGTCACGGCCGTTTTGGGACAGCCCGGAGTGCCAAGCCTGCAGCATCAGCCACTGTGGCTGGGCAGTTGAGCGTGTGTAAGAAGCTGGAGGATATGATCAGCGTGATTTTGGAGTTAGTAAGGATGATAGACTGTATAAAGGCATGTACGGAGGAGAGGAAAGGTTCATCAAGTCGGATGGAATCCACACCAGCAGAGAAAAGAAGCTGAAACATGTCGTCCGCAGCCTGCTAAATTATTGCATCCAGTAGCTCCCACCTTAGTGCCCGAGTATTCCGTATCCATACAGCACACCGTCAAAGAAAAGATCCGTTCAGCAATTCCGTGCAGGATACTTCGTACAGTGGACAGAAGTCGTCCTCCTTGCTCCATGATAGTGATAATAAGATCATCAGGGAAAAAAAAAAGCGACCCCTCGTCGAGCAACAACCATTTCCGCCCCTCCCGCGCCGGGCCGGCGGGCCTCCGCTTCGGCCGACGCCGACGCCGAGCCCGAGGCGCCAAGAACGTTGCATAATAATCGCATCTACCCCGGATTATCCCACCATCTTCTTTCCCTACCTTGCTCCGTCCATCCATCACGTCGTGAGAGGCGGTTTGATTGAAGTGAAAAGGGACTGTCGTCATCCACAATGGTGAGTCGCAGCATTCCTTCTATCTATCTAGGTAGCTGTTAGCTGCTGTTAGCTGTTTAGAGCTCGGGTAGCTCGAGCTGAGCACCGCACACATACCTATCCCCTCCCTCCACCCTACCCGGAGTAATAACAGACAATCGACATGCCATCTCAACTAACATATAATAACGGATACAGCCCTCGCAGCAACTCACCACCCTCTCCGCCGGCGCCCTCTCCCTCCTCACCTCCGCCGGCGGCGTCATCGGCTACGCGCGCACGGGCTCCGTCCCCTCCATCGCGGCGGGCCTCTCCGTCGGCGCGCTCTACCTGCTCAGCCTGTACCGCCTGAAGACGGGGCAGCCCTACGGCGAGGAGATCGGCCTGCTGGCGTCGACCGTGCTGGGCGGCAGCGCCGTGCCGCGCGCCATCAAGACAAGGGGAAAGCCCGTGCCGCTGGGCTTGAGCGTGCTGGCGACGTACGGGCTGGTCGTGTTTGGGTTGGCGTATCGGGATAGGAGGGCGGGGAGGGTTTAACCTTTTCTCTCTCTCTCCCCTCCCTCTCTCCCCCTCTCTCTCTATTTGGAATTGGGTTGGATTGAACGTTTCGTCGGTGATGGGTTCTCTGATGAATCGAGTCGAAGGAAGGAATGCATGGACGACCGATGGTTCGATCTGGTTCCGCAACAAGGCAGCCCGGATACGAGTCGAATACCTACCCACTGGTTGTGTCACGAGAAGAGACGGGAAAGGGGAGCAGGCAGATCACCTCTCTCTTCGTCGACCTGTGTCACTCCTTACGGTACCAACGCCTTCGGTCAATCCAATCTATAAATGCAAATGATGTCTCTCCGGACTGCTGCGGTTGCTGCTATTTTCTGGCCCTCTGTACCATCTGGTGTAACCCTTTTAATGTAGATCTCTGGGTCTTATGAAAGCCAAAAGGATAATCAATGATTGACGTCTTACTAAAAAAGCAATCCGATTTCTACCAAGAGATATCGACCCATGCAGTTCCCGCCCATCGTTCTCAAATACGACCACAATTAAGCAGCACACACAGAAAGAAGAGGACACATGGATCTCATTAGGTTTGCTCATCCGGCGGCCTTAACCTAGGGCACTTCTAATACACTTGCATGAAACAGTATGTAGGGCATACCAGCGCAGTCACGAGCGCGGAAGAAGTGGTGGAATTTCCAATCTAATCGCTGGATGGCCTTGCAACCCGAGTCCGCCTCCTGGAAAGCCGGATGAATAAACAGTAGATAGCCTTCGAGACACACAAAAAGAGTAAGAAACTCGGAACGAAATGAGGGGGGTTCTTTCTGCAGAACCTCCAGGGGGCTTCACCTCAGCCTCCTCTGAAAAGCTCGATGATCCGACTCATCAGCGGCGACCTCGTGTCTCCATCTTGCAGTCGCGCTGCCTTCTTCCTGGTCCGGAGCTACTATTATTATGTCCCGTCCGCGATGCACGAGACAGCGTGGCACGGAAGGCAGAGCAAGATCGCCCCGAACAGATAGATAGATCTCTTCATGCACCTGCTTGGCCGGACTACTCATGGATCAGGGTAGAAAAGAAACATATCATGTACTGTACAACTAAAACTGTGATACCGTGTCGAACTTAGCTGGAGGTCCGTTGCCCGCCCCACTGTTTTTCAGCCCACTCCGTTCAAGCCGGGACAGTCGACAGCCGACAGAAAAGAGAGAAAAGAAAAACTCATCGTATCGAAAGGTAGCGGATCCGATAGTCATCAATGCGTCCGGTCGATCACATCGTCCTCGCTCGTGACAATCCCCGCCACTGCAGCGGTGGTGCCCTCCACAAGGACCCTGTCTTCCTTGCGATCGGGAACGAATGCGTACCTCGGCAGCCTCGCCATCTTCTCCTCCGGACTGACTTCATTGTCAGAATACACCAGCCGTGTCGGCTTCGCCTTGTCCTTTTCTTTCTTGGCAGCCTTCTCCTCGGCAGCCTCCTCCGCCTTGGGAGCTTCAGCGGCTTTCGCCGCAGCTTCTGCCTCCTTGGCAGCACCGGAGATCAGATCGTCGACTGAAGCGGCAATCGGAGCAGCGGCCGTATCAGCCTTCTCTCCATTTGCAGCCGCAGTCTGCGCCGGAGCGTTCGGAACCGTTCCCGCGGGCGGAACAGGAAGCTGCCCAGGATGCATCTGCTGCATCTGATAAGAGTTCACTGGAGGCGCACCAAAGGCAGGGCGCTGCGGAAGGTTAGGAGCCGCCGGCAAGCCGCCGGGCCTAGTGGGAAAGGATGATGTGGTCTGCGGAGGTGTGTGTGTTCGTGCAGGTTGCTGCTGCTGCTGCTGCTGCTGTGCGAAGGGTATGGGTGAAGGCGTAGTCCCTGGGTAGGGATGAGGCGGCTGGCCGGGAGCACCGGCCTGGAACTGTTGCGGCGGGAGTCCCGGAGACGCGTACTGCGTCGCAGGTGGGAAACCCTGGTACGCTGGATTTGCACCCTGCTGGTAGGGAGGAGCCATGCCTCCGTACGGTTGCGGATAGGGATACTGTTGGTTAGGAGCACCATTATTAAAGGGTTGTTGAGCAGCTGGGTACTGGGGTTGACCCTAGAGAATCATGGCTGTTAGTATCAACTCAAAAACTCGACACTCGAGACCACTTACATATCCACCAGGAGCCTGCATATTCTGTCCCGCTCCAACCGGCGTCGCATCGCCAGTGGTTCCCCCTGCAGCCTTCTGGGCTCGCTTTGCCCTGTATTCCGCCAGACGCCTCTTCAACTCTGCAATGTCTTCTAACTTTGGCCTCTTCCCCGTGCCACCGGAGCCTTGCCCCGGAGGAGGATTTCCGGTCGCGGCTCGGCGCTCAGCCTCCGCTTGCTGGTACTGGGTTATAACTCGCTGGTTGTGGGCCTGGAGGATATCTTCAGGGACGCCTTCCATACCGAAAATCTCTATGTCCAGACTTGCTCTGTTGGGAAGCGCATTGTCGACAGCAGTGAGCTGCTCTTTGTGCACTTGGCTCATATGGACCGACAGTCCTGGACGCGCGACGCAATCAGTAAAATGCCCTTTCACTGCAAGAACAAAGACGACCTGGAACAAATTAACATGCGCATCAACTCACCTCCGGCCGTGTTCAGTCTCCTCCCACATCTTTCACATTTAAAGTGCTTTGCTTTCTGATGTGAAATAAGGATCTTGAGATCGTCAAAGTCGCGTTCGCAGTAGTAGCACCATGGCCGGGCCAGGAGATCTTCGAGAGTCGGGTGATTGCGCTTCTTCCTCTTTCCCATCGTGACCGGAGCGAAACGCTAGCTGACTAGGGCGCGGAAGGGGAAATGGCCAAACCCTGTATGCGCGGGGGGATCCGCGAGACTGCGCGTTGCTGAGGTTTGCCAAGCTGAGCTCTCGAGCGCATAAGTTGGATGCGAGTCCAGCCACATAGGAGCTCGACATATCGAGTGTGACGGAGCTTCACGTGATCCGGTGAACGGTGCCGTCCATCCACGTGATATCAACCTCCAGACCCTCACTCAGGGCAGCAGTTTTGCAGTCGAGATCAGAAATCGTCTGAAACTGAGGCTATCAATTACGGGCATCCAAAACTGTGGGTTGTTCCATCCTTCAAACAGTTACTATGGAGGTATACAGTACATGATGCTGGGAGGCAACTTCAAACTCAGTTTCTGTCGTAGCACATCATCAAATACCATCTGCCCTTGCTGACCCAAGACTGATTCAAGTCCATGGCCGCTGACGATTGTCCGAGAATCCCAAGGACCCCAGCCTTCGGCATTGTCTCTCTGGACCCGCAAGAAGTTAAAACGATGCTATGTACTCCACCGTATGTAATGTAATGTTACCCCAGAATTTGTTAACCGCGCCCCCCACCGTTGGCCACTCGACTGCCCAATGAGCGTCCTGCTTTATAATGTTTATCAACCACAATGCAGTACTACTACTAGTTAACTACCAAGCCGACCGCAGTACAGTATTAGCTTCCAAGTATACGCATAGACGGTACGACGCAAGATCGTATGGTGCATTTTTCACGATTCTGAGGACCAATGCAAAATGTTTCCTTCGACGTCAAGTAATCGTACATGTACAAGTGCGTCTGCATATGTGTACACGCTCTCCTGATCCCTACAGCACTGAATAGACAGTAGCTGGGCGATCAATAAGACATTAGCAGACATAAAAAAGTAGAAGGATATCTCAGGTATTCGCTTCCCGCTTCCCTCCAGAAAAAAAAAAAAACCGCCAAGCTGAAACCGACCAGACCAGAACGCCAACAGATAACAAAAAGAGAATCCAAACGCTGCCACCCAACACTCTCGGGATGCCTATGCTAGTAAAAGCCATGGTAGTACAAAGGCACAGAGAATAGAAGTGGAAAGGAAAAGAAAAGGCAATGGCCCGACGAACCCTGAGGACAGGGCTGGGACCAATTGCTGTATGCTATTATACATGTGGACGAAGTGGAAAAACAGAGGCACCACAGACGGCATGCCATAAAGAAAATGGTCCGAAACAATGAAGCTCCCGCGCCCATCTGACCAAGGGACGCAGGGAAAGCATGTCAACCAGCCAATGAACTAACCTGCCTGTAGTTGCAATCAACGAGGCCTGGTATGTGCTTCCGCACGAGGATGGGCTGGAGGCGGGAGGTGAGGTCCGGGATAGTGGATGTAGTAGTCAGTCGGATACCCAGGCGGCACATAAGCCATAGGATGCGGCTGGGGAGGTGGACCCGGCTGGCTCGGAGCGAGGGGTGGGGGCGGGCCATGAGGATAAGGATGCGGAGCAACCGTCCTGGGCTCAATCGGCGCATAGGGCTGGATTGGTGGAGGAGGAGGAGGAATAGAGCCCGCAGGAGGAAGAGAGCTAGAAGGTTGGATAGACCCCGCAGGAGGCAGAGAGCTAGAAGGCGGGATAGAGCCGGCAGGAGGAGCGGAACCTGAAGGAGGCGGCATAGGTTGAACAGGCGGCGGAACCGCCGGGTCGGTCTTGGACTTCTTGGGACCTGACGCAGCACCGTTGGTGGTAGCACCTGCATTCTTTCGCTTTCTGGAATTAGGCTTCGGCGGCTCTTGGGCCTTCCTGAGCGCCTCGGCCGCCCGATCCGCTTCGATCTGGGCCTTGGTGCGTTTGGGATTCCGGACACGTCCCTCGCGGTTGAACCTGGCCCAGTGGTTGAGCATAGCTTCTGTGCGTTTAGGGTTCTTGGAGTTGGCGATCTTTTGACGACGCGCCAGCTCCGCGGGATCCAAATTCGGGTCGTCGAGAGGGGCACCAATGACGGAAGCAGGAGCTGCGGTGGTCACCGTGGTAGTAGCGGCAGCAGTGGTGGTAGCGCCGTTAGGAGCGATAGAAGCGACAGGAGCTGTGGTAGTAGTGGCAGCAGCGGTCGTGGCGGGGGTAACATTATTAGCGGACTGGGCGCCGCGGGCAGGGCCACGGGCGGAGGAGCGAGACGGGGTGGATGTGGCGGGCTGAGGGGTTGCAGCCTGTGAACGCGGACGACGACCGCCACGACCAGAAGATGCAGGACGAACGGAAGAAGCGGGACTTGAAGGAGCCGTGTTCGTTTGGGCTGTCTCGCGGCTTGTAGTAGTAGGCTGTTTGCCTCCGCGAGAACGGGTCTGCCGCTTGGCAGGGGGAGCGTCTGCCTCGTTCTCTGTCTCGGCCACAGCTGGGGTCTCTGTGGTGGTAGTGGCCTCCTTGTTCTCGTTGGCGCTATTTGCCGCCTCTTGTGCGGCCTTGCGCTTGCGCGTGTTCTTCCCCTCGAACGCGCCGACAGGGGGGTTCTGGAAGCGTGGAACATACTCGATTCCGAACTTCACTATGGGTTTCCACCCGTCCGGGTTGGGATTGTTGGGACCGGCTTGGGCACTCATCTTCCTATACTGAGCGGCCGTAGGCCTGAAGCCTCCCTGGATGAAGGGATCCTGGTAGCCGGTAGGGGCTCTGGTGCTGTACTTGTAGCCGTACAACATTGCCTCCTTTTTGTCTTCAAACACCTCAGGATCCTCCGTTTTGCGTGGGTCGGCGGTCCTCTTCATCATGTAGCGGCTGGCCAGCTTGGATAACCTGTCGATAGCCATGTATTCGTCCTGCCAGACCTTGAGAGCGTGAGCCACATTGGAGGTGATTGCGTAAAGTTCATCAAAGGGCCTGGATTCAGGGTCACGAAGTTGTTCTAAGAACGTCTCTATCGGAGTGATCTGAAGGAATTCGCCCTTTGAAACCGCTGGCTTCTTGTACGGGTCAGGGCGGTCAGGGAACTCGGAAGCATCACGCTTCTTGGAACGCTTTGGACCACGGAAAGCATAGTCCCAGGTGTGCTCCAGCTCTGCAATCTCGTCGTCATAATCCTTGGAGAAGTTGCTGGCTTTGTGGATGTTCCAGAACGACTCGAGTCGTTTCTGCACAGACGCTGTCCGCTGCTGACGAGAAAATCCATGCAGCTGGTTGGAGATGGCAAGTTCGGATTCATCAAGAGGAGTCTCATCTACCTCTTCCTCTTCTTCTTGATCATCTTGATCATCTTGTTCTTCTTCCTGGTCATCTTGTTCTTCCTGGTCCTCTCCGTCCTCTCCTCCGTCATCTTCCTCGTCATTGGCACCATCGTACATCGAAAACTTGGCAATGTGGGGATGTACTGTTGCCATGTGCTCCTTGAGGGCTTCATCATGAGAGACACCATCCTCGTCAGACGTCTCAAAATATTTTCCACACCACGCACACTTAGACCTGCGTGTTGATGGAGTTGGAGACGATGAGGCTCGAATGGAGTTAGAAAGTGGATGAGCAGGTTCGGAGAATTGTCGGCGGAGCGGCGAATCCTGACTCTCCACTAGATCTGACGCACGGGTGTCAACGTCAATATCATCCTGGGCAACTGGGGCCATGACGGATGATATTAACAAGGCGTCAGAGAAAAAAAGGAATTGCACTACAGCAGAGATGTGTTGGTGTAGTAGAGAAGGTCTGTAAGGCTGGAATCTGGTATAGACTGTTAGTTAGGAACCCTGGTCGACAGACTCGCTTGCAGTGCCAAGACGCCAGTAGTAATCGCAGCGCGATCCTAGACTAAGTCACGGGAAAGTATGTAAAAAAGGGAGAGATGTCAAGGAATCACAACTGGAAAGTAAACAGATGGATCTAGTGCAGCTGGAACCAAAGATAGCCATTTGTTGGCTGAGAATTCGAAGGTAAAAGTGATTGTGCGGATGGAGGACAGGCAAAGGGACTTGTGCGGATCGGTCCAACAGGACTAAAAGAGGACTGGCCAAACACGAGACACGAAACAACATACCTTGAAGATGAGGTTAAACGAACAGCAGGAGCTGTACTGAACCCAACCACGGTGCTCTTGTGAGCGTGATACTGGGGTCAGCGACTGACGATGATGTAGTGATTTTACAAGGGCAGTGTGTGCGATGGTTGCGAAGGCCGCCGGGATGGTTGTGTTAGTAGTAAGACCGATCGGGTAACAAAAGAGAAATAGCACCCAACCCAGGTAAGGGAGAGCCAAGATATTAGTGAGTAACGAGGTGGAGTAGTAAGGACCGAATGGAAGATGTCAATCGACTTCTCAAGGGTCCGCGCGCTGTGTTTGAGGCTGTTGCCAGCAGCGTGGCGTGGTACTATGAAAAGATCTTACAGCGCGCAGGTGAGCATGTAAGAAGACGGAGATAGCGACAGAAAGAAGGAGAAAAAGGGGCAGCCAACGAGGCAGACCATAGGAAGCCTGTCGATGACAGACTCGAATGGAGCCCACGAAGATGATGTGTGGCACCGGGAGGTGTGAGAAATAGAGTGATTGAGTAGAGAAGCAGGAGGACGAGTTGTAGTGGTTCTGGCGCCTGAACGGGAGTAGATCAGGATCAGCGGCCGCGAGCGCCGGCGGAGGGCGAATCTGGCGCTGGCTCGTCCAGTCTGGCTGCTCCCGGAAAAAGGCGGTACCCGGCAGGGCCACGCCCTAACCCCTTTGGGGCGCCCGCCCGCCCAATCACCGCGCCCGCAGCCACCGGCGACCCATTGGTCTTGGCACGACAGCAACCCAAGGGGCCTGTTTCATAGATGGTTATCGCCCGGATTTCCATGCCCCAAGGGGTTGTCCGGCAAGAAGCACGTCTGTGAATAAGTCTCACCGGTGAATGATGCTATTAGACGGGCTATGGAGACATTCACTCGTGCCCGCAACATAGAATACGCTGAATACGTGCATGCAGGTACTGTACATGTCGTAGATCAGGTAACAGAGTATCATACGGAAAGACTTGTCGACATCTCGAGCCGAAAGATCCCATAGAAAACCAATGATGCGTTCTCCTTCTGCTTAATAATAACTGCTCCCAGTAGCCACGGTTTAACATGAAGTTCTGCTCAGACAAGAACACAGAAGGAATCTGATCGAGGCGCAAAACAGCCGAAGTTACAGAGAATGGAACCACACATTAAAAGGCTGCTACTAATCCGATGGACTCCTTCCTCGATCCGACAAGATGTCACAGCACAAATACACGGGTGATGCATGCAACTGTTTCCATAGGTATCATCCAACCCAGCCATGTTTGCTCGTAACATCGAGAGCCCTCGAGGTCAACATTCCCATTTGGCTGTGGGAGGGGCTGGTGGGACAGAAGTGAACTTCCAGGCCAATTCACAGAGTCCTCAATTCACTGCATAGTCGAATCACAGATGACGAGCCGCGAGAATGGTATCCAGTCTCGTTTCCAGCAGGAAAATCCGGTTCCCAAAGTGAATCAGAACAAGGTTTCTGTGGACCTCACTTTCACCTCACTTGTCCACTCAGGCAAGCAGCTGGCCTTACCTATCCGTCACTTATGTATTATTCCTCCAGCCACATCAATTCCACACGTCATGTCCTCCTGACAGGCAGGCACAAATACAACCGTCTAGAGTCACGTGAAAGCGTGTCTCTCTCCTTGCTGGTCTTTTGCAGGGAACTAGTGGATTGTCTGGATCCGTACCTTTCGAGAGGGGTTTATAGTTACTCATGCGTTTTGTGGACTAATACTCCTAGTTATTATAATTACAGCAGTGTCCAAGAAGCGCTAAAGATCCTTCTACGGTAGTAAGGGCAGGGGTCGAGCAAGTTTCGATGTTAGTCTGCTTCTAATTCTTCGCAAGTCTTGTTGGTCCTCGGGACACGTCTATGTTTCAATCTCGCTGATCTATCAGACTCTCGACAGCACCGCCTTCTAATACAGGCTGCTAACACGGGTAAGATCCTAGTTTTTGACCACCATAAGAGCCGCCAAGCCGTCAACTTCTACCAGAGTTAACGAAAACAGAGTCGAATCATCGGTTCTTCTCCCCCACATCCAGCGCGACCAGGAACCGACTGCAGCAGTTGTACGCCGCCACCGTCGCCGTGATCTCCACCACCTCCCTCTCCCCAAAGCACTCCCTGAGCTCCTGGAAGACCTCGTCGGGCACCTGAACCGTCTTGGTCATCGCATCCGTATACCGGAGAACCGCCCTCTGCGCCCGGTTCAACACCTTCCCCACCACGTCCTCCTCCTGCTCGGATCCGGTGATCTGCGGGTCTTCGATGATGCGCATCCCTTCCTCGCTCATCCCCGCTTCCCGCAGCAGCGGCGCGTGGTGATCCCATTCGAACCAGGCGCCGTTGAGCGCAGCGACGCGGCAGATGGCGAGCTCGCGGATATCTGCCGGGAGGGTCGTCTGGGTGCGGATCGCGCCGAAGAACGTGTTCCACCCGTTCGCGACGGGGAAGGAGTGCAGAAGCGCGCGATCGAGTGGGAGCAGGCCGCGCGCGCCGCGGCGGGCTTGGACTCGAGAGAGGATCTCCGCTTCCTCTGGGGTGCTGGTTGGCGGGGGGTCGGGGACATATGGGAGACGCATTTTGAATACGCAGTTGTCTCGGCGAAGTGTTCGACTAGGGTATTTGAAAAGGAAGTAGTTATTTCAGTAAACGAGCGTAGAAATCCGCTGTGGACCTGTAAGCCGGCTGGCATCTCGTATGGCACCTTGTAGGACGGACGGACGGACTTCTAGTACTACCCCATCGAACGGACAATTCGGGTCCAGTACCTCGAGGCCTCCAGCACTACGTGCGCTTGCTTCACCCAAAAAGCCCACGTCCAGAATTCCCATACAATAATCGTGAGAATTAAGCGGGGAACAGCTACTTCTTAAGCACATCTTCCCCCTCGCACGGCCGCAGGCGACGGAATCCCGTCTCGGGGCCTCGCCGGGGAAAATCGCGGGGGCCAAACGGAGACTACAGTACGGGCCATCTTGGCCCACAAAATCCCGCATCGCCGGAATCTATCGTCTGCCTTTATTATTTTTCTGTCTACATTATGAATGAAATCAAGGTGAGTCTGCATTTGTATACTGCCCAGATACTGTATATTTCTACTTACCTAAAGTGGTAAGTTCAGTTCACAGCCTGAGACATGGACTGACCGCGATGGTACTGTGTTGCTAGACCCTACTATTATCTATCGTCTGCTTGCCGCTCTCCTACCATCTGACCCACCGTTTGTTCGGCCTATCATTTGATCTACCATTGCCCTATCACTCGACCTGTGATAATGCGACAATCTTAGATCGCTTTAATCATAATTCTACAAACTACGCACAGAATACTTTAAAAAAAAATCGTGACCTTTGAAATAATCTCCATTTGCCCTCCGCCCTTTCCTCTATCCGTGCCACCCGTGGCGATCCAATCGGGGATTCGGCTTTGCGATCTGACTTTTGACTTTTTTCGTTGTGGGGTCCGCGGTAATTCCGTGCCTTTTGCCCGTTGGTGCCGAGGAATACAGTACTACTGCGTAGCGGTCCGAGTCCGATGCTGATTTGAGTTATGAGGCCTGAACACCCGTGGATAGGTGATTCAAGCTTCACCGCGGTCCTGGCTGCATTTGGTTGTACATGCACATAAACGGAGTTCTGTGGTAGACATGATAATTAATAATAGCATTCGTTCTCGTACTGTAGCATAGAGAGGGCCAGTTGCCTGTTGTCAGACATGAGAGACAAGTTCCGAAACTGCATCGGACACACTGGCAGATGTGTTGGCGTCTGACAGATGCTGCCTGGGCGGGAGTGTTCGTGTGACTGTCACTGATACATGTTTGGAAAAAAAAAATCTAAAAAGGAGGGTGGTCCACAGTCTGCAACTACCTAAGCATGCAGCTATCATAGGTACATATGCACATGCGGTATGCTCCATATCGGTCACGTTTTAGAATTCGAGGAAGCATTAGAGAGCAGATTGGTGTGCTATGTAAAACTGGCTGAGTTGAGAAGAATGGAAATTCCATGATTTTCTTGGTGAGAAAAATAGACATTGGACAGCAGAGTACTTTGAATTCGGACCTCTGAACAATTCACTGGGGTCTCGTGGCTGAAAATTACCTCCGCGACGGCTGGAATTTCGAAGAGACACGGACTCGGAAAGGTTAATTAATATATTGGAGTAGCCGTCAGCTACCTCCTAGATAGGTCTTTACCATGTCTTGTAATGTACCTAATATCCTGTCCATACCTCAAGCTAATTTGTCACTTTGAACAGAAATATATACAATTATGTGATCGATCATAGTGATAAATGCACCAGAGACGTACATCTAGGTAGGGATTGACAAGAAAGTGGAACATCACATTCTCCAAGGTCTTCATAACACTGAGGGAAATGACATTCTTCGTCCCTGTCCTAGGAGCATCCTGAAACATTCCGCCATACGACTATTTCGTTGTCTACGAATCACCAGATAAGTACTGTACATAATGTGTCGCTTGTGTTGGACAGACACGCCAAGTCAGAAGAAACCGTCATCGGATGACGTGGGCAAAACAACACCAGGATATCTATGGTTGGTTCTAACCCTGGCAGTCGCTGTTGTCAAAATTCCCTTGAAACGCTTGAACCCCAGTGTAAAGTCTTGGGTGTAGACAGTGGGACAGTAAAGCCGGTAACGGAGTTTTGAACAACGCTGGCATCGCATCGAAAGGTGATTGAAGATCGAGATCTCTTGGGTAATGTTGGGATCTGTCTCGACAGGAGTGGGGAGATGCCAAATGAGATGCTGCTGCCGTTAAAAGGTTGGATGATCAAGAAGGCTAGTAGGGTTTATACGACAGGCAGGCAAGGTCTGTTCGAGGGAACTGGATTGAAAATAAGCTATTTTTTTTTTAAAAAAAAAGCCGGGTCAAAGGGCCCTGGGTCTCATGAATTGTGCGACTGCGACACCACAGCAACGAGGAGCGGGAAGAGTCCAGCACTTTCCTATAAAAATCAGACCAGGTGCGGTATAAAGAAATTCTTCGTGTGGTTTTCTGGACGGACAATAGATTGAGAGCAACCGTCGACCACATCAATTTCCTAGCGTTGCGGATCAGGCCGAACATGTGACAAGAGTACCTGGCTGTCTGCCTAAATAGGCATCTTGGCCAAGGCCTCCGTCCGGGGTTCTTGGCACAGGTCATCGCCTAGCTTCCCGAAGCTCCACCGCCCCGTGCTGGCAGACATGACATGCGTTTTCGCGTGGACATCCCCATCCTCCCCCTCCCATCGCCCACCCCGGACACCGTCATCTCACGCTCCGAGAAGCCTCGGACACACCCCAGACCATGCCTCCCAAAAGTAACAAGCCCACCAGCGACGAGCTGCTCGCGCAATTCGACCAGCTCGGGGTGGACACCGGCTCCGACGACGAGCTGCCCACCTCCAAGACCAAGCCGACGACCACGACCACCGTGCAGTCGGAGCAGGAGATCCTCGCGGAACTCGACAGCCTAGCCTCCCAGCCCCGTCGGTCGGCGGAGTACCGATCCTCCACCAGGTCGCCCAAGCCGCCAACCCCGACCGCTACCCCGTCCTCGAGCGACCAGCCGAGCGAGGAGAAGGCGGGGGCGCGCAGGTCCGGGGAGAGCGGACGGTCCTCGCGCGACGCTCCGCCGTCGGAGCCCGAGAAGAAACCGGCGCAAGAGGCCCCCAAGAGCTCGGGCGGCGGATGGTGGGGTGGCCTCTTTGCAACGGCCACCGCAACGGCCACCGCGGCCATGAAGCAAGCCGAGGCTGCGGTCAGGGAGATCCAGAAGAATGAAGAGGCCCAGAGGTGGGCCCAGCAGGTTAAAGGCAATGTCGGGGCGTTGAGAGAGCTCGGTAGATATCTCCTGGCCGTTACAATTTAAAAATATACCTGCAGATGCTGACCGCAACTTTACTTGCTACATACAGGCGGCGAGCTGAAGACACTTGCGCTCCCCACATTCACCTCTCTCCTCCACACCCTGGCCCCTCCCATCTCCTCCCATGAGCGTCTCCAGATCCACATCACGCACGACCTCTCCGGTTACCCCAGCCTGGACCCCCTGATCTACTCCGTCTTCTCCCGCGTCATGTCCCAGGTGGAGGGCGGCGATCTCATGGTCATCCAGCGGGGTCAGGAATCCGCTCCCCGACGACGGGGATCCGAGTACGGCGGCTACCAGTCCTCCAGCGCCGGCTGGCGCGACGGGCCCTGGTGGCGGACCGTCACCCCGGCCAACCCCCGCAGCATCAACGCCGTCCGGGGCGCCGTCGAGGCGACCAAGCTGGCGCGCGCCAGCGCCGAGGCATACGCCAACGAGTTCTACGCCGCGCGGGGCGGGATCGAGGCGGCCGCGAAGCAGGCGTCGGAGGTGCTGAGCGAGACGAACCCCGTGCGGAGCAGCGACATCTTCCTGGCCATCCAGGCCGTCAGCCAGACCGCATCCAAGGAGCTGTTCCAGGCCGGCCCGTCGACGACGTCCGAAAAACCACCCCCTCAGGGCGTCGTCGAAGTCGCCGACGAGAAGGAGAACGAGGAGGTCTGCTTCGCCGTCTACCTGCACGACCCAATCCACGGCATCGCCTTCCACACGCTCTCGCAGCCCGTGCCGCAGCGGTGGATCGACTGGCTCGACGCGCCCGCGCCCGCGGACCCCAACGACGCCGCGGCGGACGCGCACGTCCCGCGCACCGTTGTGCCCGAGGCGATCGCGGAGATCGTCGAGAGCGGCGGCGTCGACCCGCGCGAGTGGGTGGCCGAGTGGGTGGAGGAGTCGCTGTCGCTGGCGGTCGGGGTCGTGGCGCAGCGGTACGTGGCGCGCCGCATGGGCGTCGGCGAGGGCGGCGTCGCCAAGGGCAAGATGCGCGCCGAAAAGGCGTCGGCCATCGACAGCGGGGCGGGCGAGGCCGCGAGGGCGCTGTAGTCCTGGACTCTTTCCCACATCCTTCCCCCTCCTCCCCTCGTCCATTAGCGGTGAATGACATGTTACCCAGCTCGCTGAGGCGTTTGCGGCTATCTGTTATGTCCTCTCTGTCTGTTTTTTTTGACTGCCTGAGCCAGTCTAGTCTATTGCGTGTGCCGTCGTCTAGGTACCTTGTCTATGACCAAACTTCCAAAACGCCCCAAATTATAATTCCCCGTGACTGTGATGCGATGATACACCGACGACACGCTGTTTCTGTTTCTTATTTATTATCCTCTGTCTGGTCTGTTATCTGGCAGTGTGCAGTAGCAGCGAGATAATAATATTCCATTGCCAAAAGACAGATAACCCAAATGGACCTCAGTAGGTGAAGTAGCCCAGTAGGTAGGTAGGTAGGTAGGTAGGTACAAAGTCCAAGTTAATCCTTGTCCTGTCTATCTTCTATAGGTAGGTTAGGTTATCTAGACAGTTCGATAGCTGGGTAAGTAGGCATCTAAGTAGGTAACCATGCTCGGTGTGTAGTAGTAATAGGTATATTGAAACAACAAAAAAAAACGCAAAGAAACAAGAAAAGAAAAAAAAAACCGTGCGGGTATCTATCTATCTATCTCATCGAGACTGAGCAGCTCGCTCATCAACATCAATTATCGATCGAGTTTCAACTCTCCGCTGAAGCCCGGGGGGTGCCAGAAGTTTGCGAGGAGGGGGGTGACACTGAGTATTCAAGCAAAGTCAGTACCTAGCCTGGTCGAGATCCGACGGAGAAGAGTTCTGCTCACCTGGTACATCCACCCAGCACCGTGTGCGCGTCCGTCCCTTCCTCGGCAGCCTCGAGACTCCTCGTGATGTCCGACAGCTCGGTCGACCACTGGAAGTGGCGCTCCCTGAGCCGGGGCGCGCAGCCGTTGACCTGCTTCGCCGGCGTCGGGGCAGCACCAGCGTCTGCGGTGCCGTTCGGCAAGGGAGCTTCCTTTCCAGCCTCTGTCACTTCCGCATACAGACTGCCCTTGGACCAGTGGTTGGGCAGCGCGCGCGCATAGCGGATGGGCCGGCTCTCGACGTCCGGGCGCATCGGCACGTTGAGGTTGTAGATGTCGACGCCGTCGTCCCAGTTGCGATAGAGGTGCTCGACGAGCCGCACGGACAGCCGGGCCGCCGCGCGCACGACGTCGACGCTCTGCTCCTCCTTGCTGCCGAAGGACAGGGCGATGCCGCGCTTGCCGCACGTGGCGGCCTCGAGCGCGCCGCCGACGGTGCCGGACGAGAGGTTGTAGATGGTGGACGCGTTGCGGCCGTGATTGGGGCCCGAGACGACGAGGTCGATGGGGCCGCGGTCCGTGAAGAGGCTGTAGAGGCCCAGCTGGGCGCAGCTGGCGGGCGTGCCGTTGTCGACGACCACCCAGTCGTTGTCATTCCTGCTGTCGCTGCGGGCCCGCTCCGGGGAGGGGTCCCAGGTGCCGTCGTCGCGGAAGGCGTCCGGGGGCACGTACGTCGCCCTGAGCGAGGCTCCGATCAGATGCGCCTTGCCGATCCAGGAGCGGGAGGTGGCGGGGATGGCGACGGAGACACGATGGCCGGCATCCTGGAGGGCGTCCACGAAGGGGCGGATGTAGGGGGAGAGGCGCCTCGAGGGCGGTCCATCATCGTTCACCACCTGGACTGGAGGTCAGTCCACTTGCCATACTGAGCCTGTGCGATACCAGGTCCTTGTCTCAACACTGGGTCGCAGAGGTGCACAGGAGCCACGAGAGGACTCGCAAGAACACCAGACACCAATGGCCACTGGAAACCAGCGAGGGACTTACCAGGATATGCATCGTGCACTCGACGGGACCGGTCAGTGCTGGGCGTCGAGGCGAGGTCGTGCAGGCGGAGCTGGACAGAGAGCGCTCTCCACCACCGCGATCCTCGCCTCCACGGCATTATATAGGCGCCTGGGGTAACCTGCCATAGCCGCAGCGACGTGCGCCCGTACCGAACGAAGCCCGGGGAAATGGAGATCCTGGCAGATTTGGAGGTCCGGAGAAGGCCTCGAGACTCTGTATCGGGGAAGACACGGGGAAGACGCGGCCTGTCGGTCGGCCCGGAACGCGTACGGACGGTACCCATACATACCGCAGAGTGCCATGGACCAACCACACAGCAGAGCTCGTGCGGTATTGCTGACCACCGCGCGTACGGAACCAGACGGGACGAAACCGCCGTAACCCCAAAAGAGCGTGCGGTGAAGGCGGCCTGCCGGTGAGCGCAGCGCTCGTCCGTCGCACGCGCGGGGATCGCGGCTGGTGTCTTGTCTGGCCGAGGGCTAGGGCTGCCGGGTGCACGGTATATATGTATATCCATCGCCAGAGCATGCCCGGTGTTCGCGGGCGGCCTGGCGTGCCCGGGGCGGGGCTCAGGGCAGCGCGGTCGGGGCGGCCCTAAGCGCGCCCACGATGGCTGCCGTGCTCCCGCCCTGCAACGCGCAGTGAGTCAACTGCTGCCCAGGACTCGTGCGACGAGGTGCACCTTTTTCCTCTCTGCATCGAGAACAGACAAAGCCGCTCCTCTGGGCCGCCCGCGCTCGTTCGCCGTTTCATCCATCCTCTGCGCATCCCCGGCCCGTCCGCGTCGCTCTGGTTCGAGGATTCGGGACGTTCGCTTTCGTTTTTCTCTTCTTTTCCTTCGCCTCTCCTCCCTCTGGGTTCCCACGCCAGGCCACATTATTGTGCGCCGAGTGCGTTGGCCGGTGCGGCGCACGCAAGACATCCGCGCGTCTCCAGGGTCCGCCGAAGCGCGCAAAACTCTGTGGTGGGGGACTGCGGGCGTCAACGGATGAATCCTGCCCCTAACTCCCCGCCCCGTCCGTCGCCGTGACACAGAATCCTGGACATCTCCTGCGAAGAGCATCTCTCCCAAGGCAAAGCGCAACCAGAAGCGCAGCCTCGGGATCGCTGTCCGCCCCCCGTGATGGAGTGTGGGAGCGCTGCGTCGGCACCGGGCCTCGACCCCCAGACCCTCGACCCGTGGCAGTCGGACGGCAGCTTTTCCCTCGCGGCGTGGGAAAAACCCGGACAGGAACCACCCCCCGAGTTGGACACGAGCCGGGACTCCAGCCAGGCCGATGCGCTTGATCGGTCGAGCGACTTCCACACCCTTGAGTTCAGGTCCCGTCTCCCTCCTGCCACCCCGTGACGGCGTGAGTGCTGATGGCTGTCTTTTCCTACAGCAACCAAGGCAAGCTTCGCGACAATGCCGGCCTCGTCTCGGGCACCGTGAGCCCAATGACCCTCCCGTCGTCGACCGATGACAATCTCCACCATGAGGAGCCCTGGACGCAATTCCAGATGCCGGATCCAATGGCCGTGGGGATGCCGTTGGACGCTCCGCTCTTCTATCCCTACGCAAAGGGACCCACGACGTCCACCAACACGGTGATCCTCGACGACAGTGGGGATCTGCAGCACGGCCAGGAGTACTCAGACCTTCCGTCCGATCAGGTCGCCTCGTTTCAACGTCTCTCCGGAGCGTTCCCGTGTTCGAACGGATCCTGGACGGACGCATTGAACAGTCCCGCGACACATGCGCCGTCGCAATTCCCGGTCTCGTTGCCTCTGGAATCCCCGCTGGAGAACGGAGGAGTCCCGGTGTCGAATGACTTCCCCGGCTCCGGGTGGTTCGAGGGGCTTGATATGCACATCTCCTCAAACTTGACCTCTCCCTTCCCTGTCGTTTCGCCGGACGGGGGCTTGGGTGAGGACTTCCAACAGAAACACGGGGGGTCTCAGAATGAGTCCGAAAGTCCAAAAGACGTCTCAGGCGCATTCGACGCTTCGTATTCCGCCGCCAATGACAGCCTGCCGACCTTTGTGGAGCAGCAGTTCAAAGACGATTCGCAGTACATGGAATGGAATGAGACCTCTCCGGAGGATGGTCTATCCAATGGGTCGCAAATGCCCAAGACCGGCGCGTTTATCGTTAATCAAGGACTGCCAAACTCGCCGTCGGTCACTCTCCCCACGGCTATGACGGTAGCACGTCACACACCAATTGCTCTTCAGCCTGCGGCAGCAGCCAGGAAGCGGAAGCAGAGAAACAGTCCGATTGCTGTCGAGCAGCCGCCTCAACCAAGGCCGCTTCAGATTGTACAGGAGGACGGGCAAGGCGGCTCGATATCGTCTGAGGACTTTGTGTCCCCACCACGCGGAGCTCGTCGAAAGGGCCCACTGTCGGTGATCGGACGAGCCAACGCTGGTCTGCGACGAAAGAACAAGGACACCTGTGTGCAGTGCCGTATGAACAAGCGAAAGGTACTTCCCCTGTTGTCACTACGATCGCTTTCGTCGTGGATTCCTGCTCTTCTTCGTCTTCTTTTCCTTCTGGGTGAGGCTAACCGGTTCTAGTGCGACGGGAACTCGCCATGTGAGGCCTGCCGTCCTACGCTCCACGAGCAACCCTGCGCACGAGCGTGCTTTGCGAACATTGTCGAGTATGGCACGTGCAATTATATCTGTATGTGAGCCACTTTCCCTTCGCCATCTGTGTTCTGCTAACATCTTTGCCCCAGCGCAACGGGCCATCAACCATCCGACTCTGGATGGGACCAGTAGAGTTCGGATGGAGATCCCTTCGGAGTTCGATCTGAGTGACCTCCTAGCATTCCTCAGCGAACGTCGTGGGAAGTTCAACATCCGTGCCAGCCAAGCCTGGGGCTCCCTGTATGTCCTCGACCTGGCGGAGACCTACAAGTTCTTGAGAGGGTTGAGCGAATATAATGGCAACTCGCAGTCGACCTTCCTGGAATTCATCGACCGTCGACTAGTCGAATCCAAGGATAGGTCGAAGAATTGGCTGAGCTGCGTCAGAGACTGTGATCCTATGAGCAACCTCTTTGTGAGTCCTGCCCGACCTGAGGTTTGAATGGCGGGATAACCGACTGACGTTGCTGTCTACCGGTGCAGGCCCTGCTCTCGCAGTGGAATAACATGCCGAGTCGCGCATCGTACAGCTTCGTACCTGTGGGGCCTGATGGCCAAGAACGTCCCATGGATGTCAACAATCCCGACGATCGGAAGGAGATTCTGTTGGCCGCGCAGTTGTCCCGCATCTTCTGCCGCATGCTGGAGGTCGAGGGGTTCCGAAAGCTGGAACGCGACTTCTACAACATCAAGTGGAAGCGCATCTCGCACGAGGCGCACCTGCGGTTCCTGAACGAACTGGGTCGTATCCTCCTTTCCCTCCGCTGGCGCGTGTCCTGGTGGAAGCGTCTCGGGGATGGCGGCGCCGAGCCCGACCCGAGCAAGCAACACTACGTGGACCGTGTCGAGCTGCTCTGCAGGATCCTCTACGTGTACTACACCAGCGTCCTGTCAAAGCTCCGTTCGTGGTCCTCATCGGACGTTCCCAAGGGGATATGGTCAACCTACGCGGATTCGGAGAAGCCCGTCTGGGACGACTTCCCCGTGGATCCGACGGACAGCGGCTTCCAGAAGTGGATGGAGAGAGGCAAGGACCTGATCGAGCAGGCGGGAGTTCCGAACCGCGTTGCGAAGTTTTGAGACTGGGCGAGGCGATTTCTTTATTATTTCGGCGGATTGAAATGGTGTCTGAGATACCCCTGACTGCGACTTGGGTGGCGTGTTTGCATGGAATAATTAATAATGATTGACGACTTTTTTTCAGAGTTTTATTGATATCTCGGATATGAAATTGGACATAGAGGCGGTCTGCGGTTGGATGCATGTTGTGAATATGATACTCTGTATATATTCCTATTGTCAATTGGGACTTTCATAATTTCTTGGATGTTATTTACGATTTTTGGTGATTTTATATATGACTCTCTTCTCCATTCAAGTGGATAGTCAAACAACTCTCAATGACAGGGTATCTTGGTATATACACGAACATGCTCGTCAATCATATCCATCCTTTTATATGGAAATTATGATCCTCCCCCCCCCCCCCCCCCCCTTCATTCAACACGGGCCAGACCTGCCGTTTCGATGAATGCGAGCCTGCTTCCGTATCTCAGATCACCGTACGCGGTCGAATGCGGCGCTGGGTCCGAAGGACCGAGCAGCAAAGCTCGTGAGGGACGGAACCTCTTCAACGGCAGATAAGACACCTTATCCCCGTCGTTTAGTTTGCGTCGTTTTCTCCTCTCATAGGGCACCTTGGGAGCAAGCAAGCCCAGGAGAGTCAGGACTTGCCGACCGGCAGCAATTCGCACACGGTCGATCTCTCACGACCTCACTTCTTCTTCCCATCCTTGTTGTTGTTCTTGCCATCCTTGCCCTTCTCCTTCTTCTTCTCCTTCTTCCCGCCCGCAAGCAGCTCCAGGTGCCCCGCGCGCTCGGCGAGCTTGCGCTCCGTCTTCTCGATCAGGCCGGCGGTGAGTTTCTACAGCGAATCAGACAGTCAGTACCAATTCAATTACAGCTAAACAAAGGGAGATGCAATCCCCGCGAAGAAGCAGGACCAGGAACAGGGAAAAGAGACACGCAGATGTGGGAGGCGACGTACCTTGTTCATCTTATGCTGCTTGATCAGCTTGGCCTTCTTGGGGGCGATAGTGCGCGCGCCCTTTTTGGGGCCGAGGGCGGTGGGGCTGGTAACATTAAAAAAAATATGTTAGTAAAAGGGGAGAGAGAGAGAGAGAGAGAGAGAGAGAGAGAGAGAGAATATCTTGCGGGGAGACAAGACGTATGGAGAGCATACCGTTTAGACGAGGACGGATTGGACGGCTTCTTTTTGATTTCGCCTTGGGCCATGGCGGACTTTGTTTCTTTCTGGTGAATGGATTCGGGAGGGATGTGTGTGGCTTGAGGGCGGTTCGCGGGGCGAATGCGCAGAAGCTCTTGGCCCTTTCTTTTATGGAGAAATATAGATCCAAGTTGGAGTCGAATGAATTTCCATGTCTTGACGTCCGGTCGGGCTCTGGAAAATAAATTCATGGATCGAGCTAGTCGGGTTCGTTATCGGTCACGTGAACGATGGTGAGGTTTGAAGCCGTAACGGTGTCTGTTATCTTATCGGAGATAAGGGTTTCTTATCGCCGTCTCAGTGTACGTACTGCACATACACTGGGGCAGGTTCTTCAAGAGCCATTTTTGTGTTGGTCCAAGGGTCCTAGAACAGGATATCTTGGTTATATGTCCTTCTTTGAGCCTTTCTTTTTGCATTGCTGTATGGCCTGTACTACACTGTACTATGTATATCCTTCCAGCATAAGGTTATATATAATGCACTTCAAATAATACCTGCTTCGGTTGATCCTGAAAGAAGTATCGTAAGATTACCAACCATTGGGAATGCCATCAACTTGGAGCCAACTAGTTCGCGCGGGTCGAGTTGGCTATTTCACAGAAATCGCCGTTTCTCCTGTTTGATTACTCCGGTTTCTGGACATCCAAAATAATAGATGTACACCTGAGGCGTGTACTGCGCCGCGTAAGTGCAGCGTCAGCATGTTCAGCGCCGCCTTGCTGCTGCGGCAGAGTAGATGGGGCACATGGGGGATGTGTGTCCGGGCGTACCAGGCACCGGCGGGATTGGATCGGAGGCCCAGGGAACCCGTGTGCGATGAGACGAAGACGATCCGTGGTGGGCTGTCATTGTTGTTGTTGTTGTTGTTGTTGTTGGGCTTGGAATAAGTGAGAGAGAGAGACAGAAGACTATATATCTAGGAGGAGGTAAGTATCTTCATCCCAGATGCGAAATTCAATCAGATTGAATGAAGCAAGCATGTCTGGGGAGACTCTCCTTTATAGCTGTATGTTCTGGAGAGGCTGTTCTGGACACATCACTAATGTAAGTGCCCTGGATATGTACTGTACTGTACATACATCACAGAGTACTTATGTACATAGTACATACTTTGCGGGCAGTCATACTTGACTGGAGGCATCATGCATAGCTATAAAGTTTCACAAATACATGCCCATGTCAGCGGGGTAACCAGGTACATCCCTAGGGATGTACCGTACACTCTGTATGTTCACCGTTAGTGCTTAATTCAGCTCCGCCTTTAACTCCGATATGACCGCCTCCAGGCATCAAGGATGGCGGGGATATCGGGCGGAGGGGAGGTCAGATGTATATGCGTGTAAGTAAGACGAACAAAGGAGTGATATTGTCGGGTTTTTTATGTATTGATCCCAAATTAAGACATATATTGCTTGTAAATGAGCATAGTGTCGGTTGATAGATCATATGTATGGTTGACTATGGAGTCGAGGATGCACATTTATCTTGTGATGTACATGTACATTAGATGCTAAAATAAAACTTGACATTACATGTTGTATATGGAAATAACTAAATACCTGTTCCTCCACATAACATCATAAGACATATCTGGTCATATCGATCGATCAATCGTTCAAAAATACATACGACGCGCTGCACATACTTACTGCAGAGAGTCCATCACAACCACTCCAGCGACACAAACACCGGCCGCCTCGCAGGGTGCACCAGCTCCAGATTCACACACCGTCTCTGCCCCGTCCGCTCCACACGGATCGTGGTGGATCCCTCCCTCTTCATCCCGTCCAGCTCGACGACGCAGTCGATCGGCGCGCCGTCGGGCGGCGGCCGCGGGCGCACCGCGACCTTGCCCCGTTCAGGACCCTCCATCTCGAACTCCATCCATGTTCGGTTGGCCATGACCTGGAGAATGGTGTCCTCGTCGATGGTCTGGCCGGTCGAGAGGTCCTCGCTGTCGAGGAAGCGGGTGGAGGCTGTTGAGGTTGAGGACGAGGCTGAGGCGGACGTTGCTGCTGACCTTGCTCTTGATGTTGGTCCTGCTGCTGATAGTTCTGATGAGAAGACTGTCAAAGGTGTTTGGGTCTCAGACGGCTGGAGAGAAGATGTCGATGACAGGGGAGTCGTTTTGTATGTCGTATCGGAGGTGGTCATCCTGGAGACGCTCCCCCTTCTACTGCTGCTTCTACTACTACTACCGCTGCTGCCGCTGGATGTCGTAGAGCGGGCAGGAGAGTTGGCATGCCATGGCCAGAGCGGGCGGAAATCCAGCCAGTTCATGAACGAGCCTTTGCGTGGAGACTCTTCCTGCGTAGTAGAGAAGAGCGCCCGTTTCAGCTCCGTGTTCATCGCCGTTAGCGCTGTCCGAAGTCTCTTCCTCCCTGAGGCGCTATAGTCCTCCAAATCGGGCACCGTCCACCGGTCATTGAATTTTCCGCGTGTCTGAGACAGGAGAAACATGCCGTGACGCCGGATGAACAGCTCGCAGAGGTAGCACGCGGGCCGGCTGCACCCGATGACTCGGGGCAGTTTCAGGACGGCATTGTCGTCACTTTCGTAGAATGCTACCATCTGCACCTCTGCGTGGACGGTGCAGAGAACCGGGGCATTGTGGAATAAGGTTATGTTGGAGGCGAGGGGTCGATATGGTGGTAGTATCCCGAGGTTGATGTTTGTAAACAGTTTGCGATACTTCCTGGACGCATAGGCAAGATCGAGGCAGAGGCTCCAGTAGCGCCCGATATTAGCGATTTCTCGGATTGGGGCCCTGTTGAAGCAGCAGGACTTGTCGGGATGGGTGGGGATGATGTGATGGCTCCACCAGACGTAGAGGTCGTTGCTCCTCCGCGCGATGGTTTTGAGGATATCGATCTCTTCTGCTGCATTCTGTTTCAATGGGTCGTCGATGGACCGGTAGACTTCTGATAGATCATCCAATCTGTCATACAGTGCATCCGCAATGGAGGAGGGGCAGCAATACTGGGAGTCTACAGGGCGGATGGACATGATGCGATCAATGTCCCGATAAAGCGGCCGGACTAGGCTCTTACGTCGTCTCTGGTGATAGCTCGACCGAAGGTATGCATGGATGCGTTCGCGATTGAGCCTGATGACTCGGTTGAGCAAGGCCGTTGCGCACTCTTCTCGAGATATCCCTAAGCATGCATCATGAGGTTAAAAAAGGACTTCAAAGCAAGATTGAGAGGTTGACAGACTCCTCTTGGCACAGCAGACAAGGTCGTCCAAGACCCCTTCGATGGTTTCCTGCACGGCAGCAGACACGCATGCGTTCGCGGCAAGCCGAACGATCAAGCCCGCAGGGTTCGATTTCTCTTCTATACAGACCGTAGAGGCCGCTCTCGCTCCCTGCTCCGCAGCGGCGAGGAAGGCAAAGTCGTCTGCCAGCCGCTGCTCGACCTCCAAGGGCAGCAGGTATTCGAGAGAGGACAGCTCGCGTCTTTTCTTCTCCCAGTGCTTCTCCGAAGCGATCGTCTTTCTTCTCGAACCCTGGTATAAGGCTTGTTCTTCAAGAGTCACGATATTTTGCCGGAGTGTCTGCTGGCTTACTCCGTGCCATATCGAGTCCTGCGGAGGTGAAGTGTTCACCTGGAGGTAGTAGGCAGGAGAGCCCATTGGAAGGGTTTGCAAAAAAAAAAAGATCCAGACGACGGTTTTTATTTGAACTTCAATGTAAGATATATCAGAGTCAGACTCATATAGAGAATCGTAAAGCAGATTATGCTCTTTGTCCTCTTGAGAAGAGAGTCACCAAGGCCGCTGGCCTGGATGCCGGACAATACAGTCATTATGTACTCGTGAATTGTCATCCGGACTCCGCACACGTTGAAGTGATTGATTAAACCGCGAACTGGCCATGGCATGCGCGGTGATGAAACAACACACTGTAAATTTGCTGTCAGTGGCAGTCCTCGCTGGATCGGTTGCTGGAGAGTTCTCCCTCGTCGATGAGTAGCTGGATAACGACGTGCGGTGGTCGTCTAATATGGGACCACGTGTAGTCGCTGCACCTGTTCGTAGTTGGGAACTTGAACCGGAGGGGTGTGCGGAAAGACTGTGGTGAGATGCAGTGATCTGTAATTAGGATATTACTGCTATTATGAGATGATACGCAATTGCTCCTTTTCTCGTGTTTAAGGAGTGAGGATGAGCAGCAGTAGAGCATACGCAGGAAGGAAGGTAGAATCTTCATGACCAATAAGCTTCGTCCATTACTAGATCCGTCCAATCGACCCTATCATGTCGCATCTGACTACGTCGAGAGGCTGGACACCGCGCAATTACAAGAGAACACAAAACATGAGTCACAATACTTCGTTCATGGCTTCGTTACAGATTAGGCGCTTGGGCCTATTTTTCTGTTTCTCTCCTGGGCTCCGTCTCCGTCGGTGACTGTGCTGATGGCATGCGGGCGTGTGATTTCGAGAAAAGGTTGTGGCCGTCACTAGACAAGACGCTGTTAGAATCCCATTATTTTTTATATGTTGAAAGCGATGATCCGTCTGAAGTAGAATCTGAGACACTCACCTAAGCTTCTTGTCTGGCAAGAAGAAGGCGACAATGACTACTGGAGCTGAGAATGCTAATGCGGCGATGCTGATGTACCTGCGCAAGATGAGCATCAGTGGTCATTTTCCATTCAGATATTGTGGATTGACGAACCCCATGACGTCGGAGTACTATACAGAGCCTGTCAGTATAAAGATTCCATAGCAAGGTAATTCGAGAGCACTCACCGCTGCGTTGATGGCCGTCCGCTCCGGTGTGCCCCATGTTGGCAAGGTACCGGTGATAGAGTTATATACACCGTCTATCACTGTTTCATTCGCCCCGGGACCCATCCGGAACCTAAGGCGCTCTTTCAAGGTATCAGTATAGATACCCCCTGCGACAGCGGATCCGATTCCGTTCCCGAGAAAGGCGCCGAGTAAAACCAGGGAGGTAACCTGGGCTAGTTCCGCGTGAGGGACAGCGATCTGCGCAGCGACAACAACGATTGTTTCGATGATTCCGCTGCCAAGGCCCTGAATGAGCTGCATGATAAACAATTCGGCAGTGGAGGTTGTGTTTGTTCGCAGACGTATCATAACACCGTATCCGATCATACGGATGATCGCCCCAGCGAACGCTAGCCACTTGTACCGTCTCGTTTTGTACATGACGAGCCCGGTGGCAATGCCAATGAGGCATTGCATCACCCCGTTAGTGTAGGCCAGAAAAAGAGCATCTCTGGCAGAGAAGTTGCGAGCCGCGATTGACCATGGGTAGAGATAGGTGTGGGTGGAACCGAAACCGATGTTGTCAATGCAGGTGAGTAAGAATGTGAGGACAATTGATAAGGTCTTGAAGTAGCGAACTGGCACTACAGGGTGTCTGGCGGCGTATTTTTCATACGGGTACAGGCATATCAGTGCAACCACACCTAGGCCCATGAGGGCGTCCACCCAAGGCGTCTTCCAGCGGCTTGTCGTTGTCGCAGCCAGAGTAATAGGTAGCAGAAGCATAGTGAAGCCCCCGCTGAGAAGGAGAAGACCCCCCAAGTCAATCTGCGAAAAGAAGTAATAGACGGTAAGCTTTTCAATGAGGATAATTCCGCTCTTTTTCGCTCGGCGCTGAAAATAGAGCAGTGTGATGATGATGAAGCTGGCACAGAAAGGCATGAGGATGGCGAACATTCCGATTCCCCAGCGCCATCCAATTCCATTTACCACGCTGTCCACAATAAGTGCAGAAATCCAAGGAGTGATCAGGAAAGGGACATAGATGATGTTGTATGCGAAGCCTCTCCACCGCATTGTGGAGAAATCAGACACCATGATAGAATTAAGGACAGCGGTGCCTGTTTGGCCAATCGCGTAGAAAACATAGCCAGCGGCATATGTGTTGAATGTTTTCGACGACGCACAGAGAATGTAGGACAAAACATAGCATGAAATTGTTATGGTGTACGCTTCTGCTCGTCCAAGAACATCAGAGATCTTGGCTATTGGTGGCTTAAACACAGCGGAGATGATACTGCCTACTGTACCCAGAGTGGCCAGCATTGACAGCTCGTTGAACGACGATGTGGCGTACGTTCTGTATGTACCGACCGTTGAATTGTCTAATTCGCTGCAAGAGCGAGGTCAGGGGATGAAGACGTAGCCGCCGTGGCATTCGACACTCACAAAATGATCATCACTGCTGCCAAACTGGTACGGCTGTCAGTCTCGCCCTGGACTCATAGACATGCGGACGTGGATGTGGCTGCGTACCTAGCAAAGAGGACGTACTTCCCCTTGGAGCCCCAAATCGCTTGAGCAGCTTCGATTTTGGCAACACCGGCAGCCTCGTGGCCCGATTCTACGATGCTTGGATCGACCTCATTGGCCTGGGTGTCGGTTTGTTTTTTCTTTTCTCCCTCAGAATCCGTCTTATTTGGACTGAGGTGAGCGGAGTCTGCGGCTAATCCATCTGTCATCACGGGGGAGGGACGAAACTGTGCCTTCACAGCGTCAAGGAAACTCATCTTGAGGAATCGAGAAAACTGACGTGTGGGTTTGATCGGACCAACAGAGAGCCATTATTGTTGACGACCACGAAATGCTATATATGCTGTTGGAGATATCTTAAGCCTGGCCTTTGTCTGCTCCGATGGCATGGGACGGCGTAGAAGACTTATCGCGTAGTTCTATCCTGAACTGATACCGAAGCGCGATCCTCTGATCCCAATAATGGGACATGGTAGACGGGCTTGCTTCGGAGCTAACAACGCGGGGCGCCGGGAAGGGCAAGTCGAGACGCTCGAGCACCGATTCTTTCGTCTCGCCTTGTCGAGATCAGAACGACTCTCTTATCTCGTCCTGTGGCGCTTCCAGAAACTGCTCAAGAAGGCCATCATCGGCGCACCTGGCAAATGACATGTTATCATCGCCCCGGGGTAGCGACGGTGCCGTGTGACTTGGGGTCGTGGTTTTCCCGCGGCGGCTGTCTAGACGCTGGCCAAGCGGTTAGAACAGCGTTCGAACGAGTCAAGGCGGATCGATTCCTAAGCCATGGGGTGACGGGACCAGGGTGTGCAGCATAGTGCTTCCAGCTTGCTCGACTATGCGTCTCTCCGAGCTGGAACCTGGTCGGGGAAGCTGGAGGTTAAGTTGCACAGCGGTGATAAGGTCACCGCTATTGCCTGTCGCGCGAGGGATGCGGAAGCGACGCATCCTCCTCACCGTCTGACACTTGGATATCGTTCTCAGGAATCTGCCACTCGATGGTTGTGAAGCAAGCCATTAGAGCCATAATAACGCAATCCATTCCATTGTCTACCCGTGGGAGATCTCGCTTCCCGTGTCCCCCACGCCGCATCAAAGTCGCCAGCCTACAGACATCATGCAAGGATGCGCACCTAAACTCCGTCATGCGACCCGCATACTTGTCCCATTTTCATACATCCTGTTGGACCATCTGGCATCTCAATCTCGATCACAACTGTCTACCAGGTTTTCCATTACGGGGCTCCGCAGCACTTGATAGTTTCTGAGGGACGATCTTAGCTGTTAGGGGACCCAACAGTGCGGCACCACTGTGGACCAAACTGGCTCTTATTAACCCACAGAAGCTTTCAAAGTCTGCGCTTTCATCGAATAATGCCCCCATTTTCCGCATATCAAGTCTGGAGATCTCCCTTGGCACTTTGCACCTCTCTCAAAGGTTCCTCTAAGACCAAGAGGACAAAGGGAACACTGGCTTATGACAAAAAAAAATGGTATCTGCGTACGAGTCAGAATAATACGATCTTGGTTACTATGCGTTAATATTGTGTTTGCTGGGCCTTTTACCTGCGGTATTGGCTATCTAATATGATGGATCATATGTTCGGAGTTGCGGATCGTGTTGTGAGAAAGTATCGGATGCAAAGTACGTAGTATTCAATTCAAACAAGACTATCGTCGAGTTGACCGCCTTACGATTCAAATACTCCGTCATCTGCAGGCAATTAATGCTCTCTCGTGGAATAACTGTGCCGTTGACAGGGATATAGCGTATCGGTGGTCGGTTGGTCTGCCAATCGTGTTTGGGAGAGTTGCGGGTTACGGAACAAAAAAGATCAGAAGAGCGATTGGTTAGAAGGAGTTGTATATAGCCTGCTTCGCATATAGTAGTATCTCCTAACTGTACCTACAGAACTGGCTGACCGCGATCTCCAGATGGCTGCGCTGCCTGTTTACCTACATGATATGCTAGCGCCCACAAGGTGGTAATGGTCCTTATCAGATAGATCTCGCGGTGTAGTTACTTTACTCCGTCCTCTTGATCATTCAAACGGAAGATCTCTGATAAGGACCCAGGTATGGTATGAGGGGGGCGCAGCTGGCTGCCGTCCACTGTTGGCGACTGTTGGTTGAAGTCTGTCAGCTCGACTGCGCTCTTGTTTCGAATAATGCCATCGGAGCGACCCGACCTGCCTCTAAGAGTATCGGGGCCTTATCTCAGGTTCGCAGCAGACGCGCCGTTGGACCGGTCTCACCCACCACGGGCCAATGACTGGACGGTTGCAGCTCAATGAGAGCATCTCGAGTCGAGACGAGGGTTCGACGATGGAGCCGCTCTGACTCTGGACGCTGGGCCGTAAACGGGTGGGCACCGATTCCCCCACACTTTTGCGTTCCCCTGGTACCGCCGTCTCCGCCGCTCGAACTTCCTCCTACAGATGGACTAGGAAATTTTATCAACCCTGTCTTCGAAGACCTCGCCTTACATAGCCCCTTGATAATAAGCTGAGCGGCACTTTTTTCCTTCCCCCTTTCCCCCCTGGCACGCTTCCCCGCATTTTGTCCTCTGGGTAGTTCGCCTTCATGCTGTTCCTCCCAAAAACCCATTCCCTGGGGTTCTTGGTTAAGCGTCGGAAGGGAGAACCGGAGTTTTGTCACCGATTCTCGACTTGTAGTATTTTGCATAGAAGATAGGACACCACCGTGGCCATGGTCAAGCACGGCTCCATCTCTGACGGGAGATCTCCTCCCCAATGGCATGATAGCACGGCGTGCAGACAGCACCAAATACCCCGAAAAGTGGCATTTGCTCTGGTTGCCCTCGCCTGTACATTTTGGCTCTCAAAAAGACCGCTTTCCTTCTTTGAAAATGGCGCAAGTCCAGCTCGCAGGGCCACCGACGTAGAAAAGCAATCTGCATTTACATGGATACAGGTGAGAACCTATTGTTGCTCCATTGTTCACAGCATGCTTTGCTCACAGGTCGTAGATAACGCCTTCTTCAGAACTTCAGTACCATGACTGCTTTGACGGTCTACAGTGCGCAAGGCTCGAGGTGCCTATGGACTACAACCGCACCGATGGGAAGGGCCGCAAGTTCGCCATTGCGATCGCAAGGCTTCCAGCGAAGGTCCCAGTGACGGATCCCCGATATGGCGGTGCGATCTTGATCAACCCAGGTGCCAAATTACTCTCGAATATTGTTGCGTAGTCCCCAGCTAATTTTGCTACAACCAGGTGGTCCCGGGGGCTCGGGAGTCGCCCAGGTCCTGCAATCTGGCAGGAATTTGCAGACTATAGCAGACTCGGATGAGGATCCAAGGTCGGATTTTGACGAAGCGTCTCCAGATCTTCCAAAGTATTTTGATATCATTGGATTTGACCCTCGCGGGATCAACAACACCACCCCTGGATTTACATGTTTCCCTAGCACGTTTGCAAAAAGGAACTGGGATCTACAAGCCGAGGCCGACGGGATGCTGGGAAGCTCGGAGTCGTCTTTCATGCGGAATTGGCAGCGATCCAAAGCTCTTGTCGATGGATGTTCTGAAGCGATAAGCACCAGTGTGAATGGAGAAGAGGCGATTGGAGAGCACGTTAACACTTCCCCGGTAGCCAGAGACATGATTGAGATCATTGAACGGCATGCTCAGTGGAGAGAAAAGCAAGGCAAAGCTGCACAGAAAGCGTATGACCTGCAGAACGGCCGCGATAAATCCCAATCTATCGCCACAAGGACCCGCTGGAATAAAGGGAATGAGAAGCTTCTTTACTGGGGTCGGTCCTATGGAACAGTGCTCGGGGCCACCTTCGCTGCCATGTACCCGGACCGGGTGGCGCGTGTCGTCCTTGACGGTGTCGTCGACCTGGACAATTACTATCTGACAACTGGGCCAAGCGTTCTTGTCGATTCTGATGCTATTCTTGATCGTTTTACTCTCTACTGCGATACAGCTGGCCCCGAAGGCTGCCCGTTCTACACCCCTGGTGGTCCTGGTGCCATCAAGAAGGCCTACCGGGGCCTTCTTTCCAGCATCTATGAAGAATCTCTCGCCGTTCCCGCCTCGCCTACACGAGGACCCGAGGTGATTACCTGGACTGACGTGAATGTGATAACGCGGATCGCCATGTACCAACCACTTCTCGCGTTTCCGCTGTTCGCACGACTACTCGCTGATATCAAGCAAGGGAATGGCTCCGCCTTCGCGGATTTCAAGCAGCGAAATCGCCAACCATCATGCCCTTCCGATGAGTGTCTGCTCGCGGGTCCGTTCTCCCGCGAGTGCACGGTACCGGGGGAGAACGACAACTACGCGACAGCAGCCATCCTGTGCACTGACGCTGAGAAATTAGGGAACATCGACAAGGAAGGGTTCAAGAGGTATTGGAGCGACCTCAAGGCGGGAAGCGAGACACTTGGCGACTACTGGGCGCATTTGCGTCTGAATTGCGTAGGATGGAAGGCAAAGGCGAAGTGGAGATTCACCGGTGCGTTTTATTTGCTTCTGATAAGAAATGTTACTACTTCTCACTGACAAGTTCACAGGCCCATTCAGCGCAAATACGTCACACCCTCCTCTCTGGATTGGTAACACCCTTGACCCAGTCACGCCGCTGCGGAGGTCAGTGTCCCAAGATCCTAGGGCTTTTCCTGTCTGTTGCTGCGTTTTAGACTGATTGAGATTGAAACAGCGCTCGAAAGATGGCCCTTAACTTTCCTGGCTCGGTCGTTCTGCAACAGGATTCTGAAGGCGTAAGTGACGTATTCTGGCCCCTGCAATCCACGGAGGAGAAGCTTTCCTACTGCGGGGAAGAAAGAACATGAGTCTGACCACCGCTTGCCCACATAGCACACCACCCTGACAGCACCCTCTCTCTGCGTGGCCAAGGCGATCCGCGGCTATTTCCAGCGCGGAGATCTCCCGGCCCCGGACACGGTCTGCCAGGCGGACCTGAAACCCCTCATCGGAGCACCGTCGTCCTCAGCCATCCATGCCGAGGATCTGAGTCCCGGTGACCGTGCTCTGTTCGCGGCTCTGGACGAGGAGGTACGGAACTTCCGGAGCTCAGGGACTTGGCTGCCGCTGTGAGCGTCTGCGGGAGTCGGCCAGGCGTGATGCACGCGCGCCGCGGCTGATGGACGTCCGCTGATGGATCTAGATTGTGTACTTCCGTGCATCTTCCACGTGTCTTCCACGACCGTGTGGATCATGATGGACAGGGGGCTGCCTAGCCCGCTTAGGGGTTCTCCAGACCCTGAACGCCTCTGGAATCGACATATATAGAAATTTACAGTAGACCCATTTACTATCGGATCTGGAGCCACTATTTGATCATCCCCTGAGCACTAGTGTTGTCTGTGGTGACGCGCCTCGGAGAAGACCAGATGGGACAATCACATGCTGCTCTCCTTCATCCCCAGATTGTTCATGTCGGTGAGGCGTGGCGCGCGAGATGCGAGAGTCGCGTCTTGGGAAACATGGCTGCTCTTGAGGATGGCTTCCAGGTTGAGCAAATGGCAGTCGTAATTTGACACGAACATTCAGGGGCTGGACAGCTCTATAACTATTAATATTTATTAGGGACGGACGGCGGGGAGGCGTGACATCACCGGGCCGGGCGGGGTCCCGCGGTTCCGCCGTCTCGGGGGCACGCTAGCCGCAAACGGCAAAGTGTAAACAGGGGTTGATCTAAATCGATCCCCTGGAGGAGGGATGGCGCTGCGGATCGCAGGGTGCGTGAACACAGACAGAGCGGTTGCACAGCAAGTGTATGTATGTAGTCCTTCCCGTCGAGGAGTGCCTCACTTCTCTTGAGGGATTCCTGCATGGTACTGTACTGCCTATGGTAGTTCTGTCTGGAGATCCGGGCAAGGCGGCATGTCACGTGCAAGGAACAAGGTTGGCCCGGGGCGCCGCAGGCAGCAAGGCGCGCAAGGCAGCGAGGATCCGCGGTGGGTCACAACGCCTCGATAGTCGGCGGCGGGCCCGCGCGAGCACCGGCCAAGACACAGGCACACATCCACGAGTACATCTATTCCCTCGACGCATTCGCCCGCTGTTTCATTTCGCATCCGAATGCTTGGAGTCTGCCTGCGTGAGATTAATCGTCCCTGCGACGACACGGAAGCTTTAAACCGAAAAGCCCCGATCACGAGCCGAGCAGCGACTGTCCATCTCCTCCTTCCTCGGTTCCCGGAATGCTCCTCCTCTGGGCCTGACGGGTCACCACCGCACCGCTGGCCAATTGCACCGAAGCCGCTGGGGTCATGGACACTTCATCATCCTCCTTCTCCACGACGAGCTGCTGCGCAGGATGGACCATGTCTTTACACCATCGACGTCCACGTCAACAAGCCCCCATGACTCGCGCCTGCGGAGTTCCTTCCGCTTCTACCACCCTCACTCCCCTCCAGCCTCCTCCCCTCCTCAGCTCCGACCGGACAAGCCCTTCAGCCTGCAGACCCGCCGCCTCCAGCTGCGCAACGCTGGCTTTCGCGCCCCCCAGCTCCCCGGTCGAAGGATATCAGATCACTTCGCGGCATGGAGGTCGCCGTCGGGGGGCTGTGAGACGCACACGGACGACCAGAACAGCCCGGGTTCGTCGTTGACCCAGGATTACAACTCGGGTTTATCCTCGCGGAGACGAGTGAGTGTGCTGCAGGAGATCTGCAATTCGGCGGAACGACGCCGTCGATATTCATCTCGTCCGTCCGTTGCTGCGCTGTTCGGGGACGTCGCTCGAGACAGCAACGAGGACAACAGCAACACCGGAGACCTGCTCTCGCCTCATCCGCCAAAGGAGCGCGGAACTTGGGCTTCTCCCATACCGTTCGATCAGTCAGACGATAGCGATACGGAACACGCCATGAAATCAAGAGACCAATCTACCCGCGGCGGTTCGCCGCTGCTGCGTGATTCTTCGGTTAGCAGACGGAAGAGGAGAGACTATAGACGGCAGACGGCGGGCTACGGGACCACGAGATACATCGAACACCTGGAGGCGCAGCTGGCTGCTTCCCAGGACCAATTGGACTCGGTGAATTCGTCAGCAGCTCGCCCTCACATCCGACGGCTGAGGTCGCTGAATGCGGAGATCAGGATGCTCAAGCAGGAAATTGCTGAGTGGGAGAGCAAATTCGAAGCTCGCGTGAGGGAGGAACTAGGCTCGTGGACCGAAACGGAGTCCAAGCTGAAGTCCAGGATTCGAGTGCTGGAAGGTCAGCTCGAAGCGGACAATCGGAGGATCAAAGAGCTGGAGCATGAGAAGGAGGTGCAGGCGCAAAAACTGCGCAACGCCGAGGCTTTGAGTTCGACGAACCGCATCTTGGAACGAAGGGTCGATGTCTTAACAGAGCTCCTCGCGCAGTCACCCACCAGACTGGAACCGCCACGGAATTCAGCCCATCGATCCGACACAGTCTCTCCCGGGGGTCCCAGGAGGTCCCGCCCAAGATCAATGATGCCTTTTATCCCTTCTCCCAGGAGCGGAGGTCTGTTTCAGTTGCCTGTCATCCCGGATGCAAAGGCCGTGGATCATCTGAACGATGGGTCGGATCCCCACGCTGGAGGTGCGGGTAGCAGAAGGGGAAGCCAGCAAGAGTCTGTTTTTGATGACCAGGCGAAACCCGACTTTGCCTCCGAGTGCACCTCGACCAGTTCCGTTTCGAGAGACTCGACGTTCTTGCCGTCTGCGCCCAGGTCACATCGATCTTCGATATCGCAACACTCTTCCGCCTCATCCGCGAGTTTGCCATTCCCGCTTTCCCCTGACAGTATAAGCAAATTTCAAAGCCGTCACCGGAAGATGCGCCGATTCCCTTCTGGTTCGTGCACACTGAAGCCTCTCATCCTTCCTGTAGCGGCCGGTGATCATCATTCTTCTAGTCCCCACCAACACGACCCGTCTCCCCCGCACGAATCACACCCCTCTTTCAATCCTGCCCCGGGATTTCTCGACGACCACACGTACGATAGCCCTTCCGAAGCCCACGGATGCTCTCCGTCCTGGGCCCAACAGGAGTCCCTCAATGCACTGGAGGGTCGTACTACTAGCTATTGCGAAACCTTCGAGGAAGCCATTTCCAGACATGGGAGCGCCATGTCGAGCTCCGACGTATCACCCAGCCTGGGTCAAAGGTTAGATGTGGATTTGGATAATGCTCTACGTAGCAGACTATACGAAGAAACCATCCCGGAAGAAAGTGACGATTCATACTCTGAGACTTCTCCTCCAGCTCCGATTTTTGAAGCCTCACAGGGTCACTCTGCAAACGAACTTCGAGATCACATGCCCAAGATCCTGCTGAGTTCGGCCGATGACTACTCAGAGACTCCTACCAGACGCCCCTGGAGCAAGCGCTGGAAGTATCAGTCGAACAAGGATAAGGCACCAAAGGCTAAAGAAACAGTACCGACCACAGCCACTACAAGACACTCGCCGGTTGCGGGAGTGGCAACCGGACAAGCTGTCGGCATCTTGTCTAGATACGCGTTCTATTTCAAGGAACTACAACGTCGTCCCACCGAGCTCGCGCGGAGGGTCATTGCAAATGCGTGGCATAGTAATTGGAAACGACTGGGGAAGCTCTCTTGGTGGGTCCTGGGATTGTTTCTTGGGCCACAGAGCAGAGATGGTGGTTTTAAGAAGCCGACGCCGTCCGGCGCTGACAGCTACGACTGGCATCGTTATTCTGGAGCAATCCATCTGAAGCATTCCACTCTCTTGGGACATCCACCGGTCACAGCCCATGGCCGTAGACCGGATGCGGGCGGCCGGTTAGACGATGAAGATTCGTGCGGGGATCCGAGAACGCAGCATACTATCCAACACGAGACCCCGGAGAGCTCTCTCAAAGAACCAACCACCGCGACCTCCTCGTTTGGCCGCTCTCTTTGTTTGTGGGCAAAGTTTTCCTTTGCAATTGTGCTTGCGATCGGTCTAGCGGTGAAGAATGGCCCCGGAACACTCCTAGAAAACTGTCCACATGGCCATTCTTGCAGTCAATGTCACCGTAATTGCAAAGAAATTGAACAACCTAATGCGAAGCTGCCTCCCAGCTACCACGGCGTGATTGACCAGTGTCGGGGGGATGGTTCTGATATCAGCGGGTCCACTGCAATTGATGAGGAGCCTCCGCAGAAGCATGGGTGGATGCCCACCTTTTCAATTGGCAACTTTCTTACCGGTTGAACCCGCTGTCTTTTTCTTGGTCACAGTTGCATTGCGCTGGGTACGCTCGGATGCCGCAATTCTTTACCTCGCTGAAGATCGCATCCTTCTTTTCACTCTGTTCATATTACATTCTTTATTCTCCTATTTGGGACATCAGCACAGAATTTTTCGATTTCAATTGGATTTCCCGCTCTTCGGCTCTATTTTCTTTTGTCTTCTCCCCTTTATTGTTGAGTGATCGGACCAAGGTGCAGCGCAGCCAACCTACCAGAGAATGGCATGGTTTCACAAGGAATCCTCCGAACAATCGCCACCACCAAGGACCGATCTTTCTCTTGTGTCACGCAGTCACGACTTTAACGACCTGAATGACTAGATAAATCCCAACAAGGATAAATCATAAAATCATAAATACCAAAGACACGACTTGACGATGGGTATCGGGGTTCACTGGGGTTCTGGGTTGTTTTGTTTCATTCTATTTGGAAGGGAGTTGACGGGACTTGGGAACTTGAACCGATCCTTTTTTTTTCTTTTCTTTTTCTTGTCTTTTTTTACTCGACTTGGCTTGACTTCCCAAGGTTTCCTAGTTCATACAACATCAGCGTTTTCTGTTCATTCCTCTTTTTCTTCGTTTTCTGAACACCTTGTACAGTACATAATCTTCACTTGATAAAGAAGAGATAAATAAAATGGTGCAATCCGTCAACCGGTCAATCAATCGCTCAGCATATCCATTACCTTTTTCCTTATTATTACCTATTTTTGTGGTCCATCTTTTTTTTTGATTCTAATGTACCTTGTACTGTTGTTTACAAGATCGCACGTGCATCAACTCCACTTACTGTCTATGTACCTACTCCGTGCAGTACAAGCTTCCAATTAATTCATGTACTCTATATATGGAGCAGGCTTAAGGACTAGCTTGTGGACCTTTCAAGTCCCGTAGAATTCTCTCTCTCTCTCTCTCTATATATATATAAATAGTTAGGCGGGTCTTATGTATTACGTATACACCATTCCATCTACCTGTTCCTGCAGAGGGGTGGGTAGGTAGGTCCACTGCAGGGATGTCCTTACTGTATGGCCCCGGATTCGAGATCTCTATTTCCTATATTCTATATTATCCGTTCAAAGGGATGTACTGTACCAACTTCGATCTATAATAATAATAATAATAATCATTAGGCATGTTGGCTACCTAAAGACGACTATGAGATCACCAGGCCCAACCATGTCTAATGGAATATGTACTTACTGTACTAGGTAGGTAGGTAGGTAGGTAGGTAGTGCAACAGCACGGCACACATGCTCGCTTGCTTGCCATGACAACATCCCATAAATAAATACCACAGGTATGTACAGTACATACTATCTACATTATATCTACTCGGACCGTCCAAATGGATAACAGTACATACATGTATTGAGACAGAAAAAGGAGAAGGGGAACAAACGCGTCGAGCGGGATCAGCCAACTATGTAATATTAATAATAATAAATTGCAACGGAATGGAATTTGAAGCACGGGCACAGGCACAGGGCACAGCGGCACACAATTGTGATGTGTGTGTGTGTGTGAAGATCTCTTAATTTGATTTTCATTTAATAGATTTAATAGAACCCGGTCCAGCGGATCTTTCCCAAATCCTCACGGATTCAATCCACCAATTAATCAATCTAGTCAGTCCATTTTCCCTGTCTGTCCCTGTTTCGTTTCTGTGGGCACCTGTTCCACACTCAACACTCCACACTCCACCGAGCACCGACTAGAAGAACCTAGCTAGAACCGAGAGTGTAGAATCCAGCTAAGAGAGAACAAAAAGGGAAACACCCTAGACCAGAACTAGCCAAGCGACATGAGACGACACAAAGGCCAGGAAACTTAGAACGCAACGAACGCCGCGATACCCGCAGCAGCAGCGACGACACCGCCCATGGCGCGGTGGTTACGGCCCGCAGCACCAGTGAAGAGCGGCGGCGCAGGGGTGCCCGACGCGGAGGGAGTCTTGACGACGGAGACGAAGCCGGTTCCGGTAGCAGACGAGGTCGCGGTCGTCTTGGTGCAGTCGCAGATGGTGGTTGTGACGACTGCGGTGGGGACGAGGACCGACGAGGACTCGGGCTCGAAGTCGTACTCGGAGTCAGATGGCACGTTGGCCCCCTTGACGGAAGGTGCGGTGGTCACGGCGACGGGGGCGGGAGTGGTAGGAGTAGTGGTAGTGAGAGTAGACACGGTCTCAACCGGCGTGGAGACGACTGCATCAGGGGTAGAGACAGCGGCAACGGGCGTGGAGACGATGTCAACTGGAGTAGAGACGGTAGCAACAGGTGTAGAGACGCTGTCAACCGATGTAGAGACAACAGCAACCGACGTAGACACAGCATCAACCGGTGTAGAGACAGCAGCAACAGATGTAGACACAACATCGACGGCTGTAGAGACAGCAGCAGATGTAGACACAACATCGACCGGTGTAGAGACAACAGCAGCGGGTGTAGACACAACGGCAACCGGTGTAGAGA
>ENA-UOWK01000287-UOWK01000287.1-bioreactor-metagenome-genome-assembly--contig:-NODE-287-length-41583-cov-24.481049_pt1 | contig 41583 bp, 27 predicted proteins | sample MGYA00238157_ERZ761612 | MGnify/ENA primary metagenome ERZ761612 (study PRJEB28901, sample SAMN06268035) | bioreactor metagenome | isolation source: Joint BioEnergy Institute, California, USA... | reverse complement strand
CCCCCCCCTCCCATCCACAGAAATCTATAAATCCCAGAGATAAAAAATGCTGTAGGCAGAATAGAATAGAATAGAATGCCTTAAATAGGTACCTAATCCACGGCAAGCAATGGCTAAATAAATAAGTAACTTGCTTTTGATTCAAACGACGTGGTCGCTACCCATTGATACAGCTGGCCCGATACTCCCGGGTTGATTTTGACCTTCCGCGGGAACCGAGCCGTTGGCTTCATTTGTATTACTGTTGTTGTAATTGTTGTCATTGGTCTCCTTCACATTGTCATGGTCATGGTCATGGTCGTGGTTGACCTCCTTGACCCGCTTCCCGGCACCAGTATCTGTATCCGCATCTGTATCCTTGTTCTCCTCGCTTTGCCTCTGTGTTTGATCCTGGTTCTGGCTCTTCGTTTGCCTCTCCACGAAACCGTCCTTCGTCTCATTGTTCCTCTGTTCTCCTTCCTTCGCTTTCTCACCACTACCACTACCGGTACTGATACCGGCCATAGTCAACCTCTCCGGCGATCCCTTCTTTCCCACAACTACACCCAAATCCACACCCCCAACCCACAAGACCAGATAATACCCGACCCACCCCCCTCCCCACACACTCAGCCCCAACACCGCCGTCAGACACAGCACCGGCACCAACACGAACAGAACCCCCGCCCCGACCCAGAACGCCGTGAACAGCACCGCGCCCAGCGCGCCCACCACGAGAGCCGTCACGAGACTGAAGACCAGCGTGCCGACGGCGAGGAGAAGGAACAAGAGCAGCGGGACGCCGGAGAAGGCGAGCTGCACGAGGAGTAAAGTCGCGAGGTGCGGGCGGGCGGTTGCGAATGCGACGAGGGTCGAGCGCAGCGCAGCGCGGTGGGAGGGAGGGAGGATGTGGTCGGTGAAGGCGCGGGCTTTGTCGAGGATGGGTTGGAGGGGTGAGCGGATGTGCGCTTTTTCTGCTGTTGATGATAATGATGATGATGACGATGATGCTAATGCGACGGGGACGGAAGAGGCCGTCATGGTGTGTGCTTGCTGCTCGCGAGCTTTCTTCTGTCTGTCGACTTCTGTTGCGGGGAATACAATCGGTTCCTTTTCTCCAACGCTTCTTCTTCGTGTAAACGATAAAGGTCGCTTTTTGTCTTTCATAAAAGATCCCAAGGGCTTTCCTTTCCTTGCGCAGTCGAATCCCTCGTTAGGTAGGTAGGGTAAGTATATACTGTAGTAGGTAAGATTCGGATGAACCAGATCGGCTGCCAATATGCGGGGAATAATCGCTGCTTCAAAAGCCCCGGTGTCTCCAGTCAAAGATAAAATAAATCAAATAGTAGGAATTATAAGTATTAAGCAATCATCATCATCATCATCATATACGAAGAAGAAAAAAGGAGAAAGAGAGGAAGGAAGGCCAGCGGCGGAGTGAGATGAAGTTGCAGGAATACTGTACGACACTACCCCTATTTTCTGCCGCCAGCAAAGCCGACGATGACGCAAGGCGGTGAGTGACGTCGTACTGTACTGTACGTTGGACGGACCAATGTACGGGGAACACGGGGGAGTTCTCCAGATACATCGTCCAATCAACATACGCACATTTAGATAGAATCGGATATACTGCACGGGTAATCCGTAAATGAATTCAATTCAATTCCATGCTTGCTGTCTCCCATGTCATGTTCTTCTCACAACTTGTCGTCTGTCAGACTGATATAAATTCCCGGCTCATGATTCATCAATCATATAATAACCGACAGATCAGTCAGTCAGTCAGTCAATCATGGGATCTATCAACAAAAACAAAATAGATAGATTGACGCAAAGATGCAAAGAAAAAACACAACGCAGAATCCACCAACGCCACGCCCTAAACCAATCAATCATTATAATCACGATCATGATATGCAGATGCAAATGTCAAAGCCAGACCAGACCACACCACAACACCATCTATCATGTCATCTATTTATGCTTCTCCGCCCAATCCACCCACCTCCTGATACACTCGTCGACCTTCCTCAGCTCCTCCTTCTTCGCAGCGACCTCGAACCACTCCCGATGCTCCTTGCCGCAGTCCTTGCACGGCCCCAGACCCTTGACCCTCTTGTCCCCCAGCTCGATGTGGATCAGCCTCTCCACGCGGTGGACGTGGGGCACTTTCTTCGCCTGTGAGCCGTTTCCTGGCGGCGACGACACCGAATTTGGAGTGTACGGGTAGTACCGGATCAGGGTGAGGTTGTGCGAGCACTGCCGCGTCCACTCGTTCAGGCGGCGCTGGACGTTGCTCGTGCGGCCGATCTTGAGACGGATCGTGCCGGGGTTCGACCCCGTGAAGTACTGGTTTTGGGTCTGGGTCTGGTTCTGGTTCTGCGCGTCGCTCGCGCGACGGCTCTTGCCGTTCGGCGAAGGGAGGAGCGCAGACGCGATTTCACCTGGCGGAGGCGCTCCCCCCTTCGGCGATGCGGCGTCTGCCGGCGTCACCCAGAACATGTAGATGAAGCCGTCTTCGTCGGCTTCGGAGATGGGCTTGGCCAGCTCGTTGAGCAGGGCGGAGGCTGTCTGCGGAGGGAGCGTGGGAGGGATCCATTTGAGGAGGGACTGTGTTTGTGAGGAGGTCGAGTCGTGCGGAGATGGAGTTTCGGCAGGTGGTTTCTCAACCGGCCTCGAAGCAGGCAGTTGATCCTCCTCATCATGATCCGCAAACGGAAAGCAGCTGCAGAGCAGCCTCATCTTAGATTTCTTAGGTTTAGGTTCAGCAGTAGTGTTCGATGGCGATGGTGATGATGGCGACGACGATGTCTGGTGTGCATTATTCTTTCGACCGTTCTTCTTTTTCTTCTTCCCCTCCCCATCATCTTCCAAATTCAAAATCCCCAACCGATCAATCAACGTATCGATGCTCGACCTCTCCGTCTTCTTCTGCAGTTTCCCAGATTTACCACCGCCTCCGCCCTTCCCAGCAGCGCTGGCCGCAGACTGCTGCGCTTGGTCCTTATGCTGCCAGCAATAGAACTCTGCTGGATCCGTTCCACGGCCCTTGGAGGGCGATGATGAGGGCGGGGGATTCAACGGGCGACGGCACGGCTTGCCGTTGGAGGTGACACCCCTACATGTCGTTTCAGGATCGAGCGAGTCCGTTCGGGCAGCGGCGGTTTCTGGGGTGTTGGCGATGTATGGCATGGAGAAAGGAGCAAATATTCAGGTTTGCAAATGGTAGGTGCTATTTAGAGATGCCAGGTCCCGAAATGTACCCTGTATGCAGGGCAGGCCACAGTAGCAGTAAAGGGGATCCGGAAAGCAGAATTGGGAGACAGAAGATAAAGAGAGACACGCTGGAACGAGGTTGAAATAAGAGAACGCAGAAGCAGCAGAAAGCTAAGCGCTAGCTTCAAATCACATCTCCACTTTTGTGCCTACCTGCGCTCTCGAAGAACACGCAGGTACAACTGTCCTCTGTTGGTATATACCCGGCTTCGACCGCGCGTCACGCGGCCAAGTTGATAGGCGGTGTCTTGCGTTCTCGTTATGCCAGGTGGATAGGTGAGGCGCCGTGAGGACACAAGCACACCAGCAAGCAAGCAATCAAGCGCAGCCAAGCATATCGGGGCGCTAACGGCTGCATCCATCAGTCTTCCGTGAACTATTCACTGGTGTGTCACGATATCCGTGGAGCCTATTTCTCCCAGTCCATGTGGAGGCTCCTGAGAGGCGCTGGTGTTCGTTGCGCTGTACTTGCACCGCCACACAGGGCGACAAGTATGTGCCTATGTACTGTACAAGCAGATGTGGTGGCTTGCAGATGGCGGTGCAGACATTTCAGCTTGGAAAAAGATAGTAGGACAAGCCTTATCTGGGCGTCATGGACGGTCAGATCCCCTTCCAGGTGTGGTAGGAGACCTATGCTGTCACCGCAACTTCTTATCCCGGCTTTCGGCTAGAAGTGGATCGTAGAATTTGGTGCCAGTCCGGGGTGACCACATTACGTTGGGAAATGACTCAATACAGCATGATGCGATAAAATATTCCAAGTGAGTTCTTCAATCTTAATTATAGGATTTCTGTTAATAAATATCTAGGTATCGTAGACCTAGGAGATGTCTCTAATCTAATACATCAAGCAAGCCATATTCGGCCGGTATCCTGGTTCGCCATTATCTCGCAGCTGCATCCAAAATCTGGGTGATCGTTCAAATCGGAATATGTATGTAAATATATATAAATATATGTCAATGTAGATGATGAATCTGATATAGGAAACAAATCAATCTGCTCATCCTGTTAAATGGCAGCAAAGCTAGCAACCAAACGCCTGACCGTGGTATATACAGTATTCGTACAGCAAGTTGGTATCGCGTGTCGAAAAGCCTTTCTTCGCATACCGGCTCATGCAGAGCGAACCTGGAGAGTATGTCGTAAGGGAATGTCGACTTCAGGGGCCGACGATACCAAGACAGTCGTCTATTACATCCTCCAGTTCACCTATCCGCGCCTTCAGGCCCGTGTTCTCTTCCTTAAGAACACCGACGACACTCCATGCTTCTGACGCGGGGACGCCGTAGCAGTTAGAACATTTCGAGTTGCCTCTGATGAAGGCGCCCGTAAGCCCCGTGAAGATTCGGTCGTACGTCGATTGCCGCTGAGGTGGCGGGGGAAGGGGTTTGTCTTTCCGGGGCGCTTGCGTTGCAGGGGGCTGTTTGTGTGGTACCGGCAGCGTGATGGACGGCGAGGCAACAGTCACCGGGGAGTCGAGGGTCTCGTTCCGCCTGGAGAAGATGCTCTCCGCAGAGCTCTCATCGCCCGACTCGAAGCCCGAGTCGCTGTTGAATGTCGCGTTGCTGGCACGTTTCGAGTGCCGTTTGGGCGTTGGTAAATCGTTCCCGAGATCGGTGATGCTTTCAGAGTCCGGAGACTTCACAAGCACCACGCTCCTCCGGCGGGTCTCCTCCTCCCTCTTTCGTGCCTGTCTTTCTTGCTCGAGCTCCTCAGCCATCGCCTTCATGGCCCTGTCCTTCTCGAGCACCTTCTCGGCCATGTCATCCAGCTGAGACTTGATATGTTGCACGCGCGTCCGAGCCTCCTCGAGCTCTTCTTGTTGCTCGCTCTTCTCGGCGAGCGCCTCGTGCAACGCGAATGTTCGCTGCTTGTAGGCTGCCTGCAGCCGTCGTATAATGTTTTCGGCGTTCGCCTGCAGTTGCTCGAACGCCTCCTCCCCAGACAGCTGATCTGATCCTGAGGGGAACAATGCCTCGGTGATATCGAGATTCAACAACTCATCGTCGGCGGGTTCTGGTAGTTCTGTCTCCTTCTCGTCTTGCTTCTTGGAACCAAAGAAGGAAAACCGGGTCGGGGTTGTGACCTGCTTCAACGGCGACGGGGGAGTCATTCTCTTCTGTAGACGGCTCAGCGGCACGGGCCGCACGGCTAGTTCAGAGAGGTCGCGGGAGCTCCGCCTTTCCGTGATGCTGTCGTGGGCGGACGCCATCGTGGCTGGTGTTGGACCGAACAATCGCAGGCTGACGGGCTCTCTCTTCCCTTGAAACCAATTTACCAGCGCCCGTCCACCTACTTCGAGTCTGGTCGAGAGACTTTGAGCTCTCGTGTGAGAGCTGTGACGTTTCTTGTCACGGTCTTTGGATGTTCTGGACTGATCGATTGCAGGGTGGTCGCTGGGCAGAGGATGCTGTCGCGGAATGATCTCTGTGTTCACACGGCGGTGGTGAGGGGCAGACGGAACGTGTCCCAGCTCCAGCGGCTTAGAGGGTTCCCCGGGACTCTGAGTTGTCAATGCAGCAGGAGGGACCAGGATCGAAGCGCGAAAGTCGTCATAGGACTGGTATGAGCCTTCACCACACAGAGCCCGAACGGTCAGACCGCTCGAGAAGGAACTGATGCTGTACACAGAACTGGCAGTGTTTGGCTCGGGATTTTCAAGCATTGAGCGGGAGGGCTGAGGTAAGGTTCGAGGAACGGCTGGCCCAGCTCCCAGAGCAGGAAGGGAGGGCGCCCTCGGGCTGGCTCTGAGACGAGGTCGCGGCCTTGTCGCACCACGTAGTCAGAGAGCGAGAGAGAGGAATGCGGATGGACGCCGATTCGGGGGAGAATCGACGCAGAGGGCCGCAGGCGCAGGGAGCAGGGAGAAGAGACGACAGAGAGACCACGGCCGGGTCTCGTTGCGCCTCTCTGAGCTCCGCAGGTGGTCGAGGACGAGAGGAAACGAGAGGAGGTGATCGCAGTCGAGAGAACCCCCAACGGCCAGGGGCGGCTGGGCGATAAAACGGGCGGAACAGGGAGGGCCGGCGCGGGCCCCGGCCAGACGCCAGGCCCGGGGTCAGGCTGTCAGTGGTCCGACGCGGCGCTGCACGTGCCTCTGCGGCGCGAGAGGACGCCGAAACGGGCGTAGTGAGCGAGCGACGGGGCGAGACCGGATGCCAGATGGCCTGCACGGGTGTGCGTGACGCTGCACAGTCTCCTCGTATTATTGCGTCCTCCAACATGGCGAGGTTGGGGTGCCGTGCTCCGTTATATGGAAAACCGGTGGCTGAACGGGCCCCCCACACGACACGTACGCAGCACCGCGTCTCCGTACGCCCAGTCCGCCCACGAGAGAGCAGGCCACGGTGAAATCTGCAGCAAGACTGCAGCAGACATGGTTCGCAGCTTGCATGGAACCCTGTGATGAAGAACTGGAGAGCAACCGTGAACCGGGGACGTGGATCCTGCTCCCTCCGTCATGCCCGTCCTCTGCTCTGTTATGCCATCGCGGCTATCCGCCTTAGGCGGTCAGGGGGAAAACAAGGGTCGAGCGAGATCGCCGTCCTGGGCTTCATATGAGCTGAACCATCGAATCCACTAGAGATTTATTATGAGGACACCTTGCAATAATCCCAGGTGCTCGCTTTGGATGAGCAATGAATGAACAGGGGACTCTGTACCAGTCTGATGTTTCAGACCGTTGCTCGGGGAATATTTGGGTTTCATCTCCTAGTCTGCCAAGTCCGGCCTCCATGGCAAAATAGACCAACTGGCCGGGTAATCAATAATAATGGAACGGCCCCCTTAAACATTTCTGTCAGACTCTGCCTGCTCGCAACGATGGTCGACGTTGGCATTGACGTGCTGGACTCCAGGGTCCTGTCCGGGCCGTACCTTGGCTCACGCGTGCTTCCTCCGCACCCTTCCCGCTAGCTTGCGGCTCCACACCCTTCGAGAGACTCTCAACCGACGTCCTCCCTCAGCGCCATCCCCGACAGCTGCCCGTCATGGCGCCAATCTCGGCCCTGGAGAGCCTCTCCAACGCCCTGGCTACTCCCGCTCAGCTGTCCACCTCGTCCTCGTCCCTTGATGGCGTTCCGTCCGATCTCGAGACCTCCATCCGCTACGCAGGGGCCCAGCTGACCCAGGCTGCCGGAGTTCTCCTGCGCTTGTCTCAAGATATCATCGCGCAGGCGATAGTGACATTCACTCGGTTCTGGATTGGTCCCGAGGGCGGCAGTCTTGGGATCTACGCTGCGAAGGTTGGTGCGAGACTAGGACGGGTGCGCAAAAGGACCATGCTAAGACTCGTGATCCAAACAGGACGTGTCTGCCGCTGCCCTCTATCTGACCGCGAAGCTCTCGTTCCAGCCCACGTCTCCTCGCTCCGTCCTGAATGTCTACGCCTTCCTGCTCTCCAGGGAAGCGTCTCCCCTCTGGTTCATCAACCCCAAGGGGCCGCCTGAAAAGCCCCCGTCTCCGGAAACATACATCCTCTCCGAAGGCAGCTATCAGTCAGAGCGACTCGTTCTTCTCCGGATCGAGGCAACCATTCTCCGCACCCTAGGCTTCAACACGCACGTTGCGCTTCCCCACACGATCGCTCTCACATACCTGCAGGCGCTGGAGGCTTCATCTCCCCCAGTCGCGAAACGCGTCTTTGAGCATCTCAATGCCGCCCTGTTCTCGCCGCAACTGCTGTATGTCACTCACCAGCCGAACGCCTTGGCGGTGGCAGCGATATACCTCGCAGCGAGAGAGAAGGGTGCCAAACTCCCTGAGGTAGAGTGGTGGGAGGTCTTCGACGTGGATCGCGAGGAGCTCGGGTTCCTGGTTGTCGCGATGAGGAGCATGGAGGGCTTTGCGAGGGCTGAGAGGGAGAAATGGGGCATGCGGCCTGTTCCCATGGTGGTCGACGAAGTGGAAGCGGAGATTGAGAGAAGGAAGATGCTGGAAGAGGGTGAATGAGCTCAGGGTCGATGATATCCGTACGGATAGTCTCAGTCTCTGCGACATGATGGCTCTTTCACCCCCCTCTGGAGGTGACAGGCGGGTCCATCTAGCGGATGGACACTGGGGTTTATTAAAGGCCAGACAGAAGAAACCTCGACAGTGCGGCCATCACGGCACCTGCAGAGAGGCTCCCTGCAACAGATGGCCGTCGTGTCACGATTCCTTGAGCGAACGGGAACAGGTGTTATGCCCAGCGTAGCCCAGCATATGATTTGCTGCCGGCCCGGATATCACAAGCGATCTCCTGGATATCTACCGCTGATCGTATCCTCGAGGCTTCCATGCATCCTAAGAGGGATATCCAAGAAGCAACATCCTGTTGCAAATCGATGATTTTCATCTTCAAGACGGCAGAGCTGTATCAAGATGGCCAAGTCATGTCATGGACTGGATAGTTGGTAGATCAAACTAGCTGGAAATGCTCATGCTTCTGCCAGAGTTGCCACCATCACATGTATATACTGTTGTCTTGGATCAACGTATGCGTCGTACCTGGAAAGACTTGGACATCTCCTGCTCATCGTAGGAAAGCATGCTGGACTGCCGACCAGACTGGACATGACGTAGCAACGCAGCATGGGGTGCATGCATGCGCCGTACATGGGCCGGCACAGGACCTGCGGCTCCAGCCACAGGCTGTCCCGCCGCCAAGCCTCCTCCGCAGCGCGCATCGGGCATCGCCCCGACCAGCACAGGCAGCAGGTCGCCCGGCGTGACCAGGAACCGCCACTCCGTCTCTCCTGCTCCTTATCACCCACCGATAATACCCTTCTCCAGCAGACATCTCCCTGCCAGACAGGACAGACTAGCTGACTGCGGGCCTGTTTCCACGTCGTCAACCCGGATCCTCTGGTCTCTCAGCCAAACGGAGGACCCCGCATCCAGACAAGCAACACCCTCGTCATGAACGTCCTCCAGTCGACCCTCTCGACCTGGCGGGAGCGCCTGGCCCCCGTCTCCCGCAACTCCACCTTCCGCCAGACGGGCCAGATCACCCCCGAGGAATTTGTCCTGGCGGGGGACTACCTCGTCTACAAGTTCCCGTCCTGGTCGTGGTCCGACGCCTCCTCCCCCGCCAAGCGCGTCTCCTACCTGCCCCCGGGCAAGCAGTTCCTGGTGACCCGCGGCGTGCCATGCCATCGACGGCTGAACGAAGACTTCGCGGGCGATGCCGGCAAAGAGGAAGTCATCGTGAAGGATATGCTACGGGGCGAGGGAGGCGGTGACGACGACGACGGGTGGTTGCACACGGGAGGAGGCAGGGAGCTGGCGGATAGCCAGGAGGCGAAGAGGAAGGATGTCCGGACGGTCGACGAGGCGGGCAACGTGGGGGAGCGGGAGGAGGAAGAGGACGAGATCCCGGACATGGAGGATGACGATGACGACGACGAGGCGATCATCAGAGAGCCGGCCGGGAAGTCGGGCACGACAGCGTGAGTTGCCAGCAAGCTCACCGACTTCCGCCAGTCAAGCTTTGTATGTATATTACTGACTTGGAACGGCAGACCCGTGCGGACGTACAACCTCTACATCACCTACTCCAACTACTACCGGACGCCCCGGCTCTACCTCTCGGGCTATCTGACCCCGTCGGAACCTCTGCCCCCACACCTGATGATGGAGGACATCGTGGGCGACTACAAGGACAAGACCGTCACGCTCGAAGACTTCCCCTGGTTCGACGGCAGCGTCAAGATGGCCTCCGTGCACCCTTGCAAGCACGCCTCCGTCATGAAGACGCTGCTCGACCGCGCCGACGCGGCGCTCAAGCTCCGCCGCCAGAAGCTCAAGCAGGCCCGGTCCGCCGAGGAGGCGGCCAAGCTGCAGAGCGGGCTTGAGGGCCTCGTCGACGACACTAAGGCGCTGTCGCTGGCGGACCGTCCCGACAAGCAGGGCCAGCCCGTGCCAGCCGGCGGCGACGAGTGGGAGGTACTGGAGGGCGATGTAGATGAGGACGACGACCGGCCGGCCATTCGGGTGGACCAGTACCTGGTCGTGTTCCTCAAGTTCATCGCCAGCGTGACGCCGGGCATCGAGCACGACTATACGATGGGCGTATGATCTGTTTTTCTGTGCCATACATGAAGTAATTACTTTTTTTTTCTTCTTTCCTTGCTCTCTACGAACGACAGGTCTGGGCCGGAGATTTGAATTTTTTCACGCATCTATTTTCCCCTCGTTAAGCATGTCCATCCAGCACAGGAGACGTACGTACGTACGAACTGACTCATTGACTTGCTCTGCTTGTTTGCTTGCTACTGAGGTATTCGGTTCGGTTCGAGTGGGTTCGACCGCGGTGCGTTGGGCAGGGTACTACTACTACTAGTAGTCATACTTAGTCATCTGTTTACCTGGGCAGGACAGGGTAGATACGTTAGGTACTGTACCTAGGTAATTAATCAACTGATTTCGATCTGCCGTTGGCCTTCCCCCCTCCCCCTATCTCTACTGCAGATGGGGGATGGCACCACATGATATAAACAACCGGTTCTATTAGTCCTATTCTATTTTATTGTATTCTGCTCTCCTATCGCCATCTCTTTTTCCCCTCATGCGTACAGCCGGGGCCCTGGGGGGGGTGGGGGGGGGGGGGGGGGGAAGGGAGGAGACCACGAGGAGCAGGAGCTTCATTTTAGCCTGTCGGAGAGACGAGTAAGTAAATAACCGGCCCTTTAGTTACTAGTTAGGTACCTATAGTAGGTACCTATTTGTTCAAGAGAGAGAGAGAACGGCAGCAGGGCCGACAGCAATAGCAATAGAAAGCAGGAGGGAGATAAGTGCGGGGCGGGTATGTAGTAGAGGTAGGTAGTTTAGGTAGTTATTATTGACAGGACTTGTGAATATTGTATTGTGTCGTATAAAGATAGATGTTTAGAGGTAGCAGTATAATCAATTATTTGAACTAGGTAGTAGGTATAGTATTAAGAAGGTGCAAAACAATAATGGGTGCAGAATAGTGGAAGAAGATAGAGAGTGATATTTCTGTTCCTGAAGATCGCAGACAAGGTAATAAATAAAAGAGCGACGGCTTGCTTGATTGCCGGAAGGAATAAGTCAGTTGTGTAGAGGCATTGTCGACTTTTTTTATGCCTGCTCTCCCTACGGCTGCTAGAAACTGCTCATGCAGGGAGGGATAAGGAGAAGGAGATCCTTTGAGGGCTTCGCAGGAGGGACAAGATGCCGTGTAAGTTGGTTGTAGGCACTGGAACTTGGGGGTTGAGACGGTACCAGTATGCAAGGTCGACTTCCTGTTTCGTATTGCGAAGGGTCGTGACAGATTACACCTACTAGACAGAAAGCAAGGTGTATTTCCAAGCATACAGAAAGTGGCGACAGATCATATACATCCATTACCCACCTAACATCTATCTGTCATCATATTCAAAAAAATGGGCTTCATATATAGGGCCCAAGATACATGTAACACAACTGGCCAGCCAAGCCCTCCAATTGAAACCCTTACTCCATCTATCTCAGGAAAGACCTTGAGGAAGGCAAGCACACAAGACAAGAGAAACAAGATGCCTTCTTCCGATCTCATTTAAAATGCCCTCTGCACTCATCAGTTGAGTCAAGATATGGTACAGTAGTACCGTCATGGAAATTATGCTCTTGCTCATTCTCCGTCCTCCATCTCGTCTCTAACAGCTGACATCTCCCAAGGCTTCCTTAACCAGTTTGGGAGCACTGCTCAAGAGGCTGGAAAGGCGGGGTGAGCGTCCCCCCCGCACCATTCTGACCAGATTTGCATGCGCCGCCCTTGCCGGGCCTGGAGAGCCTCAGGGCGGGGATGCCCAATAAGCGTTTTCCCAGACCATTCTCTTCTTCGTCTGGAGTGTTATCACGCTCCTCAACTTATTCAGAGTTAGCCCTGGAAACCTAACTCCATCAGAATGGAAAACTAAGTGTTTCCTTCATCCTCGGTGAACGTGAAACCATCACCGACCTCCGGAGGAATGAGATCGTTGACATCCTGAGAAAGAATGACCCTGCCAAGAGGGGTAACGACTGAAGAACACCTACACCTGCGAAATCTCCCATAGAGTTCAAATTTCCTCCAATGGCTCCAGGCAGGGAAAGGTGACGGCGAGTCTTTGAGGAGCCATTCACAAGGTCACCCATATGGGGTACACGGACTGGTCGAATGGAATCCTTTTCAGGAAGCCGGACCGCTTGGACATCTCCTTGTTGGAGATCCTCAGGATGGATATCACTGTTGGTGACGTCCTTCACACTGTCGGTCTGTTACAAACCGAATAGGAGTTAGTCCAGAAATCTCTTTATCACTCCAGATATCATTGGTCTGGGGAGAGGATATAGATGTAAAAGTCAACAAGACTCGACGCAACAACAAACGAGATAGGACCAGATCTAGGTCTTCATCCAATCTTTCCCATTAGAGGTAGTTGCATCCTTGGCACATAATGTATGTACTGTAGAATACGTACCACAGACTGGAGGTCCTGAACCCGGGTTCCCATCGAGACTAGACACTTCCCCTTTCGGGACCGCGAGAGAGAGAACATCTTGAGGGCCGACAGCCAGCAAAAGGGCAAAAAGCGCAGCTCTGTCTTCTATTTATTGATCGCCTTTGGACAAAAAAAAGGAAATATTCACAGATGTTGCCGGTATATCTGTCCTCGTCGTAAAATATTCAGAGAAACAGGTATCGAAGTAAATGATATATTGAAGACAGTAAAAAATATGGACGAGGAGGAAGCAGATATTAGGAGCGACAACTTGTCTGCTGGAAGACAGAAAGAAAACCTCTGAATTCAGATGGCCATATAGCCCCTTTTGTATTCCTGCAGCAGGTCTGCGGGGCATTATTGTGAAAGTGATGAAGTCAAATAGCAGCCAGCAAGGTTTCCTTTCACCGCTGTCAGTAGTACTTTGTATTGCTATGTCGAATAGAAGATCATGCACGAAGACAAGAGGGACCACGAGAGTAAACATCAATCTGAAGAGTAGTCGGGGAATAACCAGGCCTCAAGCCGCTGAATATGCTACACTTACACTTCAAATTATCGAAATCAAGCTCACCAGTCAAGCTACATCGATGGTCGAATTCAAACAAGATCGTCGAGAGCAAGATGCGGCTGATCTCGGAGATCTCGATAGCGCGCCAGCAGATGACTCCCTGCCAAAAAAAGTGGGAGAACTACGGTGCCAAGAATCATAATCGATCAGAACAACACACACTAGATACTTCAGATCACGAACAGAGCTAGTAAAGCAAAAAATATTATTGAGCAGATAGAGTTCTGACCGTCAGACCCCGGGTGCATGTCGACTTGGCTATGAAGATCATCCGCGGAGCGAAAAAAGATACATATGTCATGACACATATCATCACACATTCAACACGTCAGCCAACTCAAATCAAGACAATGCTCTATATATGTGCTGATGGTATAAATAGCGTAAAGATCATCAAGAATAAATGGCAGATATCAAGTTTTACTCTGCACGCCTCTCTACGGTCCCGAAGGCCGTCCCAAAATTGCTAGTGTTTCCAAACTTTACTTCGGGCTCCTGTTCGCGTCACCTGTCGGCTCGTCATTTTTCCCAGCTGTTCTACGAGGGGCCTGGAGAGTTCGATAGAGCCTTCCTGGCCTCATCTAGGAGTTTCTGGTCGAGCTCTTTAAGAAACTCTCTATCTTTCTCTTCGTCGTTCAGGAGGGATAGGGGCCCTGTCAGGGCAGGGTCGTCGTCAAAATCTCCAAAGTAGGAGTCAGACTGCTCCGCCGGCATTCGAAGAGCCGACGTCGACACAGGCTCCAGAGGGTTTTCTGCGTAAGACATAGCCTCGCTGGGAGACCGTTGGTTAATCTCGGTCTCCATATCGAGGATGACCATCGGGGTATGCCCAGCGTCCCTCTTGAGGTTCTCATCCGGAGATCCTAGATCGGACAGTTTGAGCCTGAGGCTGCCCCTGCGTTCTGAACCTTCTTTCCGAGTCTTGGGATCTGGCTTTTGAGAAGGCGAGCCGACCAAGGGTGATTGGGACGGCGGAGTCATGTCCTCGGCCACTGCCTCAGGGGGTAAAGCGGTGGATTTGAGTGTGATCCCATCCGGGTTGCTGCCGATCTTCTCCATTGGCACTGGCACGTTGGTAGTCACAGAGCAATCGGCAGTTCCAGACCGGGGAGAAAGAGCGCTATCGAGTGCAGGCGGGGGCTCCAATCCATGCTCTCGGAGCGGGGGAATGTCCGCATCTGGCTTCCTGTTCTCATCTGCAAATACTCGCGTTAGCTTCGAACGTTGGCTTGAACCTTCGCACACCTGGTGACCATTGCTTGAACTACCCTGCTGCAACTGACTTCCTGGAGAGCTCCGCTGCAAGCTGATGTCGGACCGGAACGGTCCTTCCGCGGAAGTCCCTGGTTTCTCAGACCTTTCATTCAGCGCAGATTCGAGTTCTGCGATTCTTGACTGCAACTCGGCTCTCTCTCGCTCCCACATCTTCCTTTCCTCAGCGAACATTGCTCTCTCTCGCTCGAAATTTACCCGGAGGCTCTCGAGAAGTGCTCGCGACTGTTCTGCATACGCAGAAAATTCAGCGTATGGATCTACACTGGACGTTTTGGAGTCAGATGCCTGATGCATAGACGGGATCCAGCAGAGGACTGCTGGTTGCCACCGACTGCGCACGACGGACCGGGGTTGCGGAATGGGAGAACTGAACCTCTTTATAGACGCTCCCGTGGTAATTAAGTGACTGCGAGGACGCTGACTTCATAATCACCTTTGGACTTCTGTTGCAGAGAACTGCGCTGCAGTTTCAAATAGGTACGGCTATTGCCATGAGGGGTGTGCGGCGGAGAGGCTCCGTGGAGGCGGAAGGGCGGGCCGATCTTCTTAATACCGTCCTATATTATTGATTGGCGAAACGCTGTTAGTTATAGATCCGCTCGACCTGCAGCTGGCAGGCCGGACAAGAACATAACATAGGAAGAAGTGGTTACACGCAGGAAGAAAATCACTCACTGTGACCGAGGAAAAAGGCCGCGGAGCACGGAGGGATCATTGCATTCACATTGGGTGCTCCTATTCGGTCAACCACGCATGCGTAAGAAAGTGGAAGAAAATTCCAGATTGCGAGGCCGGCAATTGAGACGTACAGGGGCCAGTTCTCGTGCGGGGAAGCGAGCAGAAGCGGCGTCTGTAGCGCGATGACAGGCGCTGTTCTCAGGTACCGAATCGCCATGTGTCGGGGAGCGTTTTACGGGGCTGGCGGGAGATCAACCGAGCCCCAGAGCAGTGGAGACGCTGACGAGGGGGACAGAACGTATACAGATAGAATACGGGAAAAGTAGATGAAGAAAGAAAAACAGAGAGGGAGCAATCGTGAAAAGAGAGGAGAACAGCAGTGTTCACGAGGCGTTCTCGAGAACCCTTGCCGATGACGTCGTGGGCCGCTAGAGCGCTGAGGATCGGTCGGCTCAGTAGCAACAACTCATCCATTCTTCTCGACAGGCCAATAGTACTACCTTGGTCGTATAAATCGCCTCAAGTTTTTACGACTTAGGGACTTGCTTCCAACAAAAGGATGCATGGGTATTTCTACCAGCTGACTAGCACCTACACATTAGATTCCATGTGTGCCTTGGAGGAGATCGTCACGACATCAAAACACAAACTCCAGCCCCTTTCTAAATCACTGCGCCATGATTTTCCCCCAAAATTGAAGGGTCATGAAAGGAGATTTCCCCCGTGATATCCAACACCCAACGCCAATGCAAGATTATCATGTATGCGGCAACTTCCAAAACAACCCGGGTATCATAATGGCTGCTTGAGGACGTGACCTTCGACTCGTCTACTGATGATTATCGCGTTTTTGATGTAACACTCATTCGATGGGTCAATAGAACGGTGTATGTAGGTGACCGTGAGCAGAAATTAGGGCCACTAGAGGGAAGGGCGATCCTGACCACCACGGCTCCCTCTGCGCACCATGCGCTCAGCCTCCTCGAGCACATGCTTGTGAGCCGACTGCATCGGATAGAAATGGACCTCCTTGCCCATGGACCCGAAGACCGTCGCCAGGTAGAGGACGCCACGCGCGGACAGCTCCCGCCCGCCCACGGTGGAGGAAGGGTAGTAGAACCGGGGGTCGAGGTAGAAGATGACAGTCTTCCACCGTGGGAGCTTCTCCATCATCATGCGACCGACCTGCTCGTACTGTCGCAGCGTCCGCTTGGGGACGCCCGTCAGGTTGTGGACGAAGAAGAAGATCTCGAAGCCGACGCTGCGGATGCGGTTGCGCGCTGTCGCGCTCATGGTGTCGAGGAAGTCGCCCGCGCGGTCGAGGTTGAAGGAGTTGAGGAAGAAGAGCGTGTATTTCGAGTAGAGGAGGTCCTCTGCCTCGTCGTGGATCTGCCGGTTGACGGCCAGCAGCTTGCGCGCCGTTCCATCGTCGCCCACCCAGCTGGGGCACATGGAGAGAGCTCGATATCGGCCGCGGGAGGTGAAGATGTTTCCGCGATCGTTGATCACGATCAACGGGCGGTCCATGAACTCATTGGGAACCGAGAGCGCGTAGTCGTAGATCTTGAGACGGAGTTCGGGAGGCAATCCGAGGAGATGAGCTCTCTTGTAATTAGGTTTGGTATCCTGCGCGACGGGTTCGGGGACCTGCCCAGCATCCATCTTGTGCTCAACTGCCCAACAGGAGGGACACAGACGATTCCAAGGCACACAGATAGAGGATTCTGCTTGCCTGTCACGACATCGTGGACGAGGAAGGCCCAGAGGCAAACTCTGCACTCGGGCTTTTAAGGATGAGTCGATCAGCGGATCGGAGCATGCCGGGCCCGGTCCGAGTGGTGTGCCTTGGAGGCGTGTTGCGATGATACATGCAAGGACGGGTGTCCAAGACAACAGCGCATAGTTGGGCCGGGATCTGCTGTTAGAGAGAGTGCTGGCCCCTCAGACCACCATCGTGTCACCACGAGGAGCGTGGTCCACCACAGCATGCGAGGAAAGAAAACGTCGTGGTGGTCTTGTGTCGCTGCTGGGCATCCCGACCGGTGGGATCAGCGCCTAAGGCCGGCCCCGTTGCCGTTCCAGGCCCGTGGCGCTCGGCGGAACCCGAACCGGGCAGCCGGTCGCGCCCTGGCGGTCCAGATCTTCGGGCCGCCGCCTCGGCACCTCAGCCGCTACGTCAGCGCTGTGTTATGCCGGTAATTGGTGCCCGACAAGGTTGGGACTACGGGTCAAATTTTTGCTTCGCAAAGGATACGGAGTCTTGCGCCGCTACAGCTCCTAAGCAATATGTGCGGATTCGCTGTCGCGCCTCGCAGTTTGATATCATAACTGGCGGTACACTCGCGAAACATAAACGGCGGCTCAGGGGGAGGCCTTTGCCTCGGTTCATGCTTGCATCATACGCCCCCATTGTGACTCAGAATACACAGTGAAAAAGCCCTAGGGCGATAATACACGGTATACTTATCCCGAGAACGCCCGTCAAATGCCAATCAAAAATTCCAGAAAAAGTCTGTCACTCTCATGTCCTTCTATAGACCCCTAGTCCCCATGCGGCTCGGAGGATCGTCAGCCCCCAAGCCATCCCAATACTGTCCCAGATGACATTCAGCTTGCTCCCTTTCACTTCCCGCCAGCCCACTGGCACCTCCGCGACAGGTATCCCGGCGAACTCAGCGAGCATGAGCATTTCCACGTCGAAGATCCAGCCCTCGCAATGCATGTACGGGATGATGTACGGCAGGGAAGCGCGCGAAAAGAGTTTGAACCCGCATTGCGTATCTTTGATGGCTGCGGTTGCTGGGGGTGTCAACAGCCACAGGATCAAGTGAAATGAGTGCATCAAGAAGTTGCGTAACTTGGATCGCTGTTTACGTCAGATCCTGTCCAGAAAGCAGTTTGAAGGAGTCTCGTACCTTGACAACCGCTTCGCTGCCGACCATATGCGCTCGCGAGCCAACAGCGACACCACGACCCTCTGAGTCCTCGATCTCTTGGCAGGCCGCCACCAGCTTCGCAAGGTCGTCGAATTTGCTAGCTCCGTCCGCGTCCGCGAAGACCACGTATTGTCCTCTGACATGTCGCATCCCATGTGTCACCGCGCCGCCTTTCCCTCGATTCTTGGTCAAGGAGACAACACGGATGGTACCAGGTGGGATACGCACGCCCTCCTTGTTGTGTGGTGTCCACGGACCAACGTAGCCCTTGGGGTGTAAAGACAACTGATGGTCCCGCGCAAATGCGAACGCGGTCTCCTCCGTTTTATCTGTGGAGCCGTCAGACACGATTAGGATCTCCCAGCCTTTGGAGGGTGCTGGCCTGCCAGCGTGTCCATTCGTCCCCTCCTTGTTGGCTTTGCGCTGTCGTATGTTCTTCTGCGCCTGGTGAGGGCCCTTTTTGTCGGCCAATGTCCCGTAAGCGTGCTCCAGGAAGTTCACCGCCTCTTCCAGCATCCCTCCCAGGCGCTCTTCCTCATTATAGGCCGGAACGACCACAGACATGAACAGGTCTGCCTTATCCATGACAAATTCATCCGTTCCCTTGCCATTGCGCTTGTGAGAGTCGAAGGCGTCCTGCCAGCATGGCAGTGGTCGAGGCTCAGTGACCGATCCGTCGTCTGCTAATGTCCTGTATTTCTTCTCTTCGGGGAAAGGCTTTCGAGGTTCGGGAGCTACTGCGAAGAGGAAGACGTAGAACTACGCCGCTGGTGTCAGTAAGCTTGCTCTATTAGTCAAGGAGTTCATTGAAGCAAACGTACCAGCACACAAAAGCCTAGAATGCTTGACAGGAGAGAAACGAGTAGAATGTGAGCAGGAACCTTGCTGATCAGCTCCACACAGCGGAAGCAGATTTCGCTCACTGTTTCCGCCATTGTCGACGGACTCTGCGGTCCGCAGCGACGACAGCGGTCGCAGGGAGCTCGAGAAGAGCGGAATTGCTCAAGAATGCGCGGACTTCGTCCCTTGGCCAGCCATGCGATGGGACGAATCTGCGATTCCTTCCCTCGGGTTACGCGACAGTTGGCAGAGGGAGGGTGCTGCGCCGTGGTTTTTTATCTGTATGCAAAGACACGTCTTATAATAGTTATGGCCCTACATCGATGATCGCGTTGCGTGAAAGCGCCAGCTTGTCCTTATCCGGGCGTTTAACGGGGCTTGGCGCGGGTTTCAGCATTAGCGGCGCCGCGCGGCTTGGGCCGTTTGTCCCCGGACCGTTATCTCTGCGCCCCAGGAGTCGTCATCCTCGCCTCCTCTCCACAATCTCCTATCCTACCTCCCTGTTTCATCTTTGTTCGCGAGAAGCAAGAATGAATTCTGTGACTATATCTTTACTTCTGGCTACACAGATTGGGCCTGCAATCCTCGACCCCGGAATGTTCTTGGGCTACATAGCCCCGACTGCTTGCTGATTGATCAGCTGAGACTATGTGAAACTCCAGGATTTCTCTGATTCTCAAACTGGCCGTTACATCCTTATATCAGTAATATTATCTTCCCGGTAGGCTTTCATGCAAGTCTATGAAAACTCAAGGGACGTACCGGTTCCCAGTTTTATTGATTTCCACCTGTTCATACCCGGCCGTCATCTGCCTATCTTTCAACATCAATGGATCCAACTCGTCTTCCCCATCTGCTCACTTGATTGATGTCTAGTGGTCGACTTATTTATGTGCCTTCTTTCTTCCGGAATTCTTTCGTCATAAATGCCGTGTCACACCAGTTATCCTAGTCGTTTATGGTCTTTTCACCTTCGCAAAGCTTTTTCACAATTAGAGGACGAGTCTGCGATTCCGGGAGATGCCAGACCGTGCCGATTTGAGCCTATCCCTTTCATTCTCTTAACCTACAATGAGTGTTTTGTTCAAGCATTGGACCAATGTGTTCATCGCCAATGCACCGATATGTTGTCTCTACAAGGGCCACACACTTATGTTATGGCTCACAGTGGCTCATAGCAATGCTATTTTCAGACTCGAATTCTTTGCGATGCTTATTCCCGACAGAATTTAATCAAAACTATTGTGCAAGGTTCCTTAGTCGTTAGTTTATAGCACTCATTTACAGCGTGATTGAAAAGGGTGGATTCATCTTGTGTTCTGATGCTTTTTGTCTATTTATGCTTTATACAAAAGAACTGGCCTCTATCCAATGATTATTTGGGACATTGATGCGAGGGCGATATGTACCATGAATAGCCTCATTTTGTTTATTTGTCTATTGACATTTGGCCTGGCATTCCTACGTCAGAAGAGCACTGGTGCATAAAATATCACCTGTTCTGACTCATCTGACAAAGCTGTCTTCTGTCATCTGATTGCAGCCGTCTTGATTCATAATTCATATTTGCCACCACCGCCACTTGAGTACCGGCAGAGTCCGACGGTCGAAATCAAAGTTGAAAATTTCGCATGTCAGTAATGAAGAATCACTGTCCTTTACGTGTCAGGATTCTTTTTCCAAACGGTAACGAGGCGATACAAGTGTGACAGAAAGCCCGGATTAGGCTAGTTGGCCCCGGCTTCAAGACACTCGCCATCTTTGCCCGAACTACTACCGAAAAAGGCAAATGGCTACTATGATCTACTGACCGCTGAGGTGGCTTGGACATTCAGCTTACGCTCCTTTTCATCGATAGTTGAAGGCAACCAGCTGATGATACCGCCCTACGCCTGACAATATCCGCTCGTGCAAGCATAGAGCGGCAGCATTGCCACCACACACTCGTATGTAGAAATCCCTTCCCCCACTCTCTTTGGTTGCGCGAAAAGAAGGCACCGACACCTCAGCTGGGCTGGTAAGTCGACAGTTGGAGTGACTCTTAACGTGGCGTGACAGCAGGGAAGCGGTGTCCCTTGCTGGAGGAACGTTGCGTTGCATGTGACATGTGCTCCATATACCGAGGTCAGGAGACTAACAGCTTAGGTATGATGGCGGTTGCCTTCCAGTGCCCAGTGCTGCTCTTTTCTAAATCCTGTCGGATGAGATGCCCAGTTGAATTTATACACTTCATGCACGTGTTACCTATGCGCAATCACAATGGATATGTGTTACCTATATTGGCATGCATTATTATTAAGGAATGTGGATAACATTCACCACACCCGTTACACGAATTGCGACAGCTTGGTATAGTATAGGCAGCAATTGTCACGAGGGCATTAGCCTAAGAATGTCTTCGCGCCCAAAAGCCAGAGGCTGCTGCAATATACGAGATGATGGGCCATTGCTGCAACCATTACATAGTCAAATCCACCCATTCATAGCCTTTTCGCCGATATTATCTGAACAAATCATATTGGACACTAAATGCCACATACAGTTCAAGAAAGATCCACGTAGTAGGCATCTATCTATTTGTCCCGTCCAGCAAATATCATCTTCCATCCGTCCGTAGCCAATTAAACATAACAGTCCTGATAACTCATTGTATATACATTATATACCTCCGTTCGAATAGGAGACTTGTTTTCGGCCCAGTTTAAAAAAAGATTCTTAGAAGATCGCACTCCTGTATACAACCGGACAGCTTTTGGCAGATACAATGCAATGCATCTTGCCCGAATCCCCCGGATCCGGATAAACAATCGCTTCCCCTTTCCCTATTTGTCCAGATCCTCCTCATCATCGGATGATAAGCTTGTGACCTAGCTTGCATTAAGCTTCATTTACATATAAGTATACGAAGTATTACCTTAGGTACACAGTAAGCAAGGCAACCGACCGACCGATGGATCGGCTACCTATCTATCTACCTAAGTCGGGATGGAGAGGAACGTTGTAATGTAGGCAGCAGCAACACATACCACACAACATTAAAAAAAGACGCTTTTTTCCCTGCCTTAACGCTGAAAAACGAGCCAAAAGGGCGAGAGTCCTACCTATTATACAGTATAGCATAGCACAGTATAGCCTCGCAGATATATACTCTTGCTGCATTGAGACTATTATTCGGATCAGCCATGCATACAGCATGCATGCATATACAAAGTACTGTACCTAGTAATGTGCTGTACATGTACCATGACATAGGTGGCTGTGTGAAACAAGCTGAAAAGTTCAAATTAGTGTTTACTCACCAAGACGCCGTCCCTTTATTTCCTCGTAAAACAAGTGAGACGGTCGCTGGCTGGCTGGCTGGCTGGCTGGAAGTAGCTGTATAGAGTACTTACATATGGGGGAAAAGATGATCAATTGCCGCAATATGATGTGATTTGTCAGAAAAAGAAAAAGGCAACGGATCTACAGAAGAAGCGCAGATCATCACAGCGTGGCCGGAGAAGTTTTCCGTTCCAATTGTAATTGCAATTGGGAGCTGGAACTGCAGGTTGGAGTTGGGGTGGGAATTGTAATTGCAATTGCACTTGTATCTAGCTGTTGCCAATTTTGATGGATGGATTGTCTCGTCTCATCCACGGATACATAGAAGTTCCCTACTGCCGCCCTACTCTACGGCATAGCATAGAAACGGGGCGTACATGGAAATTTATTTTTTCCCCGGGCTTGTGTAGTTGGTAATGCGCACATTTGTCTATCATATATTAATTGTGTGTACTTCGGAGACTCTGATTTAGGATATAATATAGATTTTTTTGTCAAGCGGTCCTTAATGGCCGACAAACTAATCTATTTCCCTACTAAGTTGACATCTGTTAATTTCAAGCAAGTATTCACTGGTTTCATGTGAGCCCCTTGGGGGGGGGGGGGTCCGATATTACGTCCTGCGCAATGACAGGAGGGACGATAACTTAAGTGTGTCTTTAAACTCGGATCTTGAGTTTTCTGTTACTATTAGATTTTGGACTGATATTTATCTGTACAGTACACACCTGAAAAGTCAGGACTTGCGCAATTCGCGACAGAATGAATATGTAGAATATTTCAAAGTATAAACAAAATAGAAAATTGTTCTTGTATCTCTGAAATGACAATATCCAGGCTCTTTGGCAGAGCTAAAGAGACAAATAAAAAAAGATAGAAAACAATTAATGCAAAGACATGAACACTCTTTTCATAACTGCAGCCCATTCTAGAACTTTTTGTCGAGACCAATATCTCTCGTATACTTTGCTCTAAGAGTACGTACTGTACATACATATCTTTCAAAGGACTTTTTCTTTCGCCGCTTTCGAGCAGTTTCGGTCTTTCGAGGATGGTGATATGATATATAGTGCTAGTCCTCACACATTTCAAGATGGCGAAGCGCGGACCTAATCTGCTTAATTACCTCGTAGATTCTGATGATAAGTGTCTTCGTCATTGTTCTGCGGCATGTTAATATACAGTATCTAGACTATCCTTGATACATGGTACTGTCCCTACAATAATTCGCGTCTCCGAGCTGTGCAATTGGAGTTTGTCGGTACCTATATATGCAGTACAGTAGATCACAGAATCTGTACATCAGTTTCATGCTATAATGCTATCTACGCTGATAATGAGATTCACCTTTAATAATTCATATAGAGAATCGAAACATCTGTTTAAAACATCTGTTCGCCCGCTGATCTATACGCTCTCGTTATCCATCGACGCATCATCATTGGTTCCCTCTAAGCGCCATCCAATCAAGCATGCAGCCCGACAACGTTAGACCGATCAGTCCAGGAACAGCCCCCAAGGCTGATACAAGGCGCTGCGATGAGTTTTCATCCACCCACGGATCTTGGATCAGACCTATCACTATCATTTTTGTATGTCAACACCTATTTTCTTTGGATATACCTTTTTGGTACGCAAATATCTCTGGTGGGGGGGGGGGGCGGGTTTATATGCATTATTGCTTCTATGATTTGTTGTGATATCATATTTAGAAGCGGTCCAGCCAGCTGCTAGATACCAACTTATGGACCCTATCGGTTTTGCCGTGGGCAGCATAAGTGGTGCGGCCACGCTTTTCGACTCCTGCATCGAATGCCTCAAATATATATCAGCGGCCCAGAAGCGGGACCGCGACTATCGGATACTGGAGATCAAGTTCGAATTCGAACGCGAAAGGTTCTACCAGCTGGGCAAGGTGATGGGGTTGAATATCGATGTCACCGACACGAGTAGGCAACCCTCGGCTGTACATGACGGTGGACAACCTCTGGATTCCCGCACGACGGCATACCTTGATCTTGTCAAATCGCTCATCGAGGACGTGGAGGTGATGAGGCAGCGGTACGGTTTGAGAGAGGCCGCATCGACGGGCGAGACGGCACCAAAACCCATCGGGAGGATATTTCAAAAACTCCTGAAGCGTTCAGACCGGAAGGAAAACAACCTGTCGCACCCGGTTCGTTGGGTCATTCAGGACAAGGAGAAATTCGAGGGTCTAGTTGAAGATTTGAAATCGCTGAACGATATATTCGAGGATACTGTTGCTTCTCACGCTCGTCTGTCCACATATCGACGTGAACTCCACAAGGAAATCCAGTCTTGTACCGACACTGACGCTCTTGAGATATTATCGATGGCATATATGGGAAATGAGAACGGGATATCTGATGTTGCCAGTCAGCAGATATCAGCTCTGGAGGACCGGTTAACGAGTATGGAGCTTGTCGAGGATCGGAGAGAGTCCAGTGGTATGCAGAAGACGCATTCGTCACCTAAACCTCGGCACCAGAGCGATCAGAAGCTCGCGACAATTAATGGGTCCCTTGGAAGCAGAAATTCAGCTTTAGACCTGGAAGGTTATTTGGATGATCAAACTCGGAACGCACCCTTCCTTTCTGGTCGTCAAAGTAGTGCTTTGTTGGAAACCATGGCAGGAGTTGGAAGTCTTATTCTACATCTTCGGAGAGACGACCTGGCCCATTGTGAGAGTGTGCTGACACGTCTATCAGCGAGGCCACGGTCTATCAGTCTGGAACGCCGGATACAGCTGGAACTCAAGGATCTGATTACAAAAATTTCAGGGGAATTTGATCCCATCCTCCCCACGCGCGGATGCAGCATGGCGCCCATTGGAGACAATATATACGAATGGCGTGCGATAATCAAGGGTCCAACACAGACACCTTACGAGGGAGGAATCTTCAAGATCAGAGTCTGAGTTCCTCCTAAATATCCCATGGAGCCATTACATTGGAATTTCGAGACAAAGATATATCATCCCAATATCTCGCGACGTACTGGTGAGACCGTTCCTGTGCTTTTGGATCGTGTCCATCAAAATCGCTCTTGGTGTCCAGATGAAACCTTTTCACGATGGATAGAAATGGTGAGAGAACTGTTGGCGACGCCGTCACCCGATCCTTTGGATGCCATTGAACCTGGTATCGCGGAAGAGTTCAGAGAGAATCGAGAAAGCTTCAACCGCACTGCCAGAGAATGGACTAGAATTTATGCGGACCCGGAATTACAGAGAAATATGAGACTTGAACCTAAATTTCAAGTTCCCAGGGTGTCCAGGACTCTTGAGGACTGTGAGAGTGGCCTATATCATGTTAGCATGACCTGCTCTCGGCTTCACAGCAGCATGACTGGCACAGATCATATCATTCTACAGAAGAAAGATGGTTAGCAGGCGAGCTGGCCATATGTCTCCGTCTGATCATATGTGAAATCGAGTACATCCAAAACTCCAGATTTATCGACGTCATAGGAGCGGAGGCATTTGCAAAATATGCTAAAACACACTGGGGGCATATGTCGGAAAGAATCTCTCTCGTGGTTGAACTGGCCAGTAGAATCAACTCTCGATCAAAGAGCACGGATATGACCTTTTTTTGCGAAGACTCTGGCTAGATATCTCCGCTGTCTTACTAGCAGTATAATGGCTTGCAGGGAGGGTATTAAGAATGCTATCTCTGTCCAGACATACAGAGAGTGTGGTTTCTTCCTGTACGCGTTCTTAGGTGCTGGGTTTGAGGATCACGAGGATCAGCGCAGTCCAACTGCGAAGCTTCCATTCCCTCTGTTCGAGATTTAGGGAATCGTAATACTCTCAGACTTTTCCTTTTCTACCCTCTATTCCTTCTACCTAACCAACTCAGTCACTTGGTGAAGATGAAAATCACGTATGAGAGATGTCAAGAGCATCACATGATCCAAGACGATCTGGGGCTAGGGGGCTGCCATGCTACCTACCCACAGATAACCCTCATGCTTCTCACAACGTCCTACGGTCTATTATGACGAGAACAGTGCAATTTTCTCAGTGCGTAGAACTGTTCCTCGAATCAGCTTGCTAAGGGAGCAAAGATAGCGATATATATACGTGAATATGGAACTTATGTGAGATACAAAAGACGTATTCATTAGGATGAAGCAAATGCTTCAAAGCAGCTGCCGACGTCTGCCGTTAAGGATATTTCACTGTGATGCGGTGTGCGACTCAGCAGTGCCACGTACATAGCGTAAATCTGCTCCGAGATTAATTCATCATTCTTCCTATTACGTTTCCCCTCTGAAAAGAGAGAAATACGCTACCAGACCAACCGTCCTCTGTATGAGCGCACCCCTGCGACGGTGGCATCTGTCGGAGGATAACACGGAGCATTGTCGAAGGTCGTATACATGTGTAGGACATTATGATCATCCTGCCCCCTGAAACCTTGAACCCGAGACGGCTCCGGAACTCATTGTAAGGTCAATCCACGAGGCAGGCAATGAGGTTGTTGGCATTCCTTTCACATATATTTTTGGTCAGAGCTGAACAAATATGAAGCATTCGCGTGCACCCCTGTGAGAATCAAATATATCAGTTGCAAAGAGTCGACTTACAGTACGCCATCTTCTTAAGCCCGACTGTGAGCGAGTCGGATGTGGTCTGAGGTGGTATCTCAGGAGGCAGATTATGATAGGGTCACACGTCCATCATCTTCGCATCGTCATCCTGCAGCCCGGGCGATAGGGTCTTCGATCTGCGATCCAAGGGATTCACTTCTCTTGGCGCATTCTCGGGCTCGAAAGCCAGAGGAGTAGCTGAAAAGTTCTTAGAGTTATAATTATACGTAATCCAGCGTTTGAACTTCTCAATATGTTAGCAGAACAATCAAAGTCAATTTTTTCGACAGTAGGACTCACCGTCGCAATGCGAACTCCTAGCCACAGACATCGGTGGGTTCGTGGCACCACAATGGAGGGAAGTTCAATGGACCGCTCCTCTTCATCGAGAGAGTCGTCGAAGAACCTATCAGGGAAGTAGAGCTGGCTCCATGCCTGACCACGTATAAGGAAGTCCTCAGGCAATTGCTGCACAGTGCCATTCTCGGAACGAGGAAACTCCTCGCTCTCGATTTTGGCGATGTCCGTATCATGGCGAATCAAGGAATTGAGGAATGCAGCAATCTGTGCCCATGGAATCTCTGCTTGAACGTACTTCATACTCTTTGGGTTCAGTGCCAAACACCAGAGAAATGCCAACGAGACATGAATATGTGGAAGGACATTTTTATCGCCAATCCGCTGAAGGACTATCGCTAACGTCGAAAATGCAAGATGAGATCCGTAAGAAATTATCTGAAGCGAGTTTGAAAATTGGGCATCTTCTGACGTCGAAGCGTTGACCTGAGAGACCAGAAGATCTTTGGACGATGATATGTTTTCCGGACTCCCCCAAAACCGTTGAGCAGACTGATATGTTTCCTCGTATGATTGCGCTTTAATTTTCCGATGATCAAACATGTCTGGCATTATGGCATCTTGCTGACCATATTCAAAAATAGCGGCAAAATTAGACGATGCAATATAGACACCATGCTCCCGAAACAAGGTCCCAACTCTTCCGATGTAATTATCGAGGAGGGAAAGGAACTCGTCGACAAATTTGATAAATTGATCAACAGAACCCTTGGTGAAGAGTACACCATGAGCACTGACAAAGGCAGTGATGAGTGTAGGATAACGATTGTTAACTGTTTTCGAAGAATCAAGAAGCGGATTGAAGAGGAGAAGTATACTTTCCCTGGCACTTGGGAAAGGAGAGATGCTGACCAATGATTTCGTGTAATAGAAGAGCTGCTGCACAATGTTCGGACGGGCAAGCACGGCGAGATGATGTTGAATTCTTCCAACGTTTGGGCTTTTATCTGCAGCTTTATTGTACCAATATCTAGCCACTCCAGCCCAGACTTCACGGTCTCTCATGTCAGCCTCTTCTACAGCCATGCGATATCTTGCTAGATCCCCGAGGCATTCAATCCACGTCTCTTCAAAGGCCGGGACGCTTTCCAAAAGCAAGGTCATCATGGAATATGCCAGATATATGAACGTGAGCATGTGTTCCAGGGAGTCGGGAAGCCTATGTCGTAGCAACTCCAGAAAGGAATGGATTCCGTAGCGCCACATGCGAGCGGGCATGGCATACTTTTCTGCCAGTTTTCTCAGAACAGGACTGGCCGAGGGATGCTGAGAAGCCAAGAAGAAGTCGTGATGCTCATGCAGCAGTGTTCGATGCAAAGCAATTAGGGCTTGCCACTGGACATCACCAAGTTCATTTTGCGACTGCGATTGTTGCTTGTCGATTTCCATGCATTTCTTTTCGACCATGACTAAACCGGCATATATGCCACGGACCTCGTTGACCAATTGTTCCTCTGTTATTGGATGTGTTTCCGGTTGGAGGAACATATCTGCATATTTGGCGCGCCCAGCATCGCCGCCTCTCCATGTTTGTGGAGATGTATTAGCGTCATGATGTTGACCTGATGCCTTATGGTGCTCATGTTGCCGTTTTTGACGAGGTGTATGCGTACGAGGATCATTCCGTCTTGGAGTTGTGGCAGCAGCGGTGTTGTATTCATTATTAGCGTTGTACTTGGTGTTGCCCAAGTAAGCTCTTCGGTTAACATCATCCAGGTCTGGGTTGAAAAGGACTTTCCCTGGTCCTGCATGTGAGGGACCACGGTCAAATTCATCCATGTCTTCTGCAGGATTTAGAGGCATCTTTGGCGGGATATGACTCCCCCCTATCCCTGTTTCAGCCGCCTGCTCGGTGGTCTGGCGGTCCAGGGTGCTGGCAGGCCTCTTCCGTCGCTCATTGGCCGCTCGAGGAGTCGTCTGACTGGATGACGGAGTGTGTTCCGCACCGACACCGGGGAAGCCATGCTCTGCAGAAGCTTTGCTTGCCCCCTGAATATTGAGATTTTCTATACGGGGCGCGTCGGGTGACACCTCTGCAGAATACGGCCGTTCAAATGACGCTGACGGGCTCGCAACATTACCCGCTTGGTTGGCGGCCGAAGAACCTGATGATGTGCGCTCTCTCGATGAGAATTTGTTAGATGGCCTCCTACGATGAAAGTCAGAAAACGGCAAAGAGAGATGAAAAAAAACTACAGGGGGTCTTACTTCGTAAAACAGTTTTCATTATTTCTTTCGATTGGGTCGACTGGACCGTTGGCCAATGCACTAGCAGGATATTGCATGCTGGCCTTGGCGCGACGCCTTAAAGATTCTGTTTCTCGGCGATAACGGATCAGTTTTTCACTAAAAGGATCAGTCATTGTATATACAAGAGTAACACATCATCTGACCGCGGGTTATCAGTAGTGGCTGGTCGAAGTCTAGAGGGCACGGAGTCTAAAAAAGCCTCAGCAAAGGACAAGTTCGGGGGAAAGGAAACGTCATGAGCACGCTAGATGCCACACAGAAACAGACACTAGAAGCTGTGCAGAAAACCACTAAGGTCAGGTCTACGAGAACATGGCGGGGTAAAGGAAGAGTGTTCGACAAAGCAGCAGTTTTGAGAATCACGACCGTGAAGAAAAAATCGGTTTGGAAAGAAAGGAGAAAAAGGCATCAGCCTCAACTTACCAGCAAAAAATGAACATCCATGACCAGCAAGTGAGTCCTCCGAGATGAGGAAATAGGATATTATTATTCTATGTTCTATATATCTAGTCTGGAAGGCTAGGACTCAGGGTACCTGCACATAGCTCTTCGACAACCATGTGACTCGGATGCGGCTCGTTGCCTTAAGATCAGGCAAACCATTTGCGACTCATTAGATAGGCATGGCAGTCCACGATAGGCACTTGTTGCACTACTGCGTAAGATAGGGAGGCAGTCGTTGGGTTCTTAGGATAGAAGATTCGGGTAAAGTTGGGGCGCGGCACGTCATTGAAGTCTGCCCACCTGAAATCCTTTGCTCCACGGGTGAACGCCCGCTGGTCCGTGCTTCCTCCCGGGTAACGCGGTGGTAAAATGACGCAAGTTGCAAATTTCCCGATTGGGACTCCTCTCGGTAATTTACCAAATCTGCCACCGGAGTGGAAAGGCTGCGGAGTACTACCTACCTAGGTAGGTAGTCTGCGACTTTGAGGCTGGGGGAATAGCTGTATTTCCTGTTCAAAATGAACTTACATACTGCCTACAAGGGTAGCATGTGCCCATATGCGTAGAGAGGCTGTTTTACATGGACGTCCCTCCCTCCTCAGACTCTCGGCTAGTACGTTCACGATCTCTACAGAGTGTGGCTGCTGACTCTGTCGAACACAATCCCCCAGATTCTCATGGATACTTATTAGATGTCCAGCTCTTACTAGCAGCAAAATCTTCTGCCCCAGCCAGATGAACACTTGACTAAATTCCTTTCTTTAATTTTTTAACCCCGGATTCTACAGTACGCTTCCTGCGTGTCTCTCATTCTAGAAATCAGTTATCTAATGGTCTAAATACCTCCGCAATTTTTTTAAGCTAGCAGCAGCCTATCTTTCTTATCTTATTGTGATCTTATCTTACTACTTTAAAACTCTGCTTAGCTTTCTCTGATTGGTGGATGGCAGGAATCACCAAGTGAGTGCAGAGAATGACATGACTATCCATCTAAAACTGTATACTTCACCGCTTTGCTCATATGTCTTTCATTAAAGAGCACTTCTTTGCTTTAAACGCTCATATTATCTCATGTCATGTGTACTCGTTGACCTCTAACAGTGTCTTCCTCACCGCACTGGGTCTCAAAGATGTACTTACAAGCGGTTCGCGCAAGCGGTTTCCTGCTACAGGTGGACCACGAGGCCAAAGACGCCTTCAGAGTTTAAATAGGTATAGAGGATCAAGTCTACAGAGCTGAGAGCAGAAATACTACTTATGTGCATATACCCGACGGCAAACTTGGCGGACCACGTCTGTGACCACCAGAGCTCTGCGTTGCCCGTTTGAATTCGATTGAGACCAGAACTATTATCGGGTCCTCACACTGCAGACCAGCACGGACTGTTCGTACAGAGTGTTCCATAAACACGACGGACAGAAGCATGAAATCAAACAGGCCACCAGTCAGACATACGCGGGCGTTCGTTTGGCTGACGATAGACTCCGCTCAGCCCTCACTGATTATTGCACCACTTGCACCTTGCCACCGGTCGTCGCTCGAATTGTTGACCCGTCTGTAAGACGGGGCAACTCTATTATTCACGCATTTGCGGTTTTCGTTTTGCACCGCCTTTGGCCGCTGAAGCCTGAAGGGGGGCCGCTAAAAGATCGGTCTGCTTGTTCAGGCTGAAGGTTGCTCTTCAGGTTTCTTGCCGATTAATCAGTGGTCATCAATCTCATAAATCACTCACATGACCAAACTGGTGGACACGGCAGGCATAGCGACACTATGTGGAGAATCTTTCGAATAATTTTGTTCGCGTCTTGGGGCTCTTACGAGTGTCAAAGCACAGCGAGGCTCGGGAGCATTGTCGGTAAAAGACTGGGGACTTTCGGAACGGTTCTCCCCACACCCGCAAGGCCGCAGAGGAAGCGGTAAAGGAAGAAACTCTTCAATGCGGATCAAAATTTAAGAGGAACGCCATCTACAGCCCTTCGGAGCCTTTTCCGATGATGGATAACGAGACTCTTGAACCGCAGATTCTACGTGGATCCTCCCGTGCACGCCCGCTGAAAGCTCTGTCCCCACCCGCAATTTCTAGCAGGTACTTCGATTCCTTACCCTATGGGTAGTTGAAAGTTGACACTTAGTTTCACCCGTATGTTCCTACCTGGCCCACACTTGAAACATCAACTGGACGGCGCTGGCATGGTGTCTAGTACAGTGACAGCTGATCTGGAGTATCGGTGTTGTTCCGGTGTACAGCTTACTGGTCTGATTACGGGGACGACTCAGCAAACAAAAACCGCGCTAATTTTGATATGTGGGTGCATAGAGATCACTTCATATTATGTTGCGGTGCTGAGTTGCCTTCAATACTGAAGAGACGCAGGGCGGACGGAACACAGTAAATGTCCAATTTAGTGTTTGGTGCACATTAGGCATGGGTTCCACATAATGCTCGTTGCTGCAGCATGACGTAGGACTTTTCTTGGAGCAAAGCAGGCTGATCCGCAACTTTACCTGGTCATCATTGCCAGTCCTGCTAATATTTCAAACACCCCTGCCAACACCCCGCTAGGGTCGAGGGACTCCGTCTGTTTCTCAAAAGAACAGAAGGCAAAAGGCAACCGAGAGGTACTACTTACCTCTCATACCAGCAGAGGACAGAAGGACCAACGGGTAAGGATGTTTCGTTGACATCTCTGCCGAGAGCGTTTTCCCATGCAGGCTGCCTTGAAACGCATTGTAAGTACCCATATACGGACCGCTGGAACGGCACCAATTTAAGAATCAGTCGAGATAGCTGAAAGCTTGACGAGCAACATGGGATAGACAAATCTGAAAGAAGATTTTCTATTACTAGACTTCCAGACCGCAACGGGTTTGTCTTGCATTCTTTGCCTGAAACCACTGCTTCCAGAGGTATGCAGTCGAAATATACATTGCAGTAATTGACAACGATTCTTGCTGTGACTATGCAGATGTAATTTCACAATCCAATTTCCTCATTATCGATAGATATTTGGCAAAGGAAAAGCCCCGACTAAAGATGAATCTTCGAATTGGGTACTATGCAGTGCAGTGTGTGCCGTGGTACATGTGAGGAATAAGCCTGTCAATTTCGGAATGCTCCGAGGCAACCTTGAATCCACTGGGCCTGGATACTAGGTTCCTTGCATACATGTACAGTACCTAACTAGGTAGGCACTGTACCTTAGGAAGTATTTAATTCTGCCCCTTTATCCAGGCTTTAAGAGATGATATTGCGACATTCCCGATAGTCAATTCTGCACGTGCATTTCGATCCCATTCAGATGGATTCCTTGACACGGTACTGGTCAATGAGAGTAGGTGAACCTGCATGACAGCATATCTGCTTATGCGGCCACTGAAAATCACATGTGTGACGTCGGTCTTCTAAATTGGTCGGTGTGTCCTCCATCTCTGTGCGATTCTTGAAGCTGTCATGCCACAGGATAATGCGATATTTTTTCCATTGACGCACCCCGTCTGTATTTGGACTAATGATTTGATTTATCTTCAACCGCGAAACCGCAGGAAATTTTACTCACAGGTTACAGCAATTTTATCTCTCCAATTGAATACATTACGTCCTACTAGAGAGGCAGGAAACGCACTTGGCATGTATGTCATTCTCCTACAGGACTTTAAAGATATAAATCGAAGCTTTAGATTCAGTCCTTATCGCAGTTGCCTTTCATGCATAATATAATTGATTACCCGGAAGCTCCGTTTGATCCAAATGGACAAACTGTCTTTTAAATAGTACTGGTGAGCAAGGGTATCTCCACGGATAGCCACGTGCATGGTGTTTTCCGGGTAACAACATCGGCCACATCAGTTCGGATGAAATCAGATTCTGAGGACAGGACCAAGCGTTGATGGGCCAGCGCTCTCGAAGGGAAGTTGGCAAGTATTTACACGGGTCTCCACAAATCCTAATGTGATTCGTCTTTAATGACTTGCATGCATAAGCGCCTGCACGTACGGAGTAGACGTTTAGTCAAAACACCTTATTTGTCCCAGCTTTTATCGCGACTGCAGCAGCTAATTGCATTCCGACTTACCCAGACACGCTCATATGATTTGACGTTCCTTTTGCCCCAACTCAAGTCTGAAACGCAGATAACCATGCAGTAGGTACCTGGGCACGTGTACCTACTTTGGACCTACTACGTAATCGGCGCTCCTAACACCGAAGTCGACACCAGAAACTACATACAGAGTAGTCCTTTTCGAAGCCTCCACCACCCCACAACACAAGAAAAGCTTAATGTCAGAAAAGATATAATGCTATGTGGTCTTCTCTACCTTCAGATCCGCATTCAGAGACCCACATGAGATTTCCAGAAGGTTACGACAGCTTACGCTGTCGGAATTTTTACGCTGCAAGTATCCTTAAGTTAAGAGGTCCACATCGCCCGAAACCTGATACAGATTGAGGCTTTAAGGCTTGGAACCATCGCATTTTAATTCAACAGCTTCCAGACTGACACTCAATTTCCCAGGGACTGAGACCGCATAAAAGAGGCAGGCATTATTTCCTGGTTGCTTTTGAAAATCCACATACACATAACTTACATACGAGATTAAACAAAGAAAAAAGTACCTTATGACTTCATTGCCAACGACGCAACCCAAGTTGAGCGAGGCAACTTTTGCCCAACAGCACATTATTGCGGCGTTAAGAGTGCCGTATAAACGTTGACAATATTGATTGACATTTTGCGCTCTAGTATCTAGGCAACCTGTCAGACGTTCATGCTGTGATTCGAGACCACACGCGGTCGATCATGGGAATCTACCTTGTCGAATCAGAGGCGGCTCCTGAGCTGTTTATTTAGTCACGCAGATTTCTCAGTCTTAAATAGAACCAATTCGGTCCGATAGAGCAGATCGGTCCTGTGATTTGTTCTCCAGACAAGAATATACGGCTTCCAGGGGTCTCCTGACTACTCCTCCCCTGGTGCGACTGCAAGGCTGGTAATTAGGGCTGGCAGTAAATCCAAAAATTTTTCCAAGGTTACTAAGCGCCCATAGTAAACTACCAGTAACAGTTGGCTGAGAAGCTTCTGGAGCATTCTGCTGTAATTATCCAACATTGACCTTTGCAGCTCCAGCCCCCTTAAACCGAAACCGTATACAAACGCGTTATTGTGTGTCATCAAGAGCATATTGATCCACTGCCTTCCACTATAGGCTGCCTCATGCAAGGGTCTGAGACAACTATGTAGCAAAACAAAAGAGGAAGTCAATCGGCTAGAGTCATGCAGACAGGCTGGCTTTCTGGGCGGAGAAATCCCGGCAAGAGAAGTCGGCAAGAGAGATGTCTCGTAGGTACAGTAGGTACTGTACATACAACTACCTACCTAAGTGGGCAGCAGTTATCTAGTATTCACACTGTGTTCAAAGAATAATCTAAAGCCGTGGACACGCTGGCAGTCACAGGGCTATCTCTACGTCTACGGCAGTATTGATTTAATCACCTCTCGTGCACCTAGGGTGACATCAACTACTGAGTATACGGCGTAATATGGAGTGACAGGATGTAGATCGACACAGGCAGTGACGTCAAGGCAAATTTGTTCTACTCCATAGTAGGGCACTTATGGTTAAACCCCCACCCTGAGCAACTAGACTCCAGTTAAGACTTTCCCTTAATTTGGGGTGTCTCTATGCCCTGAGGCTCGGCGCATTGATAGGCACAGCGCTAAGTCACCAACACCCAATCTGCAGGGTACTCCCTGACAAAATGTCACCGTTGCAGGCCCAACCGGATTAGCTATTCACACACATCCGTGAATGACAAGTACAGCGTCACCTGCGGCACAGTTGAAAACCGATACTTGGCTTCTCTGGCATCCGCCTATCAGCCTGCTCTGCAACTGTGCCATCACTTCCATGGGACTCGATTCCCCCTCGTCGATTGAACTACCTGCGAAGTTAGGCAAGTATCCGGCTATTTGCTGGAGATTATGGGTGCTTCTCCAGAGACGTTGACCAGCCGGATCCTCCTTGTATTTCCGGAGCCTGATTGGAATTTTCCGGGCAGGAGTGACCTTTCAACGGCTACTCAAGTGTCTATCACGCAACAGAAGATTTAGGTAGCGTGGTACCTTGCCGGAGCGTTAGGCCGTTAGTGGAGCTGATACAACCAGCGCAATGGATAGTCGTTCCTTAGTCCTCTACACTACCAGATAGCGCTCACCACGCTGACGACTTGATTACTGGGTTAGACATTTAGTTAGTCTTGGGTAGGAGGTTATCGGCAAGTATCTGAGGTCTCCGTGTGCCTGGGTACCCAGGTAGGTATATACGCCGAGTACCCTCCGAAGCGGCTACGGAGTTGACGCCTCGCGGTTGCCTACAACCATGCGAACCGACGGCCCTTTTCGCTGAGCCCACCTCTTTTACCAAAGGGCATAGCTAACGACAGCGGTGCACTCTTCCCATCACAACTCCTATCTTGGAGGACATCCTCGTCCATCATGTCATCTATAATTTTGAGGATGTCTGAGGATGTCTCATCCTCGTGCCGTTATCGGAGTCATTCAAACAGACGAGAATCTTCATTGCTCAAAAAAAGGCAGTGGCATTCTGATACGCTCGGAGATCAGCAACTCAACGCATGGCTTCAGATGAGAACCAACCTTCCCCTGATGGATATGATAATCGTAAGTTCGTGTATAGCAGTTCCATCTGATGTAATCCCTTGATGTCTGTTTTCCTGCCTTCCTTGTCGGCGATTGAATACATGAAGTAATGCCCACTTAGGTCTTAGATACGCATTCACTTGTCTGTGGAGGTAGAGGTGATGTGTTTGGACAGGACTGACACCTGTGCGAGGATTGAGAACCGTCGATTGTCAGCCATCTCCATCCAATCATCCCCGCATGCCCCCCTCAGCTCTGCGACCGACCACTTTTGGAAACTGAAATCTAACACAAGGGGAATAGCAACCCTGAAAGATCCTTCTCAGCCACGACCGGTAACTGGCAAGAGGATCCTGAATATCCCCGTGGATTGCGCAATCTGATGGTTGCCTTACTGGAGAGGAATTTCCTATGCGAGGCTGAGAGGATCTCGCTTGCTCTTAAACCACTTAGTACCTTGGAGAAAGCGGACTGTTTTACCCTAAACTTCGCCCGCCCCTCCTGTTTAAACGGTCATCTTGCATTGCATGAGAGCCTGCGCATGAACATACCCCACATCCAAGAGACCGAAGACAACCACCCCTATCTCGATTGCTGCGGAGCATGCCCGAAAGAGGCTTTCTGATTGATAGTCACTTAATCCATATGACTCTATTGCAGATGTAACGATGGCTTGAAAAGGTCTTGTGTTCACTGCAGATGCAGTGTATGGTGTACATACACAATCAGTCACCCCGCCAGCTCGACCTGTACAACATCTACCTACTCCGCACTAACAGCAGCCTGATGCCTTTTCGAGAACAGTCACTGGCAGATCTGGAAACTGGAAAGAAACCCGATGACATGCAGCTGCGGGGCTGCCGATGAATGCGAACGAAAATGACTTTTTAAAATTTGAGACACAGCCACACTGGAGCGAGACTTGAGGAAGACGTATTCGCGATCACCCGTTTCTCTCTCAAGGGGGACTCTAATCACAATACGATGTCTATATATAGGTAGGGAAAAAAAGTCTCACAGATCTGTCTTGCATACTATAACTAAAATGCGGGAACTGATGTAAGATAGCGATGACTGCATGTGGCTGATATGAGATGAGATGCAAAACCACGCTCTTCTGAAAAACCTCCGTGAATCATCGGGTACTACCTATAGTAAAGTACATACATCTCCAGGATAGGACCACCCGACCCCCACGAGGCTTTCATATCCCCCTGTCTCGTGAGCATCGACTTCCCCAAGCAAAGCAACCCTAGAGGGGGCAAACCCCTCCCTTTTCGATATCTCGGTGCACAATCCCACTTATCAACATACATCACTCAGCCTCACAGAAAGTTGCCTTCCAGGCAGGCCAAAGATCCATTGGCACTCTCAAGCTTCCGCCGCCTTCCGTTCGTCCGGCATGACGCAGGATCATTACGAAGAGATGAGAAAGCAGAAACATCGATCGAAGAATCACCTACTGTATCTCAGCCTCCAGACAGAAAATGTGGCTCAGCCGCAGATACCTACTATAGATAATATCCTTCTATGCAGGCGTCGGGGTACCCGATGAGGACGATGCCCTCGGGATCTGTTTACGCACGTTGTTCCATCAATGACCAGGGCCTCGGCCTCCTTCTTACAGTACATTAGTAATGCTTAAAAGGAATAAGCAGGGATGTTTATCCGTCGTCTCCGTTTGGAAGATATTCCGTCAATGAGGAACTGTGTTGTAGTTTTTCAAAAAATTTATCTTTTACGCACGTTGGGTATCTAGAACTGCTGGGACTGTCTTCAATTGGCCTAAGTGGATAAGGAGTACTCGATCGGAAAAGGAATATCTTAAGGTTCGTCTTCCGCATCTGACTATAGTTTATTAATCGATACTCCATCTATGGAGCCTTATTTCCGATGTGTCCCTGATAGGTAGGAGAAGAAGAAGAAGAAGGAAAGCATTAAATATGTAGACATGCTAGAAACCAGACAACAACTCAATATGCAGTACTGCAGTCACAACAGTGTAGGAGGACCCACGCTTCCTCTTTAGAACTGCACAATCTCTGCACAGATCGATCTAGATAGATCCAAATGGCTTTAAAAAAATCTAGAATATAGCCTCCATAAATAAAACAAAACGATCAGGAGATATGTGAAAAAGGAATCAAGTCGTAGCCAAGTGATATCCGTTCCTCTCCCCCTGCTTGTACTGTACTGTGCATACATGGTCTAGATAGAACATGCATGATATAGAATTCCATTCCACTTCATTCCATTCCGTATCCGTGGACCAAGATGTTGTGGATGGTAGGTATACCACAAGTTACAAGACATGTTAACCTCATATTTGTTCCAGCAGCCAAAACAGGTAATTTAGGAATCACATTTATCAGTCGATGAATATGAATAGATAGATGACAATTAGCAATCTGCGCTGGGTGTCTCCATATGGAGGTACTCATCTGATCCGTTAAAAAAAAGCCCAGCATTAGCGTTCTCCCGGTTTCTGCTGAATCAGTGTCAGAGAGGAAAAAGTCAAGCTGATGTTCCACCGACTTAGATGAACTGAGTCGAGACACGCCTGCAGAGACGTGCTGTATATTCTGTCATTTATAGTGTATTGACATAGGATAGAGAGTGCCCTTTTTTAAAAGAAAAAAAAAAGGTAATTAATAAATGTATTATTAAACTTGACTTGATATATCCTCCGATTTTTTCTTTTCTTTTCTTTCTTTAGAAGAAGACAACTCTCAAGAAACAAAGAAGGAAAGGCAAAAAGAAGAAAAAAGACAAGAAAGGTAAACAAGAAAACAAACAAAGAAACAAACCAGCAAGGAACATTAAAAGTGAGCTATCTAGCTGCAGCTGCTTTCCGTGTACATATATATATATATATATATATATATATATAAATGAGATGATTAAACAAGGGGTAGATATATAGCATTTCTCTTCTTCATCATCTTCTTTTAACTATCCTCATTTACATATAGTACTATACCCAAAAAAAAAACAAAAGAAAAGAAAAGAAATAATGTATCTATACAAGGAACAAGATTATAAAAAATGCTATTATATGAGCAAGTAAGCAAGGGAGCAAGAAAGGGGGGTTGGGGGGGGGGGGGGGGGGGCGGGGGGGGGGCGGCGCCGAGCGAGGTACGGTCAGGGAATCCCATTCCTTTTTCTTTTCTTTTCTTTTCTTGCTTCCCTCTTTCTTTCTTCCTCAAGGGTAGATACCTACCTACCTACCTATCCTATCTTATCCTATCCTATCCGAGACATGTAGACAGGCAGATAGATATCCAGATAGATAGATCTAGAGACAAATCCAGCAAACAGACACTCACGCAGCACAGATGAAGTCAAAAAATAAAAGCAAAAAAATAAATCAAAATCGATGGATACCCTTGCCTCGAATTATTTATTTAAATAATAATAATAACCTTCCAATGGATGGTGGCCATGTGGAATCTACAACACTACATAAATACGCAAGATAAGCAGGAGGTATAACTTGTAAGTTTAAAGGAGGGAAGGAAGGGAAGGACGGAGAAGAAACATAAACCCCGTCATCCACCATCATCATCATCATCGATCATCGATCATCTGCTGTTCAAATCAGTCCAATCCGTAAATAAATCCATCTCTGACTTCGAACTTGAGCGTGCGGAGCTAGCTCATCTCATCGCCCGTAAATAGACTCAAGGTAAGGACGATTTTTTTTCGACGGCAAAGTCGATCCGTCCAAGAGGTCTTTTCTATCTTCTACATCCATTTCAACCCAAGTATGTCACGGTGCGCGGGATTATCAACTGCTGTAGTCTATCAATGAAGCGTTTGACTGGGCAACATACCAACACGGTGGCTTTATTCGGTATTGATGTACATGTATAGTACATACGTAGAAGAAAGTTAGATATGCTACGATGGAAGCAAGAGAATTGATTTCTTTTTTTTTGTATTTCGAATAATGGAATTTATTTAAAATAAAGACTACCTAACTACCTGTCAATCAGTCGAAAAAAAAAATTAACTCCGTACATGTGTCTGTACTGCATGTATCGTACTCGAACAATTTACATGATTCTCTGCTCTGCTCGCTTCTGTTCTGTATGGGTCGTGAACGACATCTCGGACATCGCCGACTGCATATCACCGAGAGGACAAGAAGAGTTCAATCGAAATCTCATCTTACTCTCTCCCTCTGGATGGAAAGGTTCAATCCGCACTTCATAACTCCGCGTAATTATGCCATGAGGAGCACCGTATCAGTGTCGAAAAGGAAAGAACAGAGAAAGGGGAAAAAACAGGAAAGCATTTCACCACCGGTGAAAGGGAAGAAGAAGAAGAAATATCTCGGTGATCCGCCCATTCAATGTCAATCCACCGATTTGATGCCGCGAAGTAGGTGTTCACCGAAACACCAAGTTCCGAAGGACACACTGAGCGATAGCGGCGCGAAGGATCAGGACGGAAGGATCGAGAATGGAGGCGTATTTGTGAGATACCACTCTAGAGAGGTCTCTCTCTCCGACGGTTGTGTTGGAAAGGTCGTCAAATAATCGGAGATCCGTATCGGAAACGACGATGCATCATTCTTAAGACGACGAGTCGTGAACAATTCTCTAGAGCAACGTCCTGAAGACGCCCTGGTGCTCTGGCTTCCGATCATATCGTAGGAAACAAGGTAAAAGAAAACAGATCATGACTATCACCCATACATTCATCAATGGACTTCGAAAATTGACTTGTAAGCACGTTAAAACTGAGAGAAGTTTGAAAGATCCGAAGATGGCCCGATATAGCTGGCCCGAAATTGTTCAGGATGTCGCTATTTTCGTCGGCAGTGAGTCCGACAGGCTCTTCTGCTGCGCCATCTTGAAAGAAGCTGAAAGACGATTTATGGAGCATGGAAACACGGAGGGGGGGG
>ENA-UOWK01000271-UOWK01000271.1-bioreactor-metagenome-genome-assembly--contig:-NODE-271-length-43589-cov-26.708756_pt1 | contig 43589 bp, 52 predicted proteins | sample MGYA00238157_ERZ761612 | MGnify/ENA primary metagenome ERZ761612 (study PRJEB28901, sample SAMN06268035) | bioreactor metagenome | isolation source: Joint BioEnergy Institute, California, USA... | reverse complement strand
ATAATCATACTTGCGATTGTATTTTGATGCAAGATCATTATGCCGCTTGATAAATCGGGTCACCCAATTTGGACCAATTGATATATTGCCTTTGCGATCAGATAGCAATATAGTTGCCATTTTGCGCACCATATCATGAGATGGTGGCAGGCCTCGCTCATCCATATCAAGAATCCATTGCTTTAGTGAAGATTCCTCCAGCTTGGTAAGCTTTTGGCTATTTGCTGCAGTATCAACGCGAGCAGTACGCCCCTGAATGCGGTGTTTTAATGTAGAATATGGGACATCATATGCATCAGCTGCTGCTTTTGCAGAAGAGATTTGACCCTCTTTAACTGCTTTAATTGCAAGCAGCATACGGCCTTCTATTTGCGCCTTCAATTCTGCGGTTTTTGGTGGCATATTTGATGTAGAAATAGATGTATTAGGTGATGTGGTTGAATAGGGGGTGGCTCGCTCGGATAGCCGCTCGCTCGGTGGTGGGGCTCGCTCGGTGGTGGATTACGTTACATGTATTCTTTTAAGCCCTTGTGGAGATTAAAAATGGAGACTGAAATGGAAATGGTTCACGGTTTCCGGGTTGTTGCAGGTCGATCCGGTTTTTGCATTGTAGACATGTGTCACGTTTCCCGTTTCATTGTTTTTTTTTCGTCTACTTGCTTGGATTAGAGAGAAGATCCGCCAAGCCTAGAGGACGAAATCCCGTCTTTATACCTACCTTGGCGCTGTACTCTTGCTTTTGGATTTGGATTCTGTTCGTAATGTAACGTTGTTCCTGTTCAGGATACCATGAACCGATGGAGCAAATGGAGCGGAACAGGTTTTTCTCCTGTGGAAGCGAGGTGAAAGCTGTGTCTTCTGTCTTTTTGGAGTATTGCGGTGTGGAATCGGCTGGCTTTGGGGCCGATTTTTTGTGATACCTAGCTTGCTAGCAGAGGAGAATGAGAAACTTTGCTGCGATGATTCACTACGATAATCTATAATAAAATAATGGATCTACCCACGTTTTCTTACCTTAACCCCGTTCTTTCTAGTACGGGTTTCGAAGGTATTAATGATTTGATTGATCAGGTCTACCTGCCTAGCGGCGCTCAACAAGGACTGAGCAAGCAGATACTGTACGTATATTAAGCAACAAAACAACCTTACGGAATAAATGCTGGTAGCTAGATTAACCTGTCTATTTATCTGCCAAAATCAAAGCAGGAACAAGAGATATGGGGTATGGGGTATGTACGTATACACAGTATATATATATATATATATATATATATATATATAGCACTCACAACTTCGACGACCTCTTCACGTCTTTCCCCTTCTCGCGCATATTATTATCGCCATTATTATTACCATTACCACCACTCCCGCCCCTCACCGGCGGCGGAACATGCCTCCTCCACTCCTCATCCACCGTCATCTTCTCGACCTGCGACCTCCGACTCCACCCCCTCCACTCCCCCAACTCCCGCTCCTCCCCCCGCCACCGCCGCAGCTCCCGCCCGAACCACTCCGCCGCGGCCTCGGCGCACTCGTTGACCGCCTCCTGCGCCAGCAGATGCCCGAAGTCCTCGAGGAAAACCTCCCGCACGCGGCCCGCCGCGACGCCGCCGCTGCCCCCCACGCCGGTGCCCGTGTTGTTGAGCTTGTCGGCGCGCATCTCAGGCACGCACATGTCGGATTTGCCGGCGAAGATGTAGAGCACGCTGGGGCGGAGGTGGGGCAGTTGGGAGAAGAGACGCGCGGGTTCGGGGCGGTAGAAGGGGTAGGAGGAGGAGCCTCCTCGGCTTGTACTGCTGCTAGGGTCCAGGTCCGGGTGGGTGAGTCTGTTGACGGGGAGGTTCTTGGCCGGGTCGCCGTCGTAGTTGGGGCGGGAGAAGGTGAAGACTTCCTGGTGGAGGGTTGTCGTGAGGGTTACTGGCCGGTCTTTACCGTTCTTGTCGCTGTTTTTGTCGTCGTCAAGAGGGTGAATCGCCGTGGGCAGATCGCGCAGGCCGTATTTCACCCAGCGGTCGAGGACGCGCGGGTCCCAGGCCTTGTAGAACGGGTTCCGCTTGAAGCTCTCCGCGGCGGCTTCGCGCGAGGGCCAGATGTCTCGTCTGTAAGTCGAGAGCTGGGTCGTCGTGGGGATGTTCCGTCCTGCGGTGTGGAAGCTGCGAGATCCGGGTAGCGTGGCCTGGCGCTGGATGACGGGGTCTAGCAGGACGAGAGAATGGAGGAGGCGAGGGTGCATGAGAGCGAGGGTTACTCTGGTTATCTTTGTTAGAAAGATGTATATAGAAGTCAGGGGGCTGGATGTATACGAACAGTTGCGCACCGCCCATGCTATGCCCGAGCCCTACTATCGGGCGCGGCATCTCATCACGCTTCAGATTGATCAGATGCAGAAGATCGCGGGCGTGGTCGAACCAGCTGGCTGTACAAGATAGTCAGTCAGTCACATAATTCATCTCAAGGACCAGAAGAGTTGGGGATTCGAGGAAAGACGCAGACATACGATCGTTACCCAGGCGGTTCTCATTGAGCACTCCGCTCTGTCCTTGATGCGCAACATCTGCCATCCAGATGCTTCGGATCCGGAAGCCATTGTTTTTCGCGCGCGCGTGGATCTCTTCCCATAGTGGTTCATATAGCTCCTGGTAATGGTATCAGCATCGAGAAGACCAACTTGGATGGCGGAGATAAGGTAGTATGTAGATAGGCAGGTCCCTACCTTCGGGAAGCCGTTGGCATGCGCACCGATGATGGTCACATCTCCAGGCTGCGGGTCCGGATTGTCGAGCGGAATGTACTGCTTAACAGCCAGGTACAGCGTGTCCTCCTGGCTGTCGGACGTCGCATGGGGATACTCCCTGATATGCTGGCAGGGAACCGTATGCTCGACGATACGAAAGGGGCCGGAAGAAGACATGGTCACAGTGTCACACGATCCTTATTAGTAGCATAAATGTAAATTGCTTCCGGCGACCGATTCCTTCCACAATGCTCCTTTAAGGCAATCTGCTTCGCGGTCCGCGATCCGGACTGCGTCGTTGTCTTGCACGCAGCCGTTCTAACCTCCCGCCGCTGTTGCCGACTTTTGCGACGTGCCGAGGCTCTCGAAACCGGCGACCGAGGGCCTAGTGCCGGCTGGCCACTAGACACTGCTGGTTACCTCACTCGGGGCGGATGGGAGGTGTCAACCATGACCGAAGAGATCTAGATCTGCAAGCCTCGCCTCTTGAGGCTTGAGACCCGGGGGCAAGATCTGCTTTCTTCTCCACGCTGCTGGGCGCTTGGTCGGGGCTGGGGATGCGGAGAAGCCGCACATGGGCCGAACTGGGGGTCGGCTGGCACGGCGCGCCGTGGCTTGTAATTCAATTGGGTAGCCCTCAGTGCTTATGTCCCGCCGATACGGTCCATCAAACGCTCGGAACTTCAACTATTATTACTGTAGACGGGTCTTCCCTGCCTTGCTGCAAGTAATCCATATATAGAGCACGTGACTCGGCGTCGTGCGCCGCGCGTCGGCTCGCGTCTGCCGCCCGCGTCACAGATCGAGCTATCGACTCTCCACAACGTCGCCCTTTGTGCCTCTCCACTTGGAGCCCTTCATGTTTGCTGCGTGCCGGGGCTTTTTGGAGGCTAGCGACTGGAGGACGGTCTCCGCATACTGATCTCATAATTGGCGTCGGGCGGCCATGGCGGACCAAGATGACGGGGTCCAGCTCTTCGGGCAATGCAAGATCTGTATTGTCTGCTCCAAGGACCTGGATGAGAGCGCGGCAGATAAGGTATGTATATACATACCTGACGATATTGCTGATCTTTGGTTCTGTTCTTTTGCATACTAAAATTGACGTTAGCTTGCGGCCACGATCAAGGAGCATGGCGGCGAAGTAGTGATTTACCAACCGCCCTCGACATTTCCCCCGGTCCTGGAATTCACGCACCTCCTCTCTACGACCGTCGATTTCCCTGCTTACCAGAGCGCCTGCGACTCGCTAATACCCGTCGTCAAGCCGCAGTGGGTGCAGGCGTCAATCGCAAAGTCGAAACTTGCCAATCCTCGACAGTACAACCCGGACCCGAGACTCTTCATGAACGATGTCGTCGTCACCTGCGGTGACATCCCAGAAGGCGACAAGGATGCCATTGTCGGAGGTGTGCTAGCGATGGGTGGTCTTTACAGCCCCAGGATCACCTCGCTAGTCACCCATCTGGTGGACCTCACCACGGAGTCCGACAAGGCCAAGATCGTCGCGGCCAAGAAGCTGAATACCAAGATAGTGCTGCCGCACTGGTTTGATGACTGCCTGAAACTGGGAAGGAGGATCGACGAGCGTCCATATACCCTTCCAGACGCTGAGATCCTCCGCGCTGCGCCGGACGCGCCGGTGCGGTCTTCGGAAAATAAGGATATCATCGGTGCCTCCACGCCAGACCCTTCCGGGCTACCCAGCGCTCGGCGCAATTTGAACGTCTTCGAGGGGAAGAAGGTGATGCTTTCCTCCGATCTCAGCATCGGCTCTCACTTGCGTGCTTCTATTGAAGATATCATCGAGCATGGAGGAGGGACCATCACGTCGGACGTGTACAAGGCGGACATGTTCATCTGCCGCTACAGGGAGGGAATTGAATACAGGATCGCGTCGCGGTTGAACAAGGACGTCGGAAACCTATCTTGGCTCTACCATCTCATTACACACAACACGTGGACATCCCCACTACGTCGGCTGCTACACTACCCCGTGTCGCGTACCGGGATCCCAGGCTTCAAGGGTCTCAAGATCAGTCTGTCGAACTACACCGGTGAAGCACGGTCCTACTTGGAAAACTTGATTACGGCAACTGGTGCGGAGTGTACCAAGACCCTGAGACAGGAGAACACCCACCTCATTACGGCGCATGGCAACAGCGAGAAGTGCACCGCAGCCAAGGAGTGGGGTCTCCAAGTTGTCAATCACCTCTGGCTGGAGGAGAGTTATGCGAAGTGGAAGCTGCAGCCCGTCACCGACCCCCGGTATACCCACTTCCCCAAGAGAACCAACCTCGGAGAGGTCGTCGGCCAGACGAAGCTGGACAGAGCCGTTCTTGAAAAGCTCTTCTTTCCGGCAGATGATCCGTCTGAGGATGCTGCCAGTGCGCAGCAGTCGAGGGTGATGCAGCAGAAGGACCAGAATGCCACGGCCGGTCCAGCAAACGGCTCTACAGAGGAGCCGGTCAAGTCGAAAGCGACGAAGCAGGTAGAAGCTGCTTCTGACGCGAAGGATACGACACCGCGGCCTGCAAACAAACGCAAGGCAACGGACGGTGGAAAGCTACAGACGCCCGCGCTGTCACGGTTCGTGGCAGACGGGAAAGAAAATGCGACGCCATCAACTACCAGCAGCCGGAAGTCCAAGGAAGCTGCCGCCGCGCGGCTGCAGGACCTTGCGCCCGACATTGCGCTATACGAGAAGGAGAAGAAGAGAGTGGGCGGTGTCATTTATGGTGGCAGACGAAAAGATGACGAGGACAGAATCACTTATACTAAGAAGAGAAGATCAATGGAAGCCCAGGATGCAAGTGACGCCGACGATGCGACCGAGGCAAAGAGGCAGAAGAAGTCAAGGCCGGCTGCTAGGATGCAGGTGTTGATTACCGGGTATCAGAGATGGGTCGGGGACCAAAAGAGAGAGGATGCGGACAAGGTTTGTTTGCGCTTACATACGATTCTGAAACTCAAGCTAATGATAAACTAGCGACAACTTCGAGAGCTGGGTATCTCTGTTGTCCAAGATGCGCGAAAATGCACCCATCTTGCCGCCCCCTCTATCCTGCGGACTCACAAGTTCGTGAATGCCCTGGCATATGCGCCGGTGATCATAAATGTCGAATTTATCACACAATGCATCGAGAAAAACCAACTCCTTAACCCGGAGGACTTCCTCCTGGAGGACAAAGCGGCCGAGGAGAAATACGGGTTCACGCTCGCCGAGGCGAGGCAGAGAGCCAAGGAGAACAAGAACATGCTCCTCCAGGGTTTTCAAGTGTGCTGTGTCGAATCAATCCGTGGCGGCTTCGATGCCTTTAAGTCGATCGTCGAAACGAACGGGGGAGACTGCGCACTCTTCCGTGCACGAGTTTCAATGGTTAAGGACAAGAATAGCGGCGACAGTGGTGATGGTGAAGACAGGCCTGGGAAAAATGAGGTGTATCTCCTCAGCGGGACGCTTCCCGACCAAGTCAAGCTGTGGCCGCGGTTCCGCCAGATGGTGCGGGACGTTGGCAAAGTACCCAAGATCGTCCGGGTGGACTGGCTGCTGGACATTGCCATGTCTCAACAGCTGCGGTGGAAGGACGAGTACGAGCTGAGCGAGGACATGCTTGAAAAGACCGACACGTAGAACCGTGGGACATGCAGAGGAATGCTGTCTGAGTCTATTGGAAGGGAAGTCGGGTCTGGTCGGCTTGGCTCTTTGGGAATATCATGTTCACGACTGTATATGTCATCCATTTCATAATCTCTCCGGTGTCGGTTTGATGTGGTCATAGCATCTGGTAGGGAATACCCATAGCAATTCGAAGCGTTGTACTGTACTGTACGTATCTAGACCGTGATATCCTGCTCAGGGGTAGCTCTTAGAAGAACTTGACACCTTCCTGGCCTTCGCTGCCGAAGACCTGTGCCTTGCCGCGTTTCACGAGCACGTTGAGGGATCGGAGCATCACCTCCGGATCCATGCCGTGGAATTCTAAAGCAGTTAGTATTGAATCAGAAAACGGCCTTATCTCATCAGGCTCACCTTGCGAGATGGTCGCTTCCCCCTGCACCAACTCGTACACCGTAAGCACGGTATTTTTCTGCCCCGTCTCTTCAACCTATCAACCGAAGCGTTAGCCACACGTACATCCCGACACTAAAATCTACTATATCCGCAACCCAATCCAAATTCAAACCAGTATAAGCAATCCAAAAAAAAAGAAGAGAAAGTCCACTCACCCAATCCGCAACCACTGCCGCCCACTCCTCCGGCCTCCTCCACCAGATCCACGCCTCATTCTTCTCCCCCTTCCCACCGCCGGAGGAAACCCACTCCGCCCTCCTCCCCCCACCGCCTTCCTCCTCGCTCTTGGCCATCCAGTCTATTATGTTCCGCGCCTCGCTGAGACTCACGCGCTTGCGCAGCGCCACGTTGTGGAACAGCGGCGTCTCGACCGCCTCGATCAGCGAGAGCTTCCAGATGCGGTGGTGCCGGCACCAGGACTGGATCAGGGCGGACCACTTCTGCAGCTGGGAGTGGCGCGTGGAGGCGTTGGGTTGCGGGGTGAAGAAGGGCGGGAAGGAGTAGGTTGCGGGGAATTTGAACGATGTGTCTGCGGTTGATGTTTGTGAGGACGATGCGGCCGCGGCGGAGGAGGAAGACATGGCAGCGCCAGATATGTTCGTGTTAGAGAGGGATGGTGAGGATATCATCGTCGTGTGTGGTCGTGAGGGGCGAAACGGGGAGCGAAGGAGGGGTATGGAGTTGGCCGATCCGCAGTGTATGAGGTTATATATACCGTACTCGAGCGGTTTGAGGTGCTCCGTATGGAGCTCAAGCTGGAGAAGTAGGAGCCAGCAATCGATGCACGACGGTGCCGTGCTCTGGACGTGGAGAGATGGCTGGCGGAGATGGGATGAGAACAGATAAGATAGAGAGGCGTGGGCACGGGTCGGAGCACTGGCGAGCTAAGCTCCGGGCTCTTCTGGGTACCGCCCACATTGAGTACACCAGCGCCAGTACCTGCAAAGCACGCTGTTTATTTATATCCATGCATGTAGAAGGCTTGCTTATTGGCTCTTAGATAAACCCACTTAGACATCATGTACGCTAAACCGGGCAATTGACATGTGTAAACGCCTCTGCCAACGTGCGGCTCTGACACCCGCGGGGTTAAGCTTAATTTTAGTCCGCGACTCGCAACACGCTCTGACCGCGAAGAGATCCTCGCAAAAAATCTTCACTCACACTCTCTCTTCCCCCCTCCCCCTCTTCTATGGTATTACCCCTCCCCTCATCTCTGCCCCGCCCGAGAGTCATACCCAGCTTCCTCCGACTCCGACACAGCCATCTCCTCCTCCGCATCCCACCCTTCTTCCCCAATCCCGGACCACCACCACTACCACTACCACCGCTAGGTCCAAGTTCCTCGAGTTCAACAGCAACCACCATGCCGCCTCCTCCTCCGGCCAAGCGCCAGAAGCGCGAGGAGTACCGCCAGCAGGCGCAGGCGCAGCAGCAGAGCGAGGGCGGCGCCGTCGCTGGAGGGGAAACGATCAAGATGCCCAGGAAGAAGTTCTACCGGCAGCGGGCGCACGCGAACCCGTTCTCGGATCATAACTTGGATTAGTACGTCCATCCATACCTAAGTATATCCCTGTGTGGATAGATATCCCAAAATGGGACGTCCGTCATTTATATACCTATTTTCTTTCTCTGGATGGGGGAGATGAATTGATCAATTGCACAAGTTTTCAATCGAAAATAAACTGACAGAATGTCTCTTCCTGGATGAAAACAGTCCCATCAGCCCTGCGCACATGAACTGGGCAACGCACTTCCCCGCCTTCGTGGACCCCGATCCCAACAACACGAACATCGCCGGGCACCGGAACCTCGTCAAGGACGTCGAGGTGGTGGATATCGGGTGTGGGTATGGCGGGCTGCTCGTCGGGCTGGCGCCGCTGATGCCGGATACCTTGATGGTTGGTGAGTACATACATACACAGTCAGAACAAACAGGACTCTGAATGGAATATCGAGAAATGTGTTAATGGCAGATCTGACGATTTAAATGATAACCAGGCATGGAAATCCGCGCCCAGGTCCTCGAGTACCTAACCACACGCATCGACGCCCTCCGAAAGCAGCAGCAACTACTACAACAGAAAGCAACATCCTCCGCCTCACCATCCGCAAACTTCCCCCCTCCTCCTCAAACTGTTGTTGTTCCATCATCCACCTCACAGCAAGACACTACGCCCTCTGAACCACCACAACAACAACCAACCGAAACCACCACCCCATCCTCTCCCTCCCCATCCCTCTCCTCAACCACCACCACACCAACAGGAACACAAATAATACCAGGCGGGTACCAAAACATCTCCGCCCTGCGGACCAACACGATGAAATTCCTTCCCAACTTCTTCGCGCGGCACCAGCTCTCCAAGATCTTCATCTGTTTTCCAGATCCGCACTTCAAGGCGCGCAAGCACAAGGCGCGCATCGTCTCCGCGGCGCTGAACGCCGAGTATGCGTTCGTGCTGAGGCCCGGTGGGCTGCTGTACACTATCACGGACGTGGAGGAGTATCATCGGTGGATATTGAGGCATTTCGTTAGGCGATCAGCTCGGCGCGAGGGGAGTAGCGAGGATGCCGCTGGCGGCGAAAATGCTGGTAAAGAAGAAGAAGGGAATGAAGAGGAGGAGGAGGAAGAGGAAGACGCCGGGGTCAAGGAGCTGTGGGAGCGGGTGTCGGACGAGGAGCTGGAGAAGGACCCCTGCGTACGCGTCATGAGGGAGGAGACGGAGGAAGGGAAGAAGGTCGCCCGGCATAACGGGAACAAGTATGTCGCGGTGTTCAGGCGGCTGCCGGATCCGGAGTGGCCGGCTGCTGGTGCTGGTGCTGCTGTGGGTGCTTGATAGTACCTAATGCTGTCTGTGTCTGGTCTTGTTTAGATTACGGCAACGAGTTTGCTGCTCCATACTAGCTGGCTGGCACGAGGCATCTATCTGGATGATCACTCCGCCCGCAAGCTCGGACTGAAGAGTTGCTGCCATTTCAGCTGTGATATATACATATACCTTAACAGATATCCGATATGATAAAGGAAAATCAGCGGGGAAGGACATACGTGAGCGGGACGGTCCCGGTGGCCCCAGGGGGGGGATGAAAAGGACCGAGGACAACTTTTAAGGACAACGTACAGTAAAGAGAGGAGAAAAAGATAAACCACCAATTGTCATATTGAAACACGTATCATATCGCTCAAACTCCATAATAGACATGACAGGACATGCTAATGCACATGCATAGATGAAGAAAGGACAGATCGTCAATCTATCGGGTCATTTCATCCTCCATGTCGAAGAAAACAAAATCACATGCATATTTCGTTTGACAAGAAGAGACATGCAACAGACAGACTCTGCTGAGTTCCAGGAATGCAAAATAGACAGCACACAATATGAGTTACAAGCAGCCAGTCAGGATATAATCACGCGATGGATCGATGGAGAGGCACTCGAGAGCTGACCAGTCCAACGATGGACTGTTTGGCTACTGTGAGTTTCTAAGCATGGCCTTCTATTGATGCCAACTGGACCATGCGAAAAGCACCGAATCAAACTTGATTCTTCAACCTTATCGCTTCGCATTTCTCACACACGGCCAGCTGGACCGGGCCTCCAATGATGCGCCCCTTGGCCGTTTTCTTAGGCTCACCCTGCCGGACAAAGAATCGACCCTCGGGCCCGAATCCCCCGCCGCACTCGTGGCACACGAAGCACTTGTCGTGCCACTGTCCCCCCAGGGCCGTGACGACGACGTCGTCGAGCACGGGTTGTTTGCAGCCCATGCAACGGGAGGCCGTGCGGCGCGAATGGCAGCGGAGGCACCAAGCGTAGCCGTCCTTCTCCACGTAAGGGGTTTCGGGGGTGAAAGGCTGCCAGACTTGTTGTTAGCACATCAATCCTCACTTGCAAGGGGAAGGTGGGGGGGGGGGGGGTGGGGGGAATAAGACGTACATCACCACATTCGGCGCAGAAGAAGTGACCGACATGCCATTCCGCGCCGCAGGCTATCACAACCTCGCCCTCGATCGGGGTCTTGCAGCTCTTGCATCTCGGGCTGAAAAGTTCGTGAAAGTCAAGGTGGCAATAGAATCGCGGGGCCTTGGCTTCTTCATCGTCGCTCGATGCGTTTGCTAGTCTCTCTGCTCGCTTTGCTTCCGGCTCTTGGTAGAAAGCAACACATTCGAGTCCCGTACCGCAATGGTAGCAAGTAAAGCAATCCGGGTGGAAATATCTTCCTGCTGCGGTGACGACTCTTCCCGAGATGGGGAGAGCACAGGAGCTGCATGTTGCGGTCGGAACTCCAGCTCTTGTGTACGTGGAATACCAACGATCCTGAGAGGCGGCCTTTGCAACGGGCTTCTTCTGTCCGCCGTTTTTTGCTGGGCCTGGTAGCGGTCTCGCACCATTTGTGCTGTCCGCGGATGGAGGCGTCATTTCTCCGATGGTGGGGACATGGTCATCTGGAAGGTTGATCGTCGGTATAGAAGGCGGCTCGGGAGACGGCTCGGATACGCTAATTGTTGGAACTGGAGGAGTGGAAGCGTGGGACGCGGAAGATGATCTTCGCGATGTGCTACCACGATCAGGGCTACTGCTCTTTGGTTTCTCTTCACTGGGTTGCCAAGATGGGTCAAAGCTCACAATTGGTCGTCCCGGACTGTCACTGACAGCCGTTGGCATCGGCAGTTTGCTGCTTCGATCTTTTAATTTCATGCTGGTGGCCGCACGGATTTCCTCGCTACGTATCTCGAGGCCGTTCTTGGTAGGAACCTTATCTTGCGTCTTTAAATCGGTAGGTGGAGGGGGGTTGGTTGTGTATTCCGGATTTCGCGACTGAGTAGGAGGGTGCTTGTGGAGTTCCCGATAGAGCTTATTGATAAAACTGGGTCGATGGGGAAGAGGCCGGGAGCCCTGAGGAAGTGAGTTGCGGTGCTTGTCCTTCAATGCGGATGTAGCAGAGTCAGTTTGGCCGTTCTCTTTTGCTGTCTCTTTGTCTGTCTTGTTGCTAGATTCCTCTGGCTCCTCGTAGATTCGGTCTTTTGGATCTCTGAAGATGCCGTTGCCATTACTCGATTTCTCTCCACCGTTTTCTTGCGGCTTAGTCGACTCGGGCTCTTCTTGCAGGGACTCTGCAAAATTGACCTTCCCTCCCTTCCGTAGTGTGCTATCCTTGGAAGGGGACGTTCCACGGTTGGCGTCAGGGGACTCCGCGGATGTCGGGGATTCCACAGTTGTGGTGCCATTGGACTTCCCAGGGGAACGATCCGATGAAGATTGGTGCTCCCCGTTGCGCAAACTCTGACTCCTAGCGTAGCTGCCTTTCTCCAGATGCTGGCGGAACTTATTCATGTCTGGATTTCTATATGGCGCGTGCAGGTCCTTGTAAGGAACCCCGGGGTGCTGGTGCTCCCATACGAGTCGTGTCGCCTCTTCCTGTGCAGCTCTGTGCAGTCGTATCTCTTCCTGGAGGTCCATCTGCTCCAACGCCTTGCGCAGTGAGCGCGCCTCCTGTTTCTCCATCAACCGTTGACCACTCTCTCGATAGACGGCGCTAGGAGAGACGTTTGTCCGAACCACCTTGGGCGACGGTGAAAAGTTTCCCCTAACAGAATAACTTCCGGGTTCCTGGACCAAAGGACGACCGAAGCTGCTCAACCGAGCAGCATCAGAGGTGGTACGACGGTGAGATAGAGAACTAGTCGAGCGTGGTTGCGCGTGGTGTTCTTTTGTAGGGGATTCAGAGCGTCTGGAGATCGAGAACACGGACGAGGCGCGTGGAGGCAGCTCGTCGGCGCCATTTGACTTGGATGCGGTAGGCTTCGTCGGAAGTGGCCTCGATCCACTGGGACGAGGAGGTCGATTAGTTCGAAGATCTTTCAGATAGTTTGCTACATGGTGGCCCTGTTAGTTTGAAATGGCACGAAGAAGCCAGGCGTGCTTGGAGAGGTGGTAGGGATCCCGGATCAAGGGCGGGAGATCAAACCCACCGATTTGATCATCGGACATGTAAGTCGGGCCTGGAGGAGAGAACTTCCGATGGCTTTCTCTGGACCTGAGACTTTGTATCATTGTATCTGTCTATGCCTATGGAAGATGATGGACGGAGTCGATGTTTGATACTGATGTGAAATGTCGTGATGAAGCCGGAGGTTCGAAGAAGGACGACCTCGGGAGCTTCCAAGCTTCACGGAACGGCAGCAAGAGGCCGTGATTTGAGCCGAACCTGGACGCCAGGCAAGGCGAATGCCGTGAGTTGGCGCAGCCAATGGGGCAGAAGACAGTCGAACAGGCTGGAAGAGGGCAGGGCTGCTCGTCTCGGGCGTCCTGGAGCAGTCAGATAGATGGCGATCGGGCTGGCATCCGGGGTGGAGCTATGGGCAGTGACGCCGACAACACAGCAGGCGCTCATCAATGCACGCTGACCCGTCGCAAGGCAGCGCGGGGGTGCTTGGCAGGGCCCAGCCCTACCTCTCACATGTCACCGCCAGCGATAAACCAGGTGGCTGGGCGTGATGAGATCCAGCACATCTGCTCCCAGCCTCTTGCATTTTTCACGTCCTTTTGCCACCGAGACATGCTAGTCTTTGATCCCGTGACTGTCCAGCGCCTGCCCCGTCGTTTCATGCTATATATAGCATCATCTCAATGATCTGTCTCCCCAGAGATGGTACATGTGCAGATCTGCGGATCAGCATGACAGGTCTGGTCTTGCCGTCTTGGACTGCTCTGTGGTTCAGAGCTCTGGACCATAGGTGAACTTAAGACCACCCCGAAACTCGGGAACGCTTCTAGCCCGAAAATCCTATGGAGAATATCCAAAGCATGGACAGTCTAAGCGAGCCACTAGCCTTTCCTGAAAGGTAAAATATGACGTGTGCGGGGCTCTGATAACGAAGTGTACAGAGACGACTAGACCAACAACTTAGACTATAACGCCCGGACGTTAGTCTTTAAGAGTGGTTACTATGGTAGTCGATTGTCAAACAGGAGGAAAAAAAACGTGAGGATTTCAATAGCTCAAAAAGAAGGGTTATCTTGTAAAAGCCATTCCTTCATAATCTGTCGTCCATTTGATCGTGATATCCATTTGACACTAATATGATAATGGTCTCTTACATGACAGCCCACTGGCTCGTGCTTATGCCCCATTATCGTAAGATTAAGTCAGAAGAAGCATAACAGACTAACCTTTCCAGGCAAGGACGAGCACACCCTAGCTGCTCTTTAATATGATATCGACATTCGATCTTTTCAACATAAAGTAACAGATACCCCGCGCTCGTGGGTATGTCCAATGACGTCGACGATTTCTATGGTTATCGGGTAAGGATAACAACATTAGAATGAATGAATGGATTGTAGTTCCTTATCATAGGTTCTGGCCCTGATAGCTGTAGAAGCAAGGCGTCCCCTGTAGTTCTCTGGAGATTTTCCTGAATCCATCTATCCATGGATTCGGTACCTCGGGTACCTGTTCTGTACCCATGGAACACTTCCCGGACCGGCGGCACCGTCCCGCGGGATGCCGGTTCCGGGTCTTCCCCGCGTTTTCGACTTCCACTATTCTGCACTTGCAAGTGGCAGCTCTTGGGACACCAATCACCAATTCTGAACCTCTCTATACGAGCGCCAGAAGTTAGAACCTTTAAGATGAGCTTCAGCATTCGCGTCGTGACCAACCGCAAAGTTGTCGTTGAACGTTGCTGAGACTTGGCCGGAGGAGTGCAATTGCGGCCATCAACTATGGAACAGCATCTGGACCCTTACACAAGGTCACCAAATTTTGACAGAGGACCTCTTGAAAACTCGAGGTCTAAAGACATTTGAGTTTCCGGTATATGTGCTGGTCAGTTGAAGAACTCGATATGGCGCCACGGAAGCTCCGCGTCCGCATCATCGGGGCCGGCGAAGTCCGTCCAAGTCATCCATCTCCGCACGCCAGACCTCATGTCCCACCTCTACGAAGTGACTGCAGTCTCCGACATCTTGTAGAAAATACAGAGCTCCGCGCGTCGAAGTTCAACATCCCAAATGCACCACGTAAGAGTTAATCACGGGCGACTCCGTGGACGTCGTAGTCCTCAAGTTGGAGGCCAACACAGCAGAACTGCAGGAAGTTTGTGTTTATCAGATCGAGGACAAAGAGATAAAGACTACTGCGGTAGACGCGATAAACCACTCGACACCGTTTGGAAGTATGATGCTGGCCTGCAGGTTGCTGATGTGCTTTCTTAAGACATTCCAAGAAGAATATGCGTCCAAGCAGGACTTGGATGCTAGGAATTACCCACCACTCCGCACAGTATAACACGACATGCTTCACTAAATGTATCTTTTTTGAGACGACTGTCCGTCTATATATACTTCAATATTTCATGGTTTCGATAATCGAAGTTCAATTCTATGATAAGAGAAGAAAAAAACCTAATAATCTCTTTAGACTGGCAAGTTAGCAATTAATATAAGATACCTAGATACAGACAACGGGTGCAGGGTTTCCCGCTCTATCTCGAAACGTTAGGGGCCTCCACAACGTTTCTTCTATGGACGTTTCAATCACCTACTTGCGGAAACCCCGTATATAAACAATTCAGATTTACACAATAGAATATGATTTTCTGGAGCGGGATCTAGGCTGCTTGCCGTGGAAAAAGACAGGTGTTTTCCCAACTTTGCTTGCTCATTGCTCTACCTAGACACCTAGACAGTGTCATGTCAGTAGTAGGTAGTACTTTACTTTCCCTTGGGGATCTACACCTGAAATTCTATTTTCCGCGGCGCTGTGACACCACTGCCAGTCTAGAATAAAACCAAAAAAATACCTACGCAAGTCAGTGTACTTCCGAGAAAGTTGACGAACAAAAGTCTCTGAATCGTGCGAGACGTGCGCGGAAGATGGTTGATGGCGAGAATGGAGATCATCGCTGATCGTGAGACAAAGGTTCAGGGAATAGAGTTGGGGATGAAGCTTGCGAATAAGATGTACGAGCTGGGGTTATCGGCGAACATGGCTTCGTTTGGGGGTGTATTGCGGTTTGCGCCTCCCACCACCGTCACGGGGGAGGAGCTGGACCTCGGACTGGATATCATGGATAAGGCCTTTGAGAGTACCCTGAGAGCTTTCTGGAAGGGAAATAGCTCAATCTACGGTTCATAACATGCCTTCCAGACAGGACAAGAAACTGGAAGGCTGGGAGCCTGAAAGACAAAGAGAGATCACAACCCCCGAACTCAACACTCACCAGACGCAAACATGTCATATCCTGCTCGAGGAAAACATTATAGACGGCTCTGGTAGTTGTTCGATGAATTGAAAGATGTACTACTTTCTACGCCGGTAGCATAGCCTCAAAACCCTATGGTCCCAGCTATCATGACTGGAGTCGCTGGAGGAAAGGCCGCATCAACGGCTAACACGGGAGATGCATAATAAAAAGGACGAGGAACTGTAAAAGTAGAAGTCCCATGTTGTTCCTTCTTCCTGCCGTCAACAATCTTACATATCTAGAGATGTAAGGATCTGGAAAGCTTTAGATCTGGAGGGCACATTTCACCAGTACGATACCGATACCCAAATCAAATTAAAAACTATCTTCCTCGAAAAATATATCGCCTCCAAGTTGTGCTCATGATACGGTTTCAGATAAATGATTTCGGGAAATGAAGATTTGGAGTCTACATGTCTGACACCTGCCTAGACTGTTTCCTCCATTTACGCATCATACCCACCTAATGGTTGCCTTGCTCAAATAACGACACCCTCTGTCTAGTTGAGTAGTATGTGCCCCAGGCACCTCTCTATTGTAGTCATTCTAGGAAGTACCGGGGATCGATGGCTTTCTACTTTCCCTTTTTTTATATAATAAATTTCTTTTATCTCTGCTCTTCTTCTCTCAGCTTTTGAATTATTATTATCTGTATAGGTACATATACATCCGTCCGTCTGTCTACTATCATTGTTCTTCGAACGAACAACAACCACACCTATTGCTTCAAACTCCACAGCGGCAGTTCTTTTCTCATGTCAAGGACAGAAGCCACACACCCCTTTCACGAAATCTCCAAGATGAACCGCCAAATCGTTCGCCTGCTTCCCCGTCGGATTGCACTACTTCCTGTGAGTCTTGCAAGACGCTCAGGCATAGGCATGGCAATGCTTAGGATACATAGTATGTATAGTACATACAGTACATTAGCGCTGAGCTCTTATTATTAAAATAAAAGTCATAAACAACTCACTATAGATTCCAGTGACCATCCCGAAAACAACAAAATCTCAAGGACGGAGTTGAATCCTACCAACATGATCAATGAAGAAAGACAGGAGAAGAACCTGATGGAAAACACAGAGGAGAACACAACGAAAAATACATTCCTTGGAGGGCAAAACCACATCCATACTCTCGGATCTCGAACGACAAGGAGCCATGCTTGAGAACCTCGATCGGGACCTCCAGTCTATGGAAACCAGGCTCGTCTCTGACCTGAAGTCGATGGAGACCAGGTCGATCTCTCACATCGAGCTGATGAAATCAAACCTCGAGTGTATGGAAATGAGGCTCATGTCGAACCTCAAGTGCATGGAAGTCAGGCTCATGTCCAAGTTCAACACCGAGCTTCATTCCCTGAAGCACCGAATTGCGAGTGACCTTTTGTGGATCGAACGCTGGATGATGCTTGGTGTAAGTACAGTACAGTACATACCCAGCCTAATTCCTTTCATCTTCCCCTATACTACCTAAGCTACGTAATGTACTGTACATACATACGAAGATATAGGTCCTCAAAGGAAAAGCAAACTGAGAGCACCGAGAAGACGGACGTGAATGGTGAGCGAGCAGTCTAAAGATTCTACAAGAGTTCAAAGATATATACAATACACAAAGGAACATGCTAAAATATGAGTCTCTGATGTTCAGGCACCCACCGCACCTCTCACACACATGTATTTCCCTCCCCTTTCTTCCATTTCCTGTTTCCTTTTGCTGCATTCCCGTTGAATTCCCCATTCGCTCCATTCCTGCTCACCTCCCCCCTCACTCTATTTTCCATTGTTCCATTCCCCTGAATAGTCATGTACTGTACATATATTAGTCAAGCATTAGCAAATGAACCATTGGAATGCTTCATCCTTCTTTCTTTGATTCATTGACTGCAACAATGATTGAATCATCACCAAGAGAAAACCTGTCCTGTTCAATCCTGTTAGAAATTTCTCAGCAATCAGAAAGAAAGGTTAGTTAAATGACTAATTCAAAAACAGCAACTAATGGCCTATTTATTATAAGAATCTTTCTCATTTAAACATAAAATCCCAATCTAAGATACAGGAAGGACTAAACTGAAGAGGCAGCAGATCATCACATCATCCAAATAAGGAAAAAAAAACTACCTACCTTAAATACCCATCTAATACAATCACATTATAACATTATATCTCCCTCCATCAATTATGTACTATACCTTCTAGGCACCTAGACAGACAGGACAAGCATCCCAACCAGACCAGAGCAGAACAAAGCATAAACTCAAATTAATTGACATCTAGACAACTTTTGTAATTTCATTTCACACCCACACTACATCTCGACTTAGACTCGAACTCCACTCCATAAACATAACCCAATTAATTAATCCGCACGCCACATCATCGATTCATCATCATCATCATCATCAACTCATAATCATCGAGGCCTTCTATTAGAATAATAATACATTAACTATACATACACGAGGTATCACAGCAGGGCAGAACCAAGGCATTCAGAGGCATGCTTGTCGCACATACAGCACAGCGCTGCACAGCGCTGCATATGCAATATGCACATGCAATAACGGAGATTTTCAGACTTCAAGGAAACGAAGGGATCAATTGTAAATCGAGCAACAACCGACCCGACCGGTCAGACCAATCGAATCGCAAGCACCCCAGCTCCGGCAGCACATGCTTCCTTCCTACCTAATGTAGGTGTACACAACTAGCAAGCAGTGTAGCAATGACATTACAAATCGGCCTATGTAGACGGAAGTTGATAGCCAGGCCCGATTCCAAACACAACAGGTAATGATAATAATAGTAATAATAAAGCACAATTATAATAACAAGATCAGAAACAATTTTCATTCTCTACTACCTCTCTGTTCTGTCTGTCAGTCCGCCTAGATAAATAGGTAGAGGGGTATAGCATAGCATAGCATGGCATAGCATAGGCACACAACAACCCCCTACCATACATAGAACACGCGACGGCCAATTTTATCATAACTATGTGCCCCAAACGCCCCTGCATAATCTGTACAGGGATGAAAAAAGGGGGCGTGGGACATAATTAAGGATATCTCCACCACATCGGTCATCAAACACATATCTCTGTCGAGAATCAAACACACACATAAAAAAAGAATAATCGTGTGGTATTTTCAATCGAAAAAAGGTAAAAGTAAAATCACTGGCAGGCTTGTGAGGCCTTTCGGTTTCTGTGACCGTTTTTGTGACATGAAGATGAAGGGAAGCCTAGAAAACGGTCCAGGAGAAGAATAAATAAACAAATCGAAGGGTAAAAAACGGCCCCAGGCGGAGAAGTTTAAAATGTAAATCCGAACAGAGTTCAAAAGAGCTAAAGGGAAGCTGGGATGCATGTGATGTGTACTCAGGATGGCTAAATGAGAAGTCGAGATCAGGCAGAGATGAAAGTTCATCTTTGATGCCCGGTTTCCTTGGCCCTTCTCATTTTCATAAAACTCCCTCCATCACATGGTACTAAAACAAGCCGCGTATGTTCTATGCTAACCAACGCATCACTTCTCCCTTCTCACACCACACTGCTCAGTTCCATCCCAAAGAGTTTTCAGCCATCACCGGTGCACTGATCATCTGTCCCCTGGCGCTGCGTCCGCTGGTGTGGCTGTTGCGGCCATTTGCTCCGAAGGGGGAAAGACCTCCAGTGAGGAAGTGGGATCCAGCCTCGGTCATCTGATCGCCGGATACAGAGCTCGAGCGCTGGTGCAGCTGACGTTTCTTCCTGTAGCGGCGGGCAACAAAGAACATGGCGGCACCGTACGCAGCCGCGCCACACACGACACCAACGCCAATTCCTACAGAGCTTGCGCGAACAGCTCCGGAGGTGTTCGATGCCCCGGCGTCGACGTCACCATCGATGTTGTCACCATCACCGGAATCATCGGTGCTGACAGAATTATTGTTCCCCGATGATGATGATGATGATGATGAGCCAGTGGTGGGGCCTTGACCCGCGACAAGTGGGATTGTAGGGTCCAGCATAGACATCAACGTCCGGACAGCTGGATCAGGCTGCTGGTACAGTCTCGAATTGGGGTTGTGCAGCTGGAGAGACAACGGGTTGACCATGTCTGAAGGAATATAGGCCAAAGCCAGAGTGGTGACGTAGCCAAGCGTTTTCGTGGTGTCAAAGGGACGGATCGAATCCATAACCACCTGCTGCGCTGGGATTTCCAGAGCGTACTCGAGACCCGGCGGTACGTAAAAGAAGATCTGCGAAGATGACAGGGCTGTCGTGGCGACGAAATCGTACTTGAGCTGTTTATTGAAACCAAGCTGGATCAGCGTCGAGTTCGCTGGAGGAGCCGGGAATCCCGAAGGTGGCGCAATGATCTGGGGAATTGCGGGCGGGACACCCGTAGGAGCCGCGATTTCAGAGGATGTCTCCGAGGTAGAGCCAGTGGGCTGCATGATGATCGTTGTAGGCACGAAATTGGTCGCTGAATCAGAACCTGTGGGCTTAATGGTCACGACGGTTTGAGTTGGCTGCTCCGTTGGAGTGGGCGTGATTTCATGTGTTGAAGTTGTAGACGCCTTTGTCGAAGTCGTGAATTCCTTTGTTGAAGTCGTCGACTCCTCTGTGGAAGTGCTTGCGGCTGAGGTAGGTGCCTGAGTTACCCTACTGGAAGACGACGTGGTTGTGTTCAGAGAGGACGTAGAGATGGCTGCAGTACTGGTGGGAACCGAGGAAGTGTTCATGCCCGTTGGCACCGCGCCTGTAGGGGGGAAGATGCCGCTGGGCGTCGAAGGCGTCGTAGTAGCAAAGGGGACAGATGTTGGTATTAAGGGGATAGTAGAGCCATTCGAACCGGGAGTGGTAAGGGCGTTCGGAATCGAAATAGTAGGCAGAAGGCCTCCAATAAGACCATCCGACGAGCTGGAAGTTGGGCTGGACGACGTGCCATTCCTGTCCGAACCGCCCGTAGGAAGGAGACCTCCCACGATACTTCCTAGGAGACCGCCCGAGCTGGAGGTCGGAGCGGGTGATGCGCCTGGAGAGGTTCCCTCTGCACCAGAAGGAGGAAGAATGCCGTCCGCGATACCTCCTAGGAGACCACCTGAGGGCGGGGCAGAGGCTGCGGCTGTTGATCCAGGAGAGCCTTCTGACGAAGATGAGCCAAGGAGACCTCCGACAAGACCTCCCACAAGGCCATCTGAGGACGGGGCGGGGGTTGTAGCCGCTGATGCTCCTGTTCCAGACGAACCATCTGAAGGAAGGATCCCTCCGACAAGACCACCTGAGGACGGGGCGGGGGTTGTAGCCGCTGGTGCTCCCTGGGAGGAACCCGACGAACCAGAGGGAAGGATTCCTCCTAGAAGACCTCCTACAAGGCCATCCGAGGATGAGGCAGGGGTTGTAGCTGGCGATGCTCCTGGGGAGGTTCCCGACGAACCATCCGAGGGAAGGATACCGCCCACAAGACCTCCTACGAGACCACCTGAAGATGGGGCGGGGGTTGCGGCCGTCGCTTCAGGAGAGCCTTCCGACGAAGACGAGCTACCAAGGAGACCTCCAACAAGACCTCCTAGCAGCCCACCGGAGGATTGCGTGGGGGTTGGAGCAGGTGTTTCGGCAGAGATGACGCTGGAGACCCCGACGGTGATACCAGGAGATGATGTTTCCGTCGGACCCGGCTGAAGGGGAAGCAGACCCGTCGAGCCCAGTAGTGCACCTCCAAGCGAGTCAGCGGCACTGCCAACAGCGCCAAGCAATCCAGTACCGGTAGAAGGCGAGGGGGAACTCGTGGGCTGGACGATGGTGGCGGGCAGTCCACCGGTTGAACCAACTGTGCTTGGGGTAGGCGTTGGTTCCGCCGGCTGAGGCGACGACTGAGGAGCAGGGTTCAAGACGCCCGAGACTACATTTCCTAAGTCCCCGAGGAGACCACCAGCTGGAGAGGGGGAGGGCTGCTGAGCTGGCTGACTGTCCTGGCTGCTTGAAGGAGTAGTAGCATTCTGGGCCGCCGCAGGTACAGCGGCGGCTGTTGACTGTGAAATTGTCGCAACGACCGTGGGAGAGGTTGTAGCAGCTGCCACGGGAGCAGTACCAGTAAGAGTGTGCGTCACCCCATTCGCGTCCACAGAGATCGTGACAGGAATGACAACAACACTCTGCACGGTCGATGTATCTGCCACAGGGCTATTCTGTCCCGATCCTGTCAATCCGCCGAGAAGCGAGCCCACTAGGTCTCTTGACGCCAGCTGAGATTCCGTTTGCGCAGCATTGTTCGATACCTGTCTCTTTATCTCCCGAGGGAAGTAGTAGCGCGGGTGAGCTGCTTGCGCGTTGGATGCTTGTCTAGCAGCGGCCAGTTCGGCGCCCGCCAGTGACAGGAACGCGGTCACCACAGGAACTGCAGAGTACCGCATATTCAACCGACACTTTCTAATTGACCACTAACGGCAAAATATCCCAATTGGTTGCTTTTTTTTTTCAATTAGTCGTGCTCCCAATTTCACTCTTAAGACGCAATTGGACATACCGTCAGGATGGGAAAGTAAATGAGTGTACTTGACGAGCCAGGGAAACAAAAAGGAGCGTATCTGCTAAGCCTATCAGCATCCAAGCACATCGCAACCCTATGCGTAGGAATTCATGGTTGGCTCGATTTAAGGTTGCTGCCAGGTGAAGAACCAAAGCATCGCGACGGGCGCGTTAGAGGGAATCCCAAAAAGCGCGACTCACCGCTAACCCAGGAACTAGCAATTCAACGGCAATCACTGCTTTCGAACGAGTGGCTGGAGATCAAGACCGCGAGAGTGAGAGGAAAAATAAAAGAACGGACAGAGCTACTGCTCACTGCAAATCTCTCACCCTCCTCCAAAGGCCAGATGATCCCGATGACTCCAGTCCTCGGATGAAGAGATCCAAAATTCGTCGCTCGTAGACTCGGGAAAAGCGACAGGGTCACGTAACAAATGGTCGATTGACAACGACGCTCCTAGACACCTTCCCTAGCCGGATCTGGTGTTCCTTTTTCTCTTATCGTGATACCGACTCAAGCCCAGAGCCCTCCGCTAAACGAAGTCGCGATTGTCCGGTATCCACAATGTGTTGTCTGGCAGATACCAAGAAGGGTCTCTGAACAAGGCCCTCCCAACCAACGCGATTCCAATTGTCTCAGCAGGGAGCGGACTTGGCTCTATATTCGTTGCGAGTAGATCAAGCTTGAGGCGAAACCGTCGAAGATGTGTGCCTTTAGGCAAGAAAACGGGCCAAGTAACGAGCGTAATGGGGTCGATCTCGAGAGAAAGACCCCGGAAGGATTCAAGGGAGTGTATGAAATAAAGTAACGAACGAACGACGGGTCGCGTCAAGCAAGAACGCCGGCTGCCGTGCTGTGATAGTCAACGGTGCGAGACAGACGAACTTAAGGGTGTGCGACCGTGGGCATGCGGGAGACGTGGGGAATTGTCAGGTCCCAACGGGTCGTTGACGCAGAGAAGGTAGACCTCGTCAACGACAGCACCGGCGACGTTGAAGCATGAACTATTCACAAACGAGGGGAAGAGAAAGGAAGGGAAGAGAGTGAGGCAGATCTAAGAGAGAGATGGGGATTCGAGTCTGGCGTGTCGCCTGGGGGGGGGGGGGGGGGGGGGGCGAGCCGTGGTGGTAGGGGCGGGCCTTCGGGACACGCACGGGCGACGAGGGCCTGGCTCGGACGGGGGAGGCTGCGCAGGTCGCTCCACCGCACACGGGTCACTTCCGCAGGAGATGCCACTACGGGATACGAAGTGTTACCTACTTGCTCTCTGTCGATTTTACCTCGTTCTCACGACATTATTATCATCCTTCCTCCAGGTGGCACGTTCCGCTTGTTCTCAGACCCGTCCTGACTATGGAATTTCGAAGAGACGATCCCGATGTCACCACGTCTCGAACACCGCCGCATCACTCTCCCTTTTTTGTGCGATACAGCGATGGTCACCGGTTGGCGCGTTGAAGGAGCCTGCCGCAGTGATCAGCCGTGCCCTCCAAAAAACGCACCGTTCATGTTCCTCTTGGGAAACAAAGGGGCCAGGTTCCCTAGGCCGCATGATGGATCATGGAGGGGACCGGGTCCCTAGGAGTTAGTTAGTACGGAGTTGCTATAACCGACGTCCTCGGTGACTCCGTCGCATGCCTGACACGGCTAGGCTCTAGCAGTTGACACTGGACCCTGACCAGGGTCACCAGGCGTTGGGCGCTTACGGCGTACACAGTACATGGATTCGACTCTGGAGGAATTAATGACAAAGGTCCGGAACGCTCTGCAACTTGACTGGGCCACGACCAAAGACACCGTTGTCCATGGGATATAGATCCAGCGCAGAGCGGGAACTACACAGCATGAGTCAACAATAATACATAAATATAGAGATGGGAGATCTGGGAAACAGATCTCCAGATCGCCAGAAACGATCTCTGGATATGGCTTGCAGCTCTTTAGACTACCCTCCAGCCCGTCCAGGGCATCTCTGAGTCCTGTGCGGTGTTTTTGCAGTTTCACTATGGGAGATCGGCTCAGAATCGTTCTAATTCTAAATCTATCATCGTGAGGCCGAAGGTGTCAAGGAGGGTTACTTGCGGCCGCCGTGCGCTTCTCGCGGATCATGGGGATGACTCGCATGCAGTAGTAGTTTGTGCCCCGCGATCATCAAGACTTGCTACCAAATCCAGCCATGGGAAAGGTCAAAAAGGCTCAGCCTGCTCAGGACGCAAACTTGCAAGGCATCTTCAAAAGGAAAACAGAGAAACGGGTGTTAGCGACTAAAAAAGTACGGTAATTCCTGCCGGCGCGCCCTCCGTTTGCAGCCAGCCCGACGACTTGGAGGTTGCCAGCCGGGGAGCCAAGACCGCCGGCGTCGAGCCCCATCCTGGTTCCTGGCCGTGTGCCGAGCGCAGCAGTGCGTGCGCATATGACCTGTCAGCCCGAGGCCATCCTGAGGGGTGTGCGCCGTCCAGGAGAAACGGCGACCGTCGACAAGTCCCGACTGTCTGCACCGTGCAGGCTAATGTAAGATGCCATGTTCCGTGCGCCGCTAGGTGATTCCGCCGAGTCTCCATTATTCTCAGGCTGGCCGCTGTCTCACTGGTGGCCCTGCAGCCTGCACGCCACTGACTCCATACGGACTAAGTCCATGCTGGGCTGGCCTTGGCCCGTGTCTAGGGGCGCGACCAGGCGGCGACGACAGTCGCGAGACGATGGCTCCTGGCAACCTCCATGCCTACTCCGTACGCAGTAATTGCCCTGTTCCTGGCTCGAAATGACAAGATGAACGCAATTATATGTCAGCCACGTGCGCCCGTATTGGCGTCCCATCTGGCATATAATAATTAATGATCCTGGGCAGGTGGAAATACCAGTCCTTTCCTCCATCCATTATTATTATCCACTCTCCATTCATTCATAACTGGGCAAGCTGGAAGCCTTCAGTTGGGATTCTGCGATTGCGTACTACGTACGGAGGACTTCTATCGCCATACGGCCCATACCCATTCTTTGATTCGCATTTGAAACGGGCTCAGCAAATGCGTACGGAGTAGTACTCCATATATGCTAGCACTGCTCCGTGCAGCAGTACGGAGTACTACTGCCCAACGGAGCACTCCCGACGAGGCGCAGTGCTCCTGACATGCCATGGGCCATGGCCCATACCAGAGTAGCTTCGATGAATCGGATCAATCGATACGGAGTAGTAGTGTCGGCAATGGCCGCAGGACGATGAACCCGGCCCCTCCTCCCCAGGACCCCAAACCCCATCCTCAGAGACGTTCAACTTTATTATTCTTCTCCATGTGTGCGCTCCATCGATGGGGCACAGTAGTGCTGTACTATACAAGGCGAAGATATAGGCAGGATTGATAAGATCAAGAAAACGGAAGATTTTTGCACAAATCCGGATCGTTCGGTTCAACCACTCCTGCGGCGCCCGTATTCACCTTCTACAAACGGCAACAGGTACGTAATCGCTGAGCGTTTCATGTTCATTTTCGTCCATAATACAGTACATGACACAGTACGGAGTAGTCGGCCTGGACTCGGTGGTTCCGGAGTTTGAACAGGCGCTCTGTGAACAGGGAACAGGGGAGGAGGGGGGGGGGGGGGGGGGGGGGGGGGGAGGTCCCGTCAACGGTGAACATCTGGATCCTGGATACGTGATACACACAGACATATTGCCAATAATAATGTTGTCGGTAACTACGGCGTAGTGCGTACTCCGTAAGCAAGAAACGGATTGATTGATTGATTAATTCATCAGTATGATTATTATCATCATAATTGGGGCGGAAAAAGGCCCCCATCAAATTTAACCAAAAATCAAAGATGGTAATGAATAATTAGCCACTGCGATCCTCATCTAAATCTGCCAGCAAAATGTTTTTTTTAATTACGATCCGATCCGATCCTATCGCTATCTATCTACCCATGGGGATTTTTAAAATTGTGAGCCGGGTCATGGACGATGATCTTCCGCATCATCATTGGCATCATTATTCCCCCGTCCAGCCCAGTCCAGTGAATAATTCCAGTTCATGGGAATTCGGCCTCCACAGTGAATATCACAGTACACTCCATGAGGAGTATAAGTCCGCAGAATCCCTATGGTGGAGGTAAATTTCTGCACTCTACAGAGAAAGCGACAATAGCGACTGTCGCAATCACCTTCCATAATTCATTCTAGTCCGTCCGAGTGTACTCTGCAGTATGATGATACCAATCAGTCAAAGATTGCCGATCGAGCAACTGCGCAGTACACGGTCTCCGTATTCTTGTCATCGATAAATATCAGTAATTACGGAGTTGGTAGTTACTCAGAGAAGGCGAGACGAGAACTGATCGACGGTCTACATACACAGTACTAGTACTACTGTATGCAAATAGTGATAATAATTTCGGACCCATATGCTGTACTGCGTACAGATTGCAGAGTGCCCTGTACTCCCCGTACGGAGTACAGTGGAGGCCGGACTCGGGCCTCGAACGTTCTGCCAAGTTACACAGGAAATTAGGACTCGTTTAATTGATTCATGAAGGGTCCGCCAGGAAAAGAAAAAATGAAATGAAGAGGAAATACAACGATCAGAGAAAAAAAAATTAAGGGTAAGTACATGTGCATAGGTACTATACCGCGAGGAACCTGGCAAGAAAATTGAAGCCCTCAACAAAATTAATAAGACCCCTAACTCTCTAATAATACTCACGGTGAGTGTTACTACTCCGGAAGGACACAAAAAAGTGACCGTGGAAAAAAAAAAGGAAGGAAAGGAAAATGACCGAGGCCCGCGGGCCAGTTCCAACTTTCCAAACTTCACTGAGCAGGCGACCATGGCAGACTATACTGATGGACAGTTGAAATCGAAAACTTACCTAACTACTCCGTTGGGTAACTTTTCAACTTTTCCCCTGCCAAGACCGCACCGCGCTAAGCCTGTTCCTGAACTTCGCTGACCTCCCCCACCCTCGGTTTTCGCGCGCGACTTTTTTTCGTTGTCGGAACCATCCTGCACCAACCCGCCTCTTGGCGAAGACCCTGCAACCTTGAGTCGAGAAAAGGGATCGAGCGATGAGTTAAAATACGTATATAACATGTTGCGCACTGCGACCTATGTGTGCCGTAGTATCCAGAGGGTCCAGCTGGATGAATTTTCCGCACCGAGTAGATGGAGCAATGGGCCGAGAAACACGCCATCCTATGTATGCAGTCTATGCAACACACAGTAAACTACCTAGGTATCATAGTCGCCCACCCGGTGGACCTAAGGTAGCCTGGCCAGGAAGAACTAACTAGCAACTTACCTTATCCCCGGAGACACGTATCACATGGGGGAAGGCAGGTGATAATAATAGACTCAAGACCAAAAAAAAGGGCAGCAGTCGCAAACGATCTTAGACGATGATTATTGATAGGCGTTATTATCGATGGCTACGGAGAACGGACCCGATGGAGTTAGACACTTGGAGGAACACATGACTTGCATGCGCCAAAGTACACGCTACTTATCCACTCAATAAAGCGGAAACTGGAATGTTGCCCATTTCTAATAATACATGCCACACTATCGAATTTTGAGTTATTTTACAGCACGGACAGTCTTAATAGAAGATGTTATAGGTATTCGGGATTCCAATGCCCGAGTTAGGTTGATTTTTTTTTTCTTTTTTTTAATTGCTATGAAAAAAAAGGCTGAAGTCATTGCGAATAACATCTACAATGTTTATAATGTTGTTTTTGTAGTTGCCAATATTTGCCTTGGTATTAATCCTACTGTATTATTCCCCTGTTCTTCGTTGTTGAGGTACGCGTGTGTATACAAGTGATAAAAATGATAAGATTATCAAACAATCGATAAAGTTGGGAGACGCAAAAACAATAGAATTATGGGATTTGACTACCTGATGTATTTCTAAGTCTATTGTAAAACTTCGCTACCTATGTTCTAGGTGCTCTTTCATTCAGAATTCTTGATGTAAGACATTTTCTGACAAGAACTTGATTGCCACGACCATCTATCTTTCCCGCAGGTACAGAAGGCAAGATGATAATCCCAAGCATCCAGGGATCCAAACGCGCCCGCGACAAACAACGAGTGTGTATGTAACTGCGTTCCAAATTGATCCCCAAAATCAAGACCGGCGCAAGATTGGGTAAAGGGAAACCCGGAAAACCGACAGGAGTATCCTCCCAAGGAATTTCAGCTAGACAGACGAGACAGCTTCAGTATACTAACTATAACTACCTGGTCGCTATCTACCGTTCGTTTATTATCTATAGCTCACGAACTGGCGTCCGTTGACTCGTAGGGTCAAAACACTACTATTACTATCTAAGAGTAGCACTCTTGTCCCTATTTCCAGGGCCATCGGATCCAAATTCGGATCCAAATTCGCACAGAGAATCTTTTCCCCGTGGGAGAATTTTGGTGAGTTCTTTGTGTCTACACATCTAGTGTTAATCTGATTCATTCGGAGAAATCCTCTGTAGGAGCTGGATTCAGGAGGGCTAATCTCAAAAAATGCGTTCAAAAAAACATACATGATTGATATCTCTGACATATGCCTCCAGAACTCTACTGGGAATAGCCAAATCTTGCATAGGCCAATAGCTCAACAATGGATAAGCAATAAAACTGTCCTTTTTTGTCAGTAGAAAAGTGAAGACAAGATATCATCCTGGATCGACGACGGATGCGCATTATCTATCTTGTTTCTGAACGCTAATGATCTATCTTCTAAAGCAGGCTAATACGATACCTAATTTTACTAATTAATACATTTCACAACCTCACATAGGGATATCTCTGAAAGACAATGTTCTATTTGGAACTGTAAAAACGCTGAGAGAGGAAACTTCTAAGAAGAGCCTGCTGGCTTTGATATTTATCGCAATACCCGGCGCGAAGATCACTGTATTGGAGATCTGGCGCTTGCAACCTTGTGAATCGATGTTCTGCCTAAATTGTGTTGGGAACTGTGTTACTGGGATAATGACGCATACAGTCATATCGGCTACACAGCGGATGTACGCGCACACACACTATCAAGTGCACTGTTAAGTTAGAGAAACTGGAATGGATACCTGTTCCTCGTGCTATCAGTTACTGTTTGGCTAGGCCAAGGTATGTACAGTACAAGCGTTGGATTCCATCTATGTATGTGCGTTTCGACACAGAGCAAAGTATCTCGAGTTCTCAAAGCATTTGACTTAATACATCATCAGATCTCTGGAGTTGTCAGCATAAACAGGAGACTCTTTCTCGATGATGTTCTGGGGGATCTATATTCTCATCGTCGAGTTGAGTGTTTGCAGTCAGAAGGTCCCACCCAAGAAAGATTTGGAGCAGCTGGATAAGTAAACATTATCGCAATATGTTCGTACATTGGCACGCCAGCATGTCTTGCATCTTTAGACTAAAATCAGAGATATATGACGCGTAATATATATCAGTATGGAAAGCTCGCATTAGGGCTGTTTCTATGTCCCGAACTTCCTAAATTTCTTTGTGTGGAAGGATAATTGCATATAATTTTCTTTCTGCTGTGAGATATTTCCATCTAACATCTTTCACGAAAGGTGGCATATCTTCTCAATGACTGGAACTATTTATATCGCTGTGATGATTGAAATATGCCGTCTTCCACAGACCAAACTGCTTCCTGCGCTTGGGTATATGTAGACTTCAATCCAGCAGTGTCGGTTCTCATCTAGAGAGTACTCTTGCAGCTCATGTTTCAACATCCTGTCCTTTGACAGTGTTGCTGGAGGAGCAGGAGCTGAGAAGACGGAAAGAAGCCTGGAAACCTCACAATTTCGCAGTGTCCCCTGCGGAATAACAGCGATTTTGGTGCACCACAGTGAGGTGAATTACGATCACGCAGTCCAAAGGGGCAACAAAACAACTCCTTTCATTCTGCTCCCGGCAGCTCCCGTCTCCTATCATTTTTTATGCTGCCAAAGCTCTCAGCTGATAGTAGACGCGTTGCCTTTCTGTCTCTTGATTCCCCTCGTCAAACAAAACATCACAATCCATCCCTATCTCTCGTCCGGGGATGGTGACACGTCCGAGATCGCGTTCTTTGCCAATTCTGCCCTCACAGATCTCGCAGATGGACAGCATGGATCCTAACGGTGATTTTCAGTTCTTGATGGAGCTAATGAGCGAGGGCTCCGTATACGAGCCCTCGAGCTCAGACGGGGATTCAGAAGCTGAACGTGGTCCTCTCAAAGTCCAAATTTACAATTTAACTGCAAAAGTCTATCTGGACTGCTCGATAGAGGAGCTTGTTCCAGCTCGCTATGTGAGAGATGCAGAAAAGTCACGTATGGAATCTGTTTCAGACATCTGGAAAGTTTTGGATCTTTACTTACCAAGGGGCTTTCCACAGCTGTTGTCCAACGGAATGTCTGGGTGTTTCGATATGGTAGTGAAGACGCTCGCGATATGGACCTGGAAATGTGGTCCAACACGGATATCCGCTACCGAGGAGTCTTCAAAACCCTCCGGAAAGTGCCATCGTTTGATAAGGACTTGTACGATGGCGGCAGCTTATTTGGACTCGACGAACTGTTTAATAAATCCACAACTGCCCAGAGTCAAGTTTTATATGCATTTCTCCATGAGATCCTGGACATGATGCATATCAGACGCGAGACACATAACATAAGATCATATTTCTATCTTAGGTGAAAATTTCTTTCTCTATCGCCCTTTCCCCTTTCCCTGTTTCGTTTCGGTCAGCTGTAGTTACATTTCAAAAGGATCATATGCTGATGGAGGTTTGTCCGAACCTGAATAGTGCCAAATTAACAAGTTATCATATGGACTATCTGACTGGTCACCACAAGAGGCACTCAGATGGACCCGACACGGCAGGATGCATCTCAATAGATTTCCATCCAGCCAAGCAAGACCTAGAGCCTGTCATCCCAGTTTCCACGGTACGAACTTACTCGAATTATGTCATATCTTTGGTCAAATCTCTTAACCCCCGGATTACCGAATATCAATCTGTTATATATCGCTGACCGGAGCCCTTAAAACACAGACCCAAGAACCAGAGTCCCTCGAGTCTGCAATGTCAGGAAAGATCAAAATCATGCTTTCACAACTCCTTCACCAGATCCGTCACCTTCGTCCTAGGGGTGACAAGGTCCCAGACCAGGAAGTCTACCTGATCGGCCTGCACGGCTCGAAGCTGCATATCCTACGTGCATATTTTCCAGGGAAAAAGACGTCCGCCGTGTGGTGTGGCAAGAAAGAGCTTCCTCTGCGGACTACTTCTCCAGAGAATGAACAATGTAAGGATAAGGATGGCGGCCAGGAAGAAGCATCAGCAGCAGCAAAAGGCACTGGTGCAAAGCAGACAGAATTGATCGATCTTTCCGAAGTCGACAACGAGCCGGACCTGCAAACATTCCGCGTTCTTGCAACCAGGGAGTTCGATCTCTGGCTGAAGACAGATTTCCACGCCGCCGTGAGGGCGCTCGTCGCGCTGAGCATGTACCTGATGAGTGGCCGCGCCCGCCTCGGAAATTTGCAACGCATCTTCGAGCGCTATCCATACCAGGAAGACACTGAAGCCACCGACGAGGAGACCGAAGAAGAACGGGAGAAAATACGGAGGCAGCTTATTGAAGAACACGAAAAGCTGATGCAGGAGTGTGAGGGGGAGGAAGAAGAGGTCGTCGATGGCCCGTCCGGGTTCACGGAGTACTCGGATCACGTGGATAACGAGCCCGAGTCACCATGGTGGGATTGGGTCTGCGAGGACGATGAAGTGTTTGATATCGCAGAGGGAGGCGCTGAGGATGATTCTGCTCCGATCAATTGTGATCCTTGACTAGGTAGGAGCGATTAGGGGTGGGCCCAGCAAGGTTCCATTCAGGCGGGGTTGATAGTGAAAGGATGGACACTACTACGAACCCTCGGGCACAATTGTGATGACTTTATCTGAAAAATTTCCAATGTATTTACGGACTTGTAGCTCAGCGATAGCGGCGTTCTTTGCCTTATGTGAAGAAATAAATGTGCATACGAAAGGTCAATGTTGATTTTTAAGTCCAGGCGCATGCTGCAATTGTTTGTCCTTTAGCTGTGATTCAGGTTTGGATGTAGATTGTGATTGGCGGCTTTCTGTTTTTACTTATCAGGTACATACTAGGCCTGCATATCATGCAATAAGGGAGACACCCACTCTTTCTTTTTATATATGATCTGTGGTTAGTGGAAGGATAATGTTTGTAGAAGCCACTACATGCACGTGGTTGGCAGAGGCTAACATGCTCCGCGTGAAACAGATTGGATATGACAAAGGCGTACCATGGATGGATAGACTGGGAATGTCCTGTAACTATTGGCCTGTGATTGCAAGTCCATTGGAAGGCACTCTAGTCAACAACAGTAAATTAGTACAGTACATAGGTATTACATGAAAGGAAGAATCACATCAGGGATTCAATGAGCGGAGAAGGGTTAGCAGAGTGGAGTTGCACTGCAAACTGCATGTTGCAGGACTGGGCCTAGCTATCCTTTGTGAAAGCCTGAATGGAACAATTATATGATCACAGTCATAGAAGACAAAATAGCCAACGTGAATACGCCAACAATGGATATCCTTCTCCTTGCTTCATTCAATCGTACAGAGCTCGTATTGTGGACTCTACAACCGCATCGCCTTCTTTCCGCTCATCTCATCCGGCGCCTTTCCGCCTCGAATTCGGTGAAGCCTTCGGGCCCTCGCCCGTCTTCGCCACCAGTACGAAAATACTCCACAACTACACCAATGGCATAGCACGTCGCCGCTGTCGCTATGCCCGTGAGCAGGACTCTGCGCGAAGTCTTGCGGATGAAAGACTCTTCCTTGGGGAGAGCACCAGTATCTGAGGCAGGTTCTGTGGACGTTGCCTGCCTGAATTGTGTTTTGTCCTTCTCAACCATCTGATCGATCAGTTCCTCATCAACTTGTGCGGCTTCCTTTGGCAACTGAGTCCCAGTACTGGAGGACGTTGCAGATACATTATTATTTGCATTCGCAACCGGCTCTGCCGTCGTTGCCCGCGGTGCAGCCTCCCGCACCTTCTTGAAAACGAGAATATCTCCGCCGCCTGACACAATCTCATAACCGTCGGCTTGCATCCCCGCAAAATAAGGAAGAAACTTTGCTGGGTTGTTCAGGCGGGATAGAACTTCGGCTGGAGGTAAAGGGGCCTCAGCTGAGCAGACAGACGACGTTGCCTCAGCAGAGGTCACCCGAAGAGTGGAAGAGTCATACGCAAGTATCCGATATCTTGCTGGTTCCGACGCCGTTGTAGTCACAGGAGGACGTTTATCCGCTGGTGGTTGCGTCGAAGATCTTTCCGATCTCGGAGCGTTAATTCGATCAATGGTCTTCTCGAGTGCTTTCATAATGGAGTTCCTCTGTTCACTGAACTGTTTGACATCCTTCAGCAAAGCATCCAATTGGCTTTCTTGAGAAATCCCAGACTTCGAACTGTCTCCCTCGGCCGACCAGCCTAAAGTCACAATCTTCATATCTGGCAGCTTTCCACTTGGAGGACTCAGATCTTCTGTAATAGAGCTTGGAGCCACGGTCTGAGGAGCTTGCTGAGCCTGGCAAGATTCCAGTGAAGCCGACTCTCCTTTTGGTCTTCCTTGGCGATGCTCAGGAGTAATCTCCCCATACGAATCTTCGTATGTTTTTTGGATTTCACGAACTAACTTATCATCGGTCACATTTTGCTCCTTTGACTCGGGGGTTTTGGCGTCAGGACTGGCTGTGTCCTCCTGTTGCGCCTGAGCAGTTATCTGGTCAGGCCGTGTTTCGGGTTGCGTGGCTACAAGCTTCGACCCAGTGGTCTGAGTTTGTGACTCTGGTTGGCTTGTAACAGCTTCTGTAGCAGATTCCTCTAATATTTGCTGGTCTTTTCTTGATTCAGCAACTATGTCTGATGACCCATCCGCATGCACCGTTCGCATCGGTGATATTTCGTCTTTCCACGTGCGTGAACGGATATCTCGTACTCTAATTTCACTCCCAGGATCTTGATACGATTCAAAGTCAGCTTCTAAAGCCTGGCGACTCTTTTGCTTCTCAGCTTCAAGGTCCTGCTTGGTTTTTCTTGAGCTAAAAGAAGCACGGATGTCGCTAGCACGCAGAAGGTCGACATCGTCCGTCTTATCTTCTTGAAACACGTAGTCCTTTTGTTGCAGCACATCCGCAGATGCACTCTGCCCTGGAGTCTTATTTCCAGTTAAGAAGTCTGAACCTCCTTGCTCTGCGGTCTCGCGCACTTTAGGTGTATCTAGATACGACAAGGTGCCAGAACAAGATTTCTGTTGTGATGATTGGTGCGATGATTCGGAACTGCCATCACAGGATGTATCAGAAGGCCGTCCAGGTATAGGCTCCGCGTGGGATACAGCCTTTGTATTATCTGGCTGTCCAGAGAAGATTTGATAGTTCGTCTGCTCTGAAACACTGTTCGCCTGGCTCGAAGACGGCGGAGTAGACGGCATAGAGTCTGTAGATGGAGCATTCATGTAAAACACATCTTTCTTGCTCTTTTCCGCATCCTTCTCAGCTGATGGCATGTTGTGGTCTTGAGCAAGCCGTTCACCTTTGTCCATTGGTTCCGTGACTGCTTGAGGTTTTGCATCATCCTCTGCTTTGTTTTCGGGCTCTTTGTAGCCAAACTGTTCCCTGTAAGACTTGAAAGTCTTGATCGGTATATCTTCAGATTTTCCTCTTTCCACCTGTGTATTGTCGCTCGACGGTTCTGGAGAGGACGGCTTTTTCGGGACCATCCGACCACTGATAGGGTCATATTCGAGTGACGGCTCTGGTTCTGCGGTTGTAGAAGCCGTTGGAGGTTGCATTAAAATTTCATTACTCTTCGCGAATTTGGAAACCACTTCATTATTGATATTCGTGTCCGACGAGGACTTTTCTGCGCCTTTCGAAGCCGCCGACCCATCTACTTTCGCAGAACCTTTGGAAGAATCGCCGAGACCCAGGAAAGACCGGCAGAAAGCCAACCAGGAACTCGTATTCCAATCGTGACGCCCCAATGGTTCGGGCCTTTTGCCAAATAAGGCCGTATATGGATCCGCCTCAATTTCCTTTTTCAACCGCTCCATCTCCTGCTCCATCCGAGCTCTCTCCGCTTCCCACCAGTTCTCCATGGTTTGCGCGTTATAAGTCCTGTCCTTTACTCTCTGTGTGTAGTCCTCGTTCTTATTCGAGGAATTATCCGGGCCGTTAGATTTGAACCTGCGCCATCCCCATCCCCAACTCCACCAAGGATGAAGCACCCGACTCCATTGTCGATCTAGCTGAGCTTGTCGACGCAAAGCCTGTGCGTGCTTTAAGATATAAAGGCGTTGGAGCTTCCTAAACCGCTGTAGAATGTGCTCATCCCGGTCGGAGAGCCAAAAGTTTCGACGATCATGGCGACTAGATCGCCAGAGAGAACGGCGTTGGCCAACCTGGGGAGCCAATGAAGTCCCGCATGAGGATGAAGGCAAGAGGGCGACTGGTATAAGATGCGGATAGTGGGGCGAGGAGATTCTCAAGCTCCTGGTTGCCCTAGAGCTTGATGCCAGCGTCGAGAGACCCATGACGACGTCGGGAAAAACGAAGCAGCCTGGGTGGAGGAGCGCTGGTCTTGGATGCTTATCAAGCTGCAGTCATCGAAATGAGCAGGTCGTGCACGGAGATATAGAGCTCACAAGAGTATCTCGCACTGTCCGCAGGCCCTCTTCAAGCTAGTCGATCGAATGCCGATGTTATCACCCTTTGTGTGGACGGGCAAATCAACGAACTCGATCACATCTCAATTCGAGATGGGCGGCCTTATCTGCCGCGGTCCCGCGCAGACGTGACACGGAGAACTCAACTGCTTCAGAATAGGGGGAAAAAAATCCGAATAGAGACAAAAGGACCAAGGGAATCGAAGGTAGCCGAAGCTCGGGGATAGAGAAAGCAGAAGCTTCAAAACTTTTCCCTGACGGATGTCTGCGAGAGGCCGCTGAAGCTGTACTGCGTAAGCTGTATGCCAGTTCCGGCCGCAGCCTAACTGCTAAGTTACCTTAGGGCGGAGTCATGGTGGGGTCACGAGCGGGCCTGGCAGCGAACCCGACTTCGATCCGGCTCCACGCCGACCGCGCCAGGAGGGGTAAGAAAGAACTGTATCATGATGGCTTCCGCATCCTCAGCTTTACAAGGTAGTGTAGCAATCAGTCATAACTTAGGCCTATCTATATAAATTTGCCTGGGACTCAAGATCAATAGATGCCAGTGGAATTCCTCGTAAATTCTGTTAAATCTTTGGTGGTCTCCGCATGAAGTATGTCATGTTAAGATATCAGTCGCTCTCATGAAATTATCAAGTCATCAGAGATTCTGTTTCAGTGGGAATGGATACCATTCATCGAATTCTCAAATCTTTACCATATCTATAGTTACTTTTCAATTACCCTCTAATTACAAAAAAAAGCCTAGTATGTCGGGATTCTGTGATTCATGGGTTATTTAGTATCGATACCTAAGTACGCGTCTCCCTTTCAGAAAATCGTATTTCATAACTCATGGCGAATCTTCAGTAATGCTGGATTGGACGAAATGTCAGATAGCCTGCTCAGGCACATGGTCACCTGGACCATCATCAGGGATGGAGATGCTGTTGCTCCAAAACCGCAAACCCTCGATTCCCTCTTCTCTGCAGAGGACGCCTCTGTCTTCTGCCATTTCGAGTTCTTCAGCTGCCACTCCTACGCTCCACCCGAAATGTTGTGCCGCTTCCTGCGCTGTCACGCCTCGGCCGAACACACGCCAGTCCCAAGGAACGGGCTCGCTGGGCGGGTTATGTCGAATATCTTCCATCCAGGCCTGGATTTTTTGGATCGTCTTCTCGTCACTCCAGTCATACCGCTGAACAACCAGGAGACCGCTCTTGAAGCGGCGCAGACGAACCGGTAGCCTAAGCTTCTCCCACAGCTCAGCCGCCTTTTGGAAATCCGACGGACTGACTAGCTCAACGCCATTCCGGCTACGATTGAAGACTGCCCAGAGATCGACGAGACTCATGATGCCGCCCTCCTTGTAGAGCACGCCAGTTCGATCATCCGTAAGGTATTCTGCCAGATTCCGCGAAAGTTCCGAAAGGTACAGATTCTCGGCGCCAGAGCTGAGCATGTCCTTTGTAGTCACCATGCTAAGAGCGGCAGCAGATTGTGAAATCATGGCGGTAGCTTCTGCAGATCCTCCATTGTTTGCTAGACCAGATTCCCTGGCCAATGTTTCCGCAAGCGCAACCACTTCCTTTGCGGACGCCATTAACGCCTCTAGATCCTCGAAAGCACTGCCAATGACAACCTCATTATTTTTGCGCGCTTGAAGGCCACGGCGTTCTAGACCCGCGATCCCAACTGCGGATGATCGAGAAATTGCCTGGGTGGAATCATTGGAATTAGGGGCAGGTGAAGGAAGACCTTGGGAGGAAGGAGACTGCGTGGGCTCCGGAACTGGAGGAGCATTCTGAAGAAGCCATTTCCTCTGGATTAGAGCTCCCTTCAGTCTTTCATGGAAAATCTTTTCGCCTCCCCCACGGAACGAAAGCTTGATGCCTTCACTGATCTCGGTGTTGCTTATGCTAGCCGGTCCGAAAGAAGGTGCAGGTGATTCAGCGCGATTTTTTCCAGGCTGTGATCGACTGACAGAGCTTGTTGACACTAAGGAAGCACCACAGATTTCACACTCAAGGAGGAAAGGGTGGTTGAGAAAGGTGCACCTGGGGCAAGCTACAGACGGCGACGTATGTAAAGGTGATAAACCCTCCGAAGACTCAGTGCCATTCGACTGAAGCTGCTCTTGCCCAAACTCAGAAGCTGCTTGGCTCGGTGTCCCCCGATTTGTAGCTGCAGTGATAGCAGCCTTTAGCACAGTGGTGAACGGAGGCTTTATACCACATGCCAAACATGGTGGTACGGGCGTCGAAGCCGTTGCGGTTGCAGGATCGAAGTTCGAGGGAACAGGATTCGAGAACGAGCATATAGGGCAAATCCAAGTTGCATTTACGGGGTTCAGGGATGGCGATGCGCCGCGTGAGCCGAACGGGCTTGTACTCCGCGAAAGTGGAGAAGACGGTTGCGCAGATGACGAGCCTGTTGACTGCGCAGCTAAATGGCTGCTGCCTATGCTGTGAGACTTCCCAGGGCCATGTTTCGGTGGCTTCGGGTAGAGTGTAATCTTTGGGGAGGATTTCAGGAAGCCTGCCTTGTATCGGTGAGTGAACAGGTCCAAACATATAGACAAGTTGCTCCGTACTTGGTACTCCACACGATCTACTTCTTTCAGCTCAATACTGACTGAATACTTTCGCGGCTCATCGGCGGAAACATAGCACACCCTGTGGGATGTGAGATAGGCATGGCCATTCTGGTAATTCGGGATCTTGTATTTCCTATCGGTGGGAGAAACCGTCAGTGTCCAGAGATGACCAGGTAAGAGACGCAACAGATAGGAAGAAAGCAAACAAGTAAGATGCTTGCTTGAGGTAAAAGCAACATATAGAATGACAACTCACCCTTCATACAGCCCCACCGCATCTTGAACAAAGAGCAGTGTCTCATCTGGCAACAGTGACGGACGGAGTGCAGTGGTTAAGTCCAGTGGCTTGAATAACATCTAGCCCGCTTTCATAACAAATTTCATTGGAATATTTAGCATTTTTGTGCTAGTACTTAGAGGCAGTTCCAGAAAAGGAAAAAGTCGCTGGTGTATCTCTTGTGACTGTCTGTGATGGTTCTCTAGCAAGACTGCACAGTTGCAGCCCGCTTGATATGACCGCGATAGGCTGCTTCTTGGCGTCAACTGCCGCCCGGCGGCCCAAACTGCCTACACCGCCACCAGTCAGCGCACGGATCATAGCATGTGGCTGGAAGCGGCAACCTAAGCGAGCCTCACTCACCTCAGCCTGTTGGCCTGCATCTCCTTTCACTTTGCCCTCTGTCCTGGCGTCTTTGACATAGCTATCATCTTGCACGTCAACTAGTATTGCTCTCTCCTGTGCCGATAGCATATTCCGGTCCTGGTGTTCATCGAACTATCACCATCCCCTTGCGTGAAGCCTTTCAGTGTTGCTCCAGTCAAGGATGTGTCTTTGACCATCTTCCTTTCGATACCGTAGATTTTTCTCTTTTGAATTTGTCCTTCACCTTTCCCTTTTGTTCTTTTTTATATTCCCAAGATGAGTTCCGGGATTCCACCATGGCGTGCCTCGGCAGCAAGCACGACCACAACCACCTCTCACTATGCTGGAAACGGTGAGCCCTTTGACTGACAATGCCGTTCCAACTGTTTTTTATTGACTTTTGACAGCCACTCCTGCGTACATTCCAGTGCAAGCACGTCGTAGCTTTGCCCAGCCCGCCGAGTCGACAGCGACGAGCACCTCTTCGAGTACAGCCACTCAGCCTCCACCATCTACCGCCCAGTCCCCGCCCAGAAAGAGGATAGAATGGCCACTCCCAGTTCGCAAGTATGTGCAACGAAGTTTCGTTCCAGAGTACCAGATTCCAGGCGTCAGCAGAGAAGAGATGGAGGCGAAGTTGAAACAGGTCATTACGGAGGCTGCGGAGAACAATAGGCTCGACAAGGTCGACTGGGATTCGTTGCCTCTGCCGCAGGTCATGATCCAGAACGAGCGCAATAGGATCCTGACCAATCCTGCCATGGCGTGGCCTACCCCAGCTGAAGCTGCTAGTCAGAGATTCGAGCCTGCGAGCGAGGATCGCTCGAAGAAGAGGAAGTCAGCCGATATGCAGTGCCCACAGGAAGACCCAGGCAGCTCCCCACCGTGGAGGAAAGCTAACACGCACAATAATTTTGAAGATCGAGTAACTTACTCTCCAACTGACAAACGACAACGGTTAGATTACAGCAAAAGCTCAAGTAAGTCCAAAATTTTGGAGAATCGGAGGAAGCGTTTTGAGAACCCGCGTGCCGGATATGGATCTCCACAGAGGGATGAGTCCCCTGCACCCAGTGCAAACCAGGGCCCAATTGTTGGACGATGCCAGAAGTTGGAAAAGAATTATTTCCGCCTGACATCTGCACCCAATCCTGATGATGTCCGTCCTCTCCCGGTTTTGGAGAAGACGCTGGATTTTCTAAAGAAGAAGTGGAGGAAGGAGAATAACTATGCCTACATTTGTGATCAGTTCAAGTCGTTGCGTCAAGACTTGACGGTCCAGCATATCAGGAACGAATTTACCGTTAATGTCTATGAGATTCACGCCCGGATTGCCCTTGAGAAAGGAGACCTTGGTGAGTATAATCAGTGCCAGACGCAGCTGCGAGCATTGTACGCCCAGCAACTCGGAGGGCACCCGACGGAGTTCAAAGCGTATCGTATCCTCTATTTCATTTATACGCGAAACCAGACGGCCATAAACGACGCGTTGGCAGATCTAACCCCTGCAGATAAATCTGACCCTGCTGTTAAGCATGCTCTTGAGGTCCGCTCAGCCCTTGCCCTGGGAAATTACCATCGCTTCTTCCAGCTCTATCTTGATACCCCGAACATGGGAGCATATCTCATGGATATGTTCGTGGACCGAGAGCGGCTCTCAGCACTTGCGTGCATTTGTAAAGCGTAAGGATTCTCAAACCACCCTTTATCTAGTCCCAAGTTAATACATCCGCAGATACAAGCCTGATGTAAAAATTCGCTTTATCACTGAAGAACTTGGCTTCGAGTCCGACGAGCAGAGCGCACGGTTTATCCTTGACCACGCTCCAGAAGATGTCCTTCAGGAGAAAGATGGAACCGTGAAGCTTCTTACGGGCAAAGCAGGTCCGATATTTGAATTGGCAAAAGCCGAAGCTCACAGGATTATCGACCTCAAGGGACAAATTTGAACTTTTTATGCATCTCGTTACAATATACGGTCCCAAAACATTTCGGCATTTTCTCCCCGCATTCACCTTTCCGAACGGCAGGCGAAATGGCTCCACTGGCATTTCGCTGTCGTTCCTCCCGTCTTTTTTTCACCCGCTTCATTTTTTGACGAACACTTTTCCCCATCACTTTTTCTTTTCTACCTCGACGCGTAGGATCTTACAGCTTTGGGAGCACATCGGGCGTCTTTCTGCGGTGGCGCGTTTCTCAATTAATACCCCAGGTGGTTTCAAGAAGGTTTCGATGTTATCTTTCGAGTGAGACCTCTCTTTGCGGAATGCATTCGTGGGATCTATGCGCTGCCTGTATAGCAGCGCCAGCCGGAAATGGTTGTTTTTATCATAGAGCAGAAATTCATGTCTGTACTGCCGGTTCATGGGCATAGTTTCATGACATCTTTTCTGGTCCCAATCAACTATATCCAGGTACACGATGTGTGTACGCTGTGGCGGTCACTAATTATGGAAGCGGTCTGTAAACCAGCCCCACCTTCAATTCGCCCACAAGAAGGCTCACGGAACATGGCCATCCGGTTTGATACTATCCTGAAACTTACTGTGCTTCTGGACTCGGGCGAACCAACGTGGATCTGTCAGCAGCATGGCCTCGCACTGACACCCCTACGCTTTGCATAGAGTATCTGTTGCTTTTTGACAAATGTAATATCGACCATGCACAATGTGACAAAGAGTTGATGCTATGATTTCCATCAGCATCTAATATGTTTGGTTGGTTCTGTATGGATGTTGCCATCATTTGAAGTTGTCGACAGTAGTAGTTGGTTTTTGCTTTTTCTTGGCAGCTGACGCAATGCTCCCGCTTAATCCCAACATGACCTCGACTGACGGCCTGAAAAACGTCTCCATCTATACAAGCAAGCGACAGACAGACAGGCAGATCGAGCCTCATTGCGCTTGGTAAGCAAACTGTCTAGAATCATTACGATGTGTTGATGCCTTCCGCCAAGGTGCTGCTGGAAGGAACTGGATTATCATTGACCTGGATCCTTAGAAAGGTTCTCGAACGTGTCACCTGCGACTTGGCAGGCTAGGTTCCTAGTCAGGTGTCCGCCCGTCTGGAATCTACGGCGTACTTTCCTTTGAGTTTCCTCCAACCGGGTCCGCAGGGACGGGACGGCGATCGGAAGGAGATATGGATGATACTCCGATGATACTCCGCATGTATGTATGTACAGTAGTACAACTTGTGCCTGTATTAGGTTAGGTAGCTTTGTTATTATCGTCATGTGCCGTGGCGCCGTGTGTATGTACATGTACAATACGTCTAGATTCAAATCGTGGTGTACAATACTGCCAGTTAGACGCCGGTCATTTGTCAATTATTCCTGCCCGTGGTGCATCTGCACCTGATTAATGGATGGGTTTATTGGCGATTTATCTCCGGCGGGGTTCTGCACAGTTACATAGCCAGTGTGATCTCTTTAGTATGCAGTAGTATGTCCTCGCATGCTTTTTTCATTCCTTACCTTCTCAATCGCTATCGTCTTCGACTTCATAATTAACAAGTCTGTACAGTACAGTACAGTACAGGTAGTACTCCGTAAGCAGTGCTATATAGAAAACAGTCAGTACGCAGCGCAGTACGCAATCCCAAAGTATCCGTGTCCAGGGTTCCTTGTCTTCAATAAAAATGACCTCCCTTGACACAAATCTCCGGAGTTCGCGGAATACGGATTCAGAAGTTGGCAAATCAAGTGTTGCATCTTTTTTTTGTCAATTATTAATTTACTTGTGTTATTGAGGGAGGTCTCACGCTGCTGATAGCAGTGTCTTTTATCCTATCCTCGACTGATCGATCAGATCGGAAGAGAGCCGTTTTATGTAGATAGTAGATAACCCGGATAGTAGATACTTAGCTGGATCAACCTACTATGTACCCCATGTATGCAGTGTGCAAGTGTGCAATATAGATAGTATTTCATATCATTTTGTCTATCCATAACGCTGGCTGGCTCGATCAAGATCGACTAGTGTCTCTTTTTTTTTTTTTTTTTTTTTTTTTTTTTTTTTTTTTTTTTTTTTTTTT
>ENA-UOWK01000269-UOWK01000269.1-bioreactor-metagenome-genome-assembly--contig:-NODE-269-length-44426-cov-31.784251_pt1 | contig 44426 bp, 64 predicted proteins | sample MGYA00238157_ERZ761612 | MGnify/ENA primary metagenome ERZ761612 (study PRJEB28901, sample SAMN06268035) | bioreactor metagenome | isolation source: Joint BioEnergy Institute, California, USA... | reverse complement strand
TTGCTTTCATAGTTCCTCCTTTTGTGTTATAGCCCGCTTAGAATCGCATCAAGCTCTTTTTCTCGTTTTTGGACATCCTCGGGCCGCGTGTCGCTTGAGGCTAATTCTTCACCAGTCGCCCATTTCGGCAGCCTATCCACTCGCTCATTTGCTCGATGCGTCTTGCTTTTTGTTTGCCGCTCTTTTCTTGCATTCTCGTAAGCTCGCACTTGATCGATAGTTTTGAGGCCCTCTGCATGCCATTCTTTGAGAATGCTTTCCACGTATCCGAAGTTTTTGGCGTTCCTCTTCAAAGCTAGTTTCATAGCTGCAATGACTACATCTTCGGATAGTTGATCAACCCAATTCAAAATCTCTGTGATGATGAACTCGCTGAAATTCCCAAAATTGATCGTGAAAAACTCCACCGCGCGCGATTGCGGCAGGGGGGGGGGGGGGGGCACGAACTAACACGCTCGGGGTATCAACAACGCCAGAAAAAGCATGCTGAAAGCCAATTTCATAGACCGTTCGCAAGCCAGGATCGACCGTCTATTCATCATCCTCCAGATCCATCGACTCGATCTCGACGCGGGTCCCCAGCGCCTCGCGCCCTTGCTTGATCATGGCCTTGAGCTGGTCGTTCAGGCGACGGATGCTGGCGTCCTCCTCGCGCTCCAGGCGGCGCACCTTGGCGGCGTAGCGCTGGGCCTCGCTCGACGCCGGGCTGGCTCGTTGGTGCATCGTCGGCGACGGGCTCGCAGTCGAGAAGACGGTCCGCTTGCCGCCCAGGCGCGGCACGACGGCGGAACGGCGGCGGAAGGTGGCTGCGGTGGTCCGGCGCGGGACTCTGCGGGCGAGATAGGCGGCGGACGGGCTGGCTTCGCGGTTGTCATCCTGGGGGACGAAAACCCAGTTGTCGCGGTTGGTTTTGTTGCCGCTATCGCGGGCGTGGTCCTCGGGGAATTGGCCGGGGACGGGCGTATCGTCTCTCACATGGGGTCCGAAAACATCATCCTTCTCGACAGCTGCAGGCGTAGACGCAGGTTGCCAGCTGCTCTGGCTCTGGCTCTGGCTCTGGTCGGGGGTCGGGGGCGCGTTGGGGCTCATCTTGTATGCGCGGCCGCCGCCGGCATAGAAGCCTCGAAAGGCGCTGGACCAGCAGAAATCCCAGACCTTGCCGACGACGTTGAACACGGCACGGCTCCAGCTGGAGACAGGCGTCCTCTGGGTCTTGTCTCCATCCTCGTCCCCCTCTGCACCGACGTCTGACGTCCGACGGGGGCGTTTCCGGCTGGGCGCGGCCGCGGAGGGCAGTGAGTCGACGCTCGCGTCGGGCAAGGTGGAATCACGGACAGGATCACGGTATCGATTGGGGCGGTAGTCCAGCTCAGCGGCGTCTCGAGTGTCGTGGTCCAGCGAGAGGTCATCGCCCAGGCGGTAGTCGGTGTTGACGAGCGGTGCTGGGCTGGCGGACTTTTCATGGAGCCTCAGGTTGTCCCCGTCTTTCTCTCTCTCCTTGTCCCTCCCATCCTTTTCCTGGCTATCGTAGCGCACGCGCTTCCTCGAGAGCGACTGGGACAGCGACGACGAGGCGGACGGCGAGCGCGGCAGCTGGAAGAGCTGCGACGGCGCGCCGGAGAGGTCGAGCTTGGGGGGCGCGGGCGAGTTGAAGAGGAACGAGCCGGGCATCCTGTCACTTTGTCGTCTGTATCCGCCCTGTGTTTGTCTTTCTTCTCCACGCTGGGCGCGTCTGTCGTGTCTCTGGCGGATGCCGGCAGACGGTGATGTTGTAGCGGTGAAGCGGGGCTGCCTAAGCAACGCGTTGGACAAGCGTCTACGTGTCGGTCGACCCATCTTCTACATCATCCACATCTCTCACGTGTGCCATTGCAGATCTAGCGGTATGTACATGTCATGGAGGAAACATCGTAGAGACTCGTAGCATCCCTTTCATCCGGCTACAACTTCTTCCCATGGAGACATCGTCACAGCTTCTGGCTCGTCCAGCGCACCCCGGCCTTCTCCAGACCCTCCTCGCCGTCGACCAGCACGCACCAGCCCTCGCTCCCCCGGCCACCGTCGCCGGCAACGACGGCCTCGAAGTTCTTGCGCGCGTAGTCGAGCACGGCATCGTCAAAGGCGCCCGGCTGCAGCCAGACGGCGGGCACGCCGGCCGCGTGGGCGTCCTCGAGCACCTGGCGCGTCACGGCGGGCGGCGTGACGACGGACAGCGACGTCTGCGTGGGCGCGGGCAGGGCAGATGGAGACGGGACGGTGTTGTACGACGTCGAGAGTAGCGAGATGGACGACGCCCGGGGGTTGATGGGCGTCACGGGCAGCGAGTGCTGGTGGTACCAGGCGAGCACTGATGGAGTTAGCACATCCATCTAGGTGGAGACAAGGACAGAGAAAACGCACGTTTATATCCAAACTTGCTGGGATCGTTGCTGGCGCCCGCGACAGCGAAGCGCGGCGACGAGAAGAAGCGCTTCACAGCATCCATGGCGGAACGGTGATATGGGTGGATGGATGCGGTTCGATTATGCTCGGGACGAGGCAGCGGAAGAGATATATCCGCAAGGGATCCGAGGTCGTGCTCGATAAACTCAATGTCACAGACGATCGCAGCCACCAACTCTCCGCCCTGGAAACGTTCAGGTGAGATCCCTTTCGCCGATCTCTCTGACCTATCTCTGTTCTCTATCTCACAAACCCCCTCCAGACCCGCCTACATCGCCTCCTGGCCCTCCGCCGCGGACCCCGCGACCTACCCCGCATCCGAAATTTCCGTCCCGTTCAAGTACCGCCAGGTCCAGATTCCACCCTCCACAAGTATCTGCAGTCCGGGAGCACTGTCTGTACGGAAAGATGTCCGACCCATTGGGGCCATACTGGCCATTGGGCCAGGAGACCCTGCAGAGCCAGCTGCGGAACATAGCTCTGCTAGCGGCGGACGGGGACGGACGAGCTGCCGAGTGGCTGGAGACAGGCCGGGGCTGCACGCGCGGGGAACACGCCGGGGACAACTCTCTTCATGACAGTACGGTGAGTGCTGTGGCAGACGATGGAGTATCTGCACACGTCCAGCGCGTTCCACCGCTGGTGGGAGGCGCGGACGGCGCAGCCCGAGGGGAGGGAGAGAGGCCTAGATAGGGTAGGTATGTACTGTACAGTATGTCCTGGACATAGAATATACACGTTTCTCTGTTGATATCATATATGCCAGATTAGCTACCTACATATCTATCGGAGTACTATGTAGATACATGACCTGCAGAGAAATGTGACGCACTGCAGCCGTCGACAGGCATCTTGACGAAATCTCAAGTCTTCTTTCTATCCTTCGTCTTCTCTGCTTGAGCTTTCTCCTTCATCTTCTTTCCCTTTTCCTTCCGCTTGGCCTTTTCCTTCGCCTTTTCCTTGGATGTCTTCTCCTCTTTCCCCTTTCGCTTTTGTCCTTCAAGTCATCTGAATCAAGGTCAGAGTCTTCCGATGCCGATGAGTTATCAGAAGTCATCTCCGGAGCTTCCGAGTTAGACGACGATGAAGACGCAGATGAAGATTGCTCGTCCGATTCAACAGGCATATCGAGCTCGGGAACTTGTTTGACTTCATAGTCCCAGCGGACCTGTTCCCTGCGAGCCGTGTGTGATTCGTCGAGGCCACCGTCAGTCGCCTTGAGGTAGTGGTCAAACTGCTTCGAAGTTTTGGCAACAATGGCAAAATGCTTCGCCGACATCACCGGCTGCTGGTTCTCGCCACTGTTCTTCGCGTCGAATTCGGCCAGTGCTATAGCAGTCTGAAAGGCATTCCGGATCTGTCTGCCGTTCCAGCGGAGCGTATCACAGTTCTTTTTAGCAAACTCGAGAATCTTCTTTTCTTTGATCACAATCTCCGGTCGATTCTCCTCTCGACGCTTCTCGTTCAGGGCTGCTGTCCGCCTCAGGTTCGTCTTCCAAACTTGGATTGTCTGTCTCCTGTCCAGGGGCGGATAATAGAGACTCAGGTGGACCCTTGAACGAAAGGCGTCATCAAATGCGCCGACCCTGTTTGTTGTGAGGAATAGGGTTCCGGAATAGTACTCAAGAACACGTAGGAACACTATGACACGGTCAGAGATTTGTTCTCTGTCATGGGAAGTGAAGTTCAGGCACTACCTGATACAAGCCCATTCCGCTTCAGATCGTCTTTCTGTTCTGAATCAGCAATGCCACCTTTCCTTGGCCATACCATTACTTAGCAACTTACATTACGCTTTGCCAAAAAGGCATCAGCCTCATCGAGCAGCATGACGCAGCCCCACTTGTGTGCCAACGTGAAGTGTCTCTCCAAATTTCTCTCCACTTGATCCGGATCATAGCCAATATCACCTACAGTCATCAGATCCATACGTGCTTACTGCCCGTCAACTTGGACGGGCTTTATGCTGTATTTTCAAGAGACTTACCGGAAGTTATAGGGAAAAGAGGACGTCGAGTATAGTCAGCGACACACTCTGCAATGGCATGTTGTTAACTACCTAACCTCCCAGTATTTCTAGACGACTTACCAGCCGTTGAAGTCTTTCCAAGGCCGGGAGCACCGTGCAAGAGGATGATACACCCTCGCCCTGGCGGGCAGTTAACTACAAAAGAAACGAAAACACAAGGAAGGTTCTACTCACCTTTGCCACGAACGAGATCCACCTCATGATTTCCTTTTGAGATTCCCGCAATTGATTTGTACCACGTGCATGAGTTTCCACCAAAGCTTGGACTAAATCTTTTTGTCCCTCTGGCAGGATCAGATCATCAAAGCCGTTCTCTTGCGGGACTTCTGGCGCTAGCATGTTGAATAGGGTTCGACTATATCTCCATTTAGCATCGTACTCAGTCTGGAAGTTAGGGTTACCCGGGACTCTCTCACCCTATTTCCGGTTCCGCAGAGCAAATGCGTATACCACGCCCAGTATTATGTGCTTCTGCTCCTCCATTTTTTAAGCCGTTCGATTTTATTATGCGCTGCTGATTCCAAGATTTCAGATCCGTGACCATGTCTGTGACTTGACTCTTTTGATGCTCCACATAACCGTCCTGTTTGTCATGATCAGCGTTGCGACAGCGTGGACCTCCACAGTCAGCCCTCTTCATTTCCCAATCTTCTCTTGCATCCCTCTTGATTTTTGAAGTGGCGGGATGACCAAACCGTGGCACGAATCCCTCATTGTGCTGGTAAGCAAGCACAAAGTCGACGATGCCCGGACTTTTTATCTATGCTCTTGTCAGTGAAACTAATGTTAATCATAAAAAAGTCATTCTTACTCACCTCTTCACGGCTCTCTCCGAGCGTTAGTCCCTCGTAGCGCTTGTGGGACACCTCAGTAAGCTCGATAAATTTGCGGCCCCTATCAATCAAGAATTCCTCCAACGTCTTACCGTCTGCCCTCCGTTCCTGTGTAACGAATCTCATTGGATAAACCTCCAGGGAGGTAATCGCTACTTCACCTTCGAATGGTTTGAGTAAGAACTTCTCGGCGACACAGTCATATTGCTTCCGCTGTAGTCGAGGTAGTAACAGTCAATCATGAGAGGACTGTACTTCTCTACTGCCAGAAAATAGCAGCCCCAAACGTCGGTATCCAAACAGGCGTCTGACAGCATTATCGTCACAACCATCCCTGTGACGACTTCATTCGACAGTCTTGAGCATTTAACATCATCGAGCCGCTCTTCACTCGGCTCAGAGAATAGCTCCATACAGCGTAGGAATCCATAATGGCACAGACACAGAAGATGATGGCAGGGCGCCCCAAGGTCCTGACAAGCAGTGCTGCTGAGTTTCTTGAAACACAGCCGGACAAGACCTTGAGTCGAAATTGACAGATTCGTGGCGAAAGGAAATCTTCGAAAGTAACACAGCTCTTTGTTCTCTCTGGATTCGAGCACTTCTGACCGTCCACTAGTCAGGACTACTACAGAGTCAACGGGAAAGATGAAGGAGTTCAGAGCTACCATGGAACGCATACAAAAACACGTCCGGGACAAGAAGCTAGACAGGACGCTTGGAATAGAACTGAAAGACCCGCTAAGCTACACAATGAAGGACGTACTGGCTATCGCGCAGAAGATACAAGAAAGGCACAGCGATGTCGAGAAAGTGGGCGGCTGCATGGGCAGGATTCGCAAGTTCTTCCGCGGTGTGGGACAGAACGCGCCAACGCTGAAGAGTTTCTGGGCTTTTGTGCCAAATGACTCCTACGGATCTATCATTGTGGTGGTTTTACTATCATCCTTGGAGTATATATATACACCTTCCTATATCTACTTACATGCTTCATGAAAAGGCTGCAATACTGAATTCTCCGAAGGCAGCTGAGCGACTCGATACTGTTCGTAATGATATCTATTCGGCTCTGGCTGACATACCCCGCAAGATGGAGAATATCCACCGGCATTTGGATCTGTACTACCGGTCCCCAGAACTCCATTGCTGCGCGGCTCAGGTGTTTGTGGCTATCTTTGTTGTGTTAGAGCGCATTGTGAAGGAACTATTGACGAATCCTGCCAGTAAGTTAACGCATCACGGCTCCCCGTCATTAATGGTGATCTCTCGTCGTTTAGAATAGGTATCTTTCAACCATCCTTTGTTTGAGCAGCTTTGACACACCATAAAATCCTTCAGCCGCTTCTCACTGATTTTACAATGCTGTCGCACTTAAGAATGTTCTAACTCGATACAGAAAAAGTCGTAATAGCTCCGTTCAAAGGCGATCAGTGCGGAGCCGACATCCAAGCAGCGATTAAGTCATTGGAAGACAAAATAAACCAATTCAAAGAGGAGGCTGACTGGTGCGCTGCACAAAGGATCGAACAGGTAGACTTGACTACTAGGAAAACAAAGGACGATGTTGAGAAGATTCAGGTAAAGGTCGAAGAGGTGAAAATAGGTACATGCGCACATCCTAAAGATTCTTCTTTTCCGTGTGATTGAACAGTGTCTAGCCGCTAGCTACCTAACTTTGGACCCTTAATTGACCCTCGCTGACAGTATTGAACAGACCAGCAGGCCCAGAACGAACGGTTCCACCAGTTCGAGGAGCAGTTAAAGAAGGACAACAGAGAATTAAGCCGAGTCTTGCTAGATCAGGCAGAGAACCAACGAGAATTGCTGAAGAATCAGGAACGGTCCTTGGAGAACCAGGAGAAGATCCTTTCAAAGAGCGAAGCGGTGAAACACCAGGAGGTTCAGGTAAACGTATATAGTAGCTTTTACGTTTTCCTCGCAGGCAGTCCTCCATTCGACTCACGGACTGGCACATGTAAGTTTCCGGCCTGTTTCAGAATACCTGGGCCTTTGTAACGTACAGTACATTTAAACAGCAGAGCAACTGACAATATATTCTTTAGTGGACCAGGTTCAACAAGTTCAGAATCGCCTCCGTGCTCTCTCTCCACTGCGCGAGCTAGAATCTGACATTGAAATGTCAACCGCTGCTACGTCTTCTTCTTCCTCCTCCTCTTCTCATCCAAATGACGCTCTCGCAAACAAGTGGCTCAGGCCACTGGGGAAACCGCAGAGCGTCGCCACAAAGGACATTGCGGAATGCCTGAGCTGGATCGCAGACGCCAACCTGGACAAGCAAGACCAGATCATGTGTATCATCGCCTCGGAGGAGCTACGGGACTGGCTCTGGAGCAGCAAGTCGAAGATCCTCGTCGTGGAAGCCGAAACGGCGCCCGAGTCCACTTTTTCACCCCTTTCGTACTCATCAGTTATGCTGGCGCAAAGCCTGGTCAAAACTGCCAACTTCCCCATCCTCACCTATTTCTGTGGGCTGCATACATCTGGTACAGATGACGATCTGGCCGGAGTGTCAGGCATGCTGAAGAGTCATTGGGCAGCTCCTGAATGAGATCCTGAGCAAAAGGCTAGGCGTCAACATCACCTTCTTCGAACGCCTCGACCGCCGTAAATACTACCGCACCGTGGACACCTTTCTGGAGCTGCTGAAGCGTTTGCTGCAGGAGCTCCCCGAGCGCGACGCGGTGTTCATCGTCATCGACTCCGTCTCGCTGCTCCAGGCGACCGAGAAGCGGGACATGAAGAAAGCCCTCGCGGGGATCTTTGGCCTCATGGAGCACACGGAAATCGTGTTTAAGGTCCTGTTGACGGATCTGCTATCGTCCCGGGTTCTGAAGGGGTATGAATACAAGAAACTGTTCGTCCCTGACAGCGTCGATGGGGGCAAGCAGGGCATCAACGATGAGTTCTTGGATGCCTCGACCGCCGACAATATCCGGAAGTTTACGCCGGCGCCGTCGGAGAATCCGAGTTCAGAGGATAACCAGTTTAACGACGAAGACCAGGATACAGATGAGGACTGATTGCACGTCTGTACATGTCTTTTCCTCTCTCTCTCTCTCCATTTCCTTGCGTTACGTTTTCCAACAGATATCTATCTTAATTCAGTCACGCGGTATGCTTCATTTTGACATCTGACCATGTATCTACCTCTTAAAGAGATATCTCGTTGTGTTTCTGAACAGAAGCAATCAAGTGATGTCCCAGTTCTGAGAAGATTCGAACTGCAATTCAGCACTACAGGACTTTCAACCGCATGCCTTTTGTGCAGTAGGAGGTCGATCCTCAACATACAAAAACCCGGTAATTCAAGCACCCGGCGTTATGAATCGATCTTTTATTTTTCCTTCCTCTGAACCATCAGACTTATGTCCCTCTGCGTTCTTGTCCGCTGTGTCGATACCACCCAATACGGTAATATCGACGGCGGCGGAAATCCGTGCCGAGGCCCGCCCGGCTCGGGTTGCCCGAACGGGCGTGACGTCAGCGGGATCTTATCGCTTTATCGCGATCGTTTCCGACCTGTTCGAGGGGCCTGCAACGCAGGCAGACTGTTCTTGTGGCCATGAACAAGTTCTGGCTGTGAGTGATCTTTCAGAATCTGTTGTTTTGTCTATTTCTGCTGTTTATCCTGTTCAGTCCCTTCGTTGTGCGGCGATTGGAGCCTATACGTGTAGCAACGTTGCGATGGCAGCGGGCGAGGGAGATGGAGATGGAGAGCCGCGGCTGAATCTGTATTCCCTTCCTAACGAGGTACCCCCCTGCTTTCTTTTTTTTTCATGGAATCATGGCCAGATCTGAGATCCCCGAAATGACGACTAACCGGCTATGTGCATAATATACCTGATGTAGATCCTCGTCCAGATCCTCACCCCTCTCTCCACCCGCGCCCTCCTCCCCCTCACGGCCGTCTCGCACCGCTTCCTCGCCCTCGTCCTGCGCATCCTGCACTACCGCCTTCTCGTCGCCGCCTCCCTCAGCGAGAAGGACAAGGACTACAAGCTCATGCTGGAGTGCTTCCACCCGAGCGAGAAGCTCACCGAGCCGCACGTCTTCTGCGCCTACCTCGGTACGGACGGGTTGAGTGAGAGGCATGATGATGAGTTCGCAGGGTCCCTGTATGAGGATGTCAAGGAGACGGAGAAGCTGGGACGGCTGAGTGGGCTGTACTCACGGTTCAGACCGATTCCGAGGGAGGAAGAGGGGGATAGCGGCTATAATGGGCGGCGGTTCTTCCCCACGGGGCCGGGGACGATGGTGGGCGTTGTAGGCGCGGATTCCACGTCTACTCGTCCGGAAGGCCCTGAAGAAGTGGTGTCAGCGGAGAAACCGCGGTTCGTCAAGCGCACCATCCACCTCGAGAGCGCCGAGGACTTCTCGCAGCTCTGCACCGTCGTGAACCTCGTCCGCGTCATCCCCAACAGCAACCTGCTGCTCAGCGCCGTGACCGTCGAGGACGGCATCATCCGCATCTGGCGCGACTGGCTGGAGGAGCAGGCGCAGCTGGAACGCGTGGACGCTGCGCAGCGCAGGGCTGCTGAAACCGTCTCTCGGGAGGGCCATACTATCCCGTCTGACGCGGGTGCGGGCAGCCGGCCACTAGCCAACGGACGACGGCGGCGGTTAGAAGAAGGCGACAGCGGGATCCTCTGGGTCGATGGGGCCAGGAATGTCGGGCTCAAGTTCCGAGTGAGGCAGAAGAGGTGGCGTCGGGAGGAGACCATGCCGGTTCTGATGCACCGCGATGAGGAGCCCGCGGTGAGCTACGAGGTTGATATTGAAGGTCTGTCTCTGCCGTCCCGATATCCGTCTACTTCAGAAGACAGTCTTCTAAATGAATGGTTCTGCAGAACTGCGCATCCGCACGACCCGGCTGCTGTGGACCGTGGAGGAGTCGATCCAGGAGCAGCAGAACTACTCGCGGGCGGTCGTCTTTGGCGCCTTTCGGCCGAGGGGGGTGATGTAGATTTCGCTCCATTTCGATTATACATATATAGTCATTTGAATTGGGTTGGATGCATGAATTGCTTCTGTTATCCTTCTATGATGAATACTGGATAGAATTTCTAGTTAGTTGCAGATTAAACATACAGTGAGATCATGCATACAGCATACATAAATACTCAGGAGAATGAACCTTGCAACTGTGCTTTATTTAAAGCAGATTGCTGAAAAGAATCCTGCAAGACATGACAAGATCATATTAATAAATACAAGAAGTGCTGAATGTGGATATTCTAAGAGTGTTTGACATACAGAAAAGAAAATCTCCTAATAGCTAAAAAATTTGAGTAAGTTTCATGAATTCAAGAAATATACTTCTGCAATGGAGTTCTTGGATATATGTTCAATTGCAGCTGTGATCACTATCCAGAATGTTCAGAAAGAAAATCACCACTGAAAGGATTAAAGAACTTGCTATAATGATCGATATCTGCTTTATAAACTCTATAAATACTACCATAGATGATACTCCAAGGAACTGAAGATTATTGTGACTAAATAGTTTGAATGTCTAATGAATATCCCAACATGTGAATGTGTGTGGGAGGAGCCAGAACATTTAAGCTATTCTAAAATTGATGCAGATAAATGCAGGGCTGTCAAATTATAGGGGTATCAACTGGGTAACAGTTGATAGAGGTCTTCTTAAAGTGAGTGAAGTTGGTAGAAGCCACAGAAGAACTTAGTTGATTCCCTATAGATCGTAAGATCTTCTTGAGAATAAGACACAGTAGACTAGATACATGCCCAGGTACTTTGACAATGTCCGCACCGGCACCTACGCCCTGCAGGCCTGGTCCAGCGGTGGCCATCTTGCAGAGGTTTCAACAACATATCTCCAGAACGACGTTGTTGTCCACAAGGGAAGGGTGACATCTCTAGAAAATTTAAACTGGAAGACACAGGGCCAGAAACAGATTTTTCAGGTTGGAGGTTTCGACAGGACAGCCCTCGGATTCCGGTACGGCAGTGCGCCATACCAGCACGCCCTGGTGGACAGGTGTCCTGCAAACCTGACATACACAGTCAGCCAGAGCAAGACAAGTGACTGGTGTTTTGCGCAGTCAATTGTTGGCTCGCAGAGCATCAAGTTCTATGTCCATGTGCTTCTGGCCCATTCTTCAGCTGTGCTGACAGTTTTGATCGCGTCCACTTCGAGCGGTGTAGATACTGTGATACAGCTAAATCAACAGCAAGTGGGAAACCTAACGAGTGGTGATATTCCAAGTGGCCCTGGCTTATATCGGTCCGCCATGACGGCTGGAGAATGGCATCTGTTTGAATTTCCGGTGGAGGCGGACGTGATCAAGAGAGGTTGGAATGAGTTGAAATTTGTTGTTATAAGAACAACACCGTGGCATGGGATCATGTGGGATAGCATAATCCTGGAGTGGGCATAAGCCGGGTTGGTAAGGTTTTGAGCACATATCCTTTATAAACACCATACTTCACAGGATTTCCCGCGATCCACATTAGTGTTACAATGGTCAACATAAGAAAAGGCTTTATTGAGCCACAAGTAAAAGTGATTGCCATATCAAGTATCATAGCAGGACAAAGCACAGTTTCTCTGGCAACGACGACCGGCAAGGCGGAAAGGCAGCGGCGGCTACCATTGTCAAGGTACAACACCACATTGCTCTCAGCATTGCTAGACGGCAAAGGATGGAACAGGTAGTGGCCTGCAAATAATACCAAATTTCCAGGAACTTTGAGGTTCATTCCCCTTGGACAAATCAGCTGTATATCCTGAATCTGTAACCTCCACATGTCATACAGATTGCGAATTGGTGAAACCGCCGGAACCCCATATGAACCCGGCAATGTACTCGGCGTCTTTCGGTCTATATGACCACTCCTTGTCGTCATATTGGATGTGGGGACGGACTATTAGGAATCCGACTAAAACCGCACGAACGCCCTCGATTAGTATGCAGCTGGCTGGTCAGCATATAGAGGTCTAAGTTATCCAATGTGTCCAACGTCCAGTCACTACGGGGGCCACCACGCCGCTTGGCTCAGCGACTCGAGCTTCGCTTATATATTCTCCTTCAGGACCGTCGAGAGGAAAGTCAAAAGGTTTTCCACCTTCGCTGCCAAGGAAGACGGTATGTTGGGCATTTCTCTCTTTCTTTGGTACGTGAATTGGAGTCCAACAAGGTTGTGCATCCAATCGGAGATGTATCCTGTGATCTGGAGAAGAGAATCGCGAGAATGATATTGCTGTTTATTTCCATCAAATAAATAGTAGTGCAGTGGTTTGTAATTGACAGACGAGGGGGGAGGCCCCTTATTCTCAGCCCACAGTAGAGATGATTCTCCAGATTGACAGTGACGTCTTTAGGGGGAAGTCAACCGCGCCAAAGGAGATTGCTGTGGGTAAAGCATGTCACAGTGGTTGGAGAGTCAATACCAACAGAGTCAATTTAGTAGTCTATATTATAAGGTTGTCAGTGCTCTCATCACAGACTTAGAGGTCGCGGAATTCTGGGCGCACATCAAAATGTCCAATTAATTTCTTCCCCAGAGGCAATACACTCAAAGCTAAAGACTCTGCCATTTCACCCTCAAGTTATTCCGGTGATAAAGTTGCTTTCAGTATCAAGATATAGCCCACAAACACCCAACTTGTCCACATGGAATCCAATCTCGCGGATGCGGCCATGACGAGCAATGTCAACACAAAATGTATGGGTGGTATATTCATAATAGTAACCCAGCCAATCAGCACTGTTGTTTACGCGAAGACCGCTTATATACTGCCAGTCATCAAGTCAAACAGTCAATATATGCAGAGCTTCTATTTTGTCTGATGCTGGGAGGGTTGTGAGTCTACAGTTAGCCGACACACCATCTGTCACAAGCAAGGTTGGATTGACGGAATCATCTGTTGCCCTGTCGAACTGTCGATCTGCGTATATCATAATTGACTCCACAATCCGATCGATGACTTTAAGGACACGGCAACGATTGCGGATTTGATGTTCAGGATAATAGATCTCTAGCTCTCAAAAAGAGAGTGTACCAATCAATATGCGGTACGCGCCACAACAGTGAAACCTCGAAGAGACAGCCGGAATTCCATTCCATACTTAAATCTTGACTTCCCAAAGCCAGCTAGGAAGAAGTCCGAAACCTGCGAACAGGCAAGCCAAAGGTTGAGAAGGTCATGAATGGCAAGACACTCAAACACCATATTCAAAATCTCTGGAGGGAGCAGGTTGAAAGGTGAGTTGAGGCAGGGACTCCGGGCAGTGCTAGATGTCGAGGTTCGAGATTTGCGTCTCCGACCAAAGATTGGTCGCTGTGGTGCCATCCGCATTGATCCGTGGCTCGTGCATCTTCCACGGGCTGACCAACCAGGTCGATATTATAGGGGTCATATGTAGCTCCTACGCACTGCAGAAGCGCTCAGTCAGCCTCAGGGAGGACGGTCAGCATTTGAAGCGCACACATTGGATGTCTTACCACCCGTGTCCAGAAGCCCACCAAAGTCTCCAGCCCAGTCGCGACCCTTGCCGTCCAAAGTCGAGTGATGCAGTTGGTATAAAAAGGTTAGGTGACGCGCAGTGGCAAAGTCGTCCACCCCTTGGAGTCGTGCCCAGCGGCAGAGCAGGAGCCAGCGGGACTGGTGGACCGGATAACCCACGTTGCGAGGCTCAGCGCGGTCAAGGGTTGGGAAGAGCGACTGAATTTCAAAGTGATCATCGGCCTTCTCGCGGTAAACCTTGTCGTCGAAGCGTTTCGAAGGATCCGACGGCGCGCATCCAAGGATGGGCGAAGTCTGGTGAGAGATGCAGCCCACACGCGATAAAAAGGGTTCACGGGCGCGGACTGTACTAGCGTGAGGATGTCAGCGAAGGAAGCACCAAAGGTTGAAGATGAGATGATACTGACGAGCCCGCATCTCGCCCAGCCAGCGCGCGTCCGCGCTCGAGTGGATGCCATGCTGTTGAAGATTGGCAAAGAGCCTTTCGGCCTCCTGGGGACTGACGATCAGGAAACCGCACAGAGAACACGAAACGGCCCGTTGCAGGGACGTCAAGACAGGCGATGGCGTCGCTGCGTTGTCCGAGAACGAGGATGCCATGCAGACAATGCGGAGGGGGAAGGGGGCGAGTAGAGACGGAGCTTGGATGCCGACGAGCGTGGTCGTGTTTACTTTGCCGCCTCGCTCGCTCGACGCTTCATCAACCTCCAGGTCCACGCCACACGTCAGCACCAGCCGGGATCTCTATCAGGCCGTACCTCGAGATGCCGTTCTCCACGTGGTATTTCATTTGGATGCACGCGGAGCGTCGGGTGGGATCCGCAAGGGTTTTAGGGTTTTGGTAAGAAACACACAACCTATTTCTGGGTGTCCCGAGTCTCCATGTAACATCAATGGATTCCACGTGTACGAGATTCGCAATGGACCTCGGGTTGTGAGTTTTGCGTTAACCAGGTCCATGGAATAAGCGTGGGAGGGGACGAACCGGCTCTGCTTCCTGAGCCAGGGCCCCTGTTGGAGGATGACACTTGACAAGAGTCAAGACCGTGGTCCAAATGTCTTCTGGTGCCCATTTTCACGGGAACCCTCTGTGAACCCTTCTGCGGACGAGAGGAGGCCATCCTCCTTGTCGAAACGGATGAACGCTCGATCGGCCTCGGCCCGTGCCCGGTGGAGCCCCTTAATATTCTAAGATAAGATATTTTTAAAGATTAAACTCCCAATCATCTTTAAAAATAACAATTTTATAGGTCTCAGAGACCCGTCCGGCCACGGCCACGGCTGCCGCGGGGGAATCCGGGCGACCACCTCCGTTTCCCTCCGAGAGATGCCCCGCCGCTTCTCCGGGCGCAGACCGCGGGGCTTGGCAGACTTGGCAGGCTTGGCAGAGCGGGCTGCGCTCCGCCAGCAAAACATCTTGCAGGAAACATGCGCAATCGTGCTCACGCGCTCTTGGCAAAAGGCTTGGCCGAGCGGAAGCTGTGTGCGGCCGGCGGAAAGACCTCAACGGCGGGATCTATATAATATAGCAGCCCGCATCGCCATGCGCCCCGGCCAGGCTCTTTCTGCTACCAGCCATCTCTTGAGTACTTACCTCGTTAGTTCCATGCTGCTGGATACCGGCAACCTTCCTGTCAAGATGATCCTTCTCCTCTTCCTCGCACAGCTTGCCAGCGCCCACTTTCAGATCAACTATCCGGGCTCGCGCGGGTTCGACCATGACAAGCAGGGCCAATGGCCATGCGGTGGACTCAATAATGTTTCCGCCAAGCGAGTCGAATTCCCTCTTACCGGCGGCGCGATCCAGATCCACAGCGGGCATACGGAACAGCTGCTCGAGGTCCTCATGGCCGTGGGCGACGAGCCCGGCGACAATTTCAACGTCGTGCTCGTGCCGACTTTCCTGGAGAAGGGACCGGGGGATTTTTGCTTCGGTGACGTGAGCGTTCCGCAGGACTTGAACATCACCGAGGGTACGAATGCTACGCTTCAGGTTATCGCTAGCGGCCACAACGGCGGTCTCTACGGGGTAAGTACAGTCCCCACCTGTCCGTTCCTTGATCGGACATCGAGTGCTCTCTGTATATCGTCATTTGCTGCTCATCTAGAACACCGCTGACGGAGCTTTACAGTGCATCGACGTGACATTTACTTCTGCTCCCCTCGCGCCGGATGAATATTCTCGGAATTGCAAGAATAGCACAGGCATCACCACTGCTTCGATGAGTGAGGAGGGATTGAACGCCAATGGAACAAGGGTCTTCGGTTCCGAGGGTGCGTCATCCAGCGGTACCCCATCTGCAACAGCATCGGCAGCAGCCCCATCCGGTACCTCGGCAGCAGGGAAGGTACAGGCGACGATGGCCGGGTGGATGGTTGTGGCTCTGACCGTTCTTGCGGGACTAGCTCTCAGCTAAGCGTGTGCTATGCTGCCTTTATCACCGTTTAGGGGAAAAAAAAGTGTGGAACGCCTGGTCTGTGATGCCTGTGTACCATATTACCATGTATTTCTGACAAACGATACATCATGACTCATGAGGTTCAGACATACAACTCTGCCAGAGTATCTGACAGAGTATACACGAAAGGAATGCCAACAAAGGATAAACATCAGAGGTAAGAAGGACGGTGGACCTTAGGAGAGGAAAGCAAAGGGAGCAGATCATGGCGACGAGGAGGCTCTACAAAAGCAGAGAGCTGTTTCCGGCATATATGCAGAGAACGTCGCAAAGACGCAACAGGTAGAAATCCTCTTAATCTTTCAACAAGCCATCTAGCATCGTCTAATGCTCATCTACGGAGGGAGGCCAAGTATCAAACTTTGCTGTCCAAATTGTCTCATGCGGATGTTCCAGTTGGTCTGGCCGCAAGCCCCAAGCCTCGCATACTTCCTTTGACGGTTGATATCCGTATAAAGAGACCCAGTCGATATTGAGAGATCCACTGTTCGTCGGCTTTCCTTTCTTTTTTTCAGGTGCGAGTTCGACCAGTTGGTTTTCATGTGCTCTGTGCTCAAGCCTAAAGAGGCGGAGACGTGGCATTCGCCGAGCGGCGCGACCAGCGGCAATGTAGAGGTTGTGGAATGCCTCAAGATCAAGCACGTTTCGGTAGCTGCCTCCTAGATCATCGTTCCAGATGTTCTCGTCCATGTCGAGAATGTCAAGGTCTGAAGAGTTGCGATCCTCTGGAAGCAGCAGCCACGCCCCTGGAGCACAATTGAGACATCAGTTAGCGTGTCTACATGGCTGGATGCGGAAAGGATAGTCTTAGGATGTACCTAATGGATCTACGGGTGGCACCATTGAGATGTTCACGACTTCCATATTAGGCCAAAAGAGATCCTGCTTGGTCTCCAGACCAGCGTCAGAGGGCCAAAAGAGGTCTGGGGTGATCCGTAGATGATCCAAGTGCAGTTCTTGAAGCTGTAAGCTCAAATCGCGCAGACTAATTGACAGCGAATCCCGTGCCGGGTTCAGGAGGACGTTTGGTGCATTCATGTTCGACTTCCAGCCGTACTCCTCGCCCCAATTGCACTTGAACGTTCGGACGCTCTTTGGTACTTTGTGAAGGTTTGTTGCAACCACTATTCAAGAGTTAGGACAACATATCGAGTCGGATACATGTTCAAACGCGTCGCACCTTCACGCCTGTGCTGCAGAGCTGACACCTGATCTGGACGTATATAATAATCCAGATCAAGCGAGGCCTTCTTGAGATCGTTGCAATATTGAAGGATGTGTAAAGCCGCAGCGGCCCAGACACCATTCTCCTCATCACTTGTAACCCAATCACGACCGAAGCTCACAGAACTAACACACGAGACATGCGACAGTGTTGGATATTCGGAGACAAATTTGGCATTATACGGAAACACAGAACGGGTAGCTCCATCGGTGTATTCAAAGGTGTGCGCCCACGCCATCTCCTCAAATTCGGTGTTCGGTTCGGACTGCTCTTCGGGTAGGTACTTGCGTTCCCCGTACAAGCGTATGTGGAGCGAGATTGAGACTCTCGAGGATCTGGCTGACCCGTGGTCCCAGGACGACAAGACGTTGAACAAACCGAGAATGGCCGCCGAAAACGCGCGGTCATTTGCACGACGGAAAGCGTTGTCAGGAGAATAGCCTTCCAGAGCAGCTCGAGTGTAGTCCTTCAGATGGTGAGGGACGACAGCTCGATAAGTCAGGTCTCGAATCCACGACCGTCGCGCCACGCGGTATGGCGGACCCGAAGTGATTTCCTTCAGGCGCTCACATGTTAGTTTTCCTTTGAGATACTCAATTCCTTGTACCTCCTTGCTGTAGACGTGGAGGCGACGGTAAATGTGAGGTTCAAAGAGAGTCTGCCACAGTCTTGAGACCGTCGTGAAAGGGACCAGGGAGACGAGCGGGAGCTCGCCCCGGGAGTTGAGAGCCTCGTCGCGGGAGAGAGCCACGGAGGACGCGATCAGAGCCAGCAGTTCGATGGGCAGCTCGCGTGCCATTCTCAAGCGCATGAGTAGCTCGATGTTGTGGTCGAATCTCCCTGGTCCGGATCTCAGACTGCGATGGACTAGGGCTTGCGGGAAAGGAACCGAAAGGGGAATCGCGGGGGATCGCACCCTCTTTGGTCTTGCACGACGGCGGGCGCAAGCTTGGTCGGACGTCACATCAGTTTCTGAGTCAGCCCTGTACCACCCGGTCGCCGTGTTCAAATCGCAAGGTTGGGGCCAGGAGACAATTTCAAAGGCGGAACTCAGGCGGATCTCCGCATGGTATATACATCGCTCGGTAAACAATACTGCTCAGTTGTCGGGTTCCGAGATAAGCAAGCGTTGCACGCATTGTGACAGATCACCAACTTTCTGCTCAGATGGTGTCAAGGCGCCCATAAGGCGTCAACAGATTGCGATAAGGGTGCTGATGGACAGAAATGCCAGTGGCCGCGCTGCCCATCTCCTCAGTTAATCACGGCCACCTGCAGGAGTTATTCGACGAATTGCTGGACCCCATCTGCAACGTTTCGGCATCTAGTCTATCTATCCTCATCAGCAGCTCTCATTCTTCACCGAAATTGTCTGTCTTCTTCCAAATCCGTGTTTGGTACTCTCAGCTCCGATGCCACCTCGGTAGGATCAAAAGTCAAGCTTACCACTGCTCGAGTCTCGCTAGAGTATGGACAGTATAATATATGAGAAATGGACGACTGTATGCCGAACTGCATGCCTAGGCATCTAATTATTACATACAGGACCAAACCTTTCTCAGCCCTAATTGCTAACCCCAACGCAGTAGCTATAGCCCGCCCAAAGGTTCTTACAATCATTTCCAACAGCAGGGTTCCATTGGTGGAACTGCTCGAGACTGATGCCATTTGCCTGTGCGAGGTCCATGCAGCCCTGGCCTTAGCAGATGTCAGCCGACTTTTTGTCCAGCAGTGGAAATGTCTGCTCATACACACCGGGCTGTGGCACCGCAAACTTATTGCAGTTGCAAGGGATACCGCTTTGAGTTGGTGCAGGAGGGGCTACAGTGCCACATAATGTCGGGGCCGGTGATCCTGTTGGCTTTGGAGCTGATGTTGAAGGGGCGGGGTTGGAGCCTGTGACATTGGCACGATGGATACCTGCTGAGAGTGAGCGGACGGGAAGAAGGGAAGCATGTCGTTTGCTTATTAGCTCACGACTCACAATATGCGTAGCCGGCCCACAACCCATTGCAAGTCTTCCCGACGGCGGGCTATATGACAAAAGATCAGCCGTGTCTAACAAGAATTGACACGAGGCTACAATCAGGCTTACATTCCATTCCTCGAACTGAGCAACAGTCAGGGAATATTTATCGGCGATCGCCTGACAAGTGTCACCTGCAAACCTGTGATTAGATCCTATTGTATGAAGGGACGAGTCAAACTCGCCTGGCTGTGCTACATAGTATCCATCGCAATCCGATGGCATCCCGCTTTGTGTGGGCGCCGGAGGCCCGCCTGCCCCTCCTCCAGTCGTGGTAGGTGTTTGTAAGCCCCCAGAGCCATAGCGACTATCCTCAAAGCCTTCGCCTATGGTGCAGTATGATGTATTAAGCCAAAGCTTGGAGCAATCGCTCTTGACGCTGGGCTGTGTATCCCATCAGCATCCATGGCGAGAAACTAGTTCTAGCGAAAAACTCACGTTCCAAGCATAAAATGCGTCAAGGCCAATGTCGTATTGTTGCAGAATCGAGTCGCAAGTGTCTCCTGTAAGCAGCTTAAATGGGGATCCTCTTTTGGAAGATGAGGGTTTCCATACCCTCCTGGACAGTGTACCAAGCATAGCACTTATGAGTGGAATTTACTGCAGCGTTTGGAGGCACATCCGCATAGTCTGTCTTGTTGGAAGGTAGCAGGGAGTAACCATCTCCAAGGAGGGTACAATAGCGGGTTGCGTTTGCGAGAAGACACCTGTAATAACTTAAAGACGGGTTCCAGCTGACGAAGCTGTCTAGTGGAACTCCACCTGCAATGTACAGGCAATCAACATTTCCAAAGTTGTTATCTGTGTATTCAAGACAGTCTGTACGGGTGCCGTTGGCTAATGGGTATCCAGTAGCAGTTGGAGTTGCTGAGAATGTCATCAAAGTGGCATCGGGAAGCGAGTCAAAAGGTGTTCTGGCTCCGGTAGGCGTCGGCAGACGGGTGGTGGATGGAATTGTTGACCCGGATATAGTAGTGACCCCATAGCCTGGGTATGTAGATATTGACCCCACCGCCTGCACACCTGCCGAAGTGTTTAGTACTTCGATAGTTCAAGTGGCAGGTATGTATCCTACAGTAGCTGTATCCCAGGAGCAAGTTTGTACAGTTCGAGAACAACTCGGGGTTGAGAAAGAGAAAATCATCCAAGGTAATCCCATTAGCCATAGCTACTCGGGCGCAATAGTCACCGGCTAGCTCAACATTTAGCATTTATGTCAGAAAAAACTTCGACACCACTGACTGAGATCATACCTTTGACTTCATAGAATCTCCCACAATGTGTATTCGTCCCTGGAGCCATATTTGTTGGCCGTGGAGCGTCGGTAGTTGCGGACGTGGGTGAACCCCCGTACGTATTTATCGGCGAGGTGAAGTTCCATGGATCCGAAACACAAATTTGATGTCCGATAGTAAGATTGAGGTTGCTGCACACAGCATTCAGATTTGGATTCCATGTCCGAAGCTGCGTCACTGTAATCGAATACCGGTTGGCAATGCTAAGGCATGTCTCGTTTGGCGCGACTTTATGAGTCTGGCAAGAGCCCGTAACGCACAAGGAGCCATTTGACGGGAAATGGGCACAACCACCGACGAGATGATTCTCTGCAAGAAGCTGCCATGTGCTGATGTTGTGAGCTGCCGCTAGAGAGTCGCAGGTGTCACCCGCCTTGATTTGAACAGGTCGACCAGTGCAGGTCGGACTTGATGCCGGAACTGATGTGCTATTCATCCGGTGAGATAGTGCTCTGTCGACCGAGAGATCATGTATATCTTTATATCTATATATCGTACCTTGTCATGACGACCTTGGAACCAGACGTGATCGGAAGGGTTGCCACACCACAGCTCGATGTCAAGGACGAGTATGTCCGAGCTAGATCTTCATTGTAGAAGTAACTGTTGCTAAGCTCTGCTTGAAACATCTTCAGTCCGCACTCGTCACATTCATTCTGCTCATCTGTGGACTGCAGATGAAAATAGCAGAAGTCACCATTGCTGGTAATAGAATTAGAACTCGGCTTCCTTTCCGCTGTCGAAGAAAGACCATACTATATGCTTTTGGCTTACCTATTCTTCAGGCACCGTTGTTTATAATTCGTGAAATAATAGTCTGGAACAACAATAGGAGAGTACGATCCAGCACCCCTTGCTGTAGTGTATGACTCGTCTGTCGCATTAGCTCTGTCAAAGTACACATCATCAATACAAGATCTCTCGACATTGCTCCGGTAAACATCAATAGAGTCAGCGCATTCTCTCGTGCAGAGTCTCTGGAGATAATCTGTTGACAGGTTTCTGGTAAGCTGGTACATAAAATTACCGGTTTCCATGAAATTGCAGGAGAGGTTTGAAGTCAAGGCGTTGACGCATTTGGGAGAAAGCATGGGGAATGCATCTGGAGAAAAAAGTTGCAGCTGAGGCGAGGCATCTTGCGCAAACCCTAGAGCGGTCACCAGTGCCGTAAGAGGGAGAAAATTGCGTACAATGGAATTGAACGTTGAGGGTCGCATCATATTCCCAGGCAACAGCAAATGTATAAATGGAAATCGCGGTGTAGGAATTGTCAGGATGGAAAACAGAGGAGCGAGGGAATCCGACTTGAGCAGATCAGCAGACAAGATGGCAGGGAGACTGTGGTTTGATGGGAGAATTGTCTGCTTTCCCACAACGGCCTATTTCAGATTCCACGCGCAATTGGGGGGGGGTCGGCAGTGAAGCTCTGTTGCCGTCCACAACAGCGTTCTGGCATGTCCGCTCAGACTAGATGTCAGAAGGAGAATCTGGTGTCACCTACCGAGATGGGTAGAAAGGCAGTGCTACTTACCTCTCCTACCTCCTGGCGGGCTCACCAATGCTTCTTCCATTCTCCCACCTGAATGATTGATCATCTTTACATCCCCTGCTCCACTAATCCTGCATGGTAACAATCCTCGCGGCATAGATCAGTCGGCTTCATCCATTTCCCTCTTCTCCAAATGATTAAACCAATCCTGACTGTTCGCCGGAATGGTATCTATCTAGCTGAGGAGGTACATGTCCCACGCGGGGACCTGCAGCTAGCTAAGTGTCACTGCATGCAACATCGTGACCATAAGTGACCATAAGTGTGGTTTATTTATATTTTAACTGGTACCCCTGTGTCCAGTAGGAGAGCTCGGAGATAGTTCCTCTTAGAGTAGTATTCTAGACTACCATCAAAGAGCCCTGGATATCCATGGATATGTATATTCAAGACATAGTGCAGAGCACTCGCGCTCATTTTGTGATGCCTCTATGTGCTGTATCTTCCGCGGCATGTTCTCCTTCGTTTACAATTTTCCCCCCCCCCCCCCCCAACTGCTCAGACTGCTCAATTGACCTCGTGTCCTTTTAAGAATCAGATTTCTCTAGCTCCTGGACTGTTTGTTTGTCTCATCTCTGTATGCTTGATTGCGTGGTCCCTTTCAAATTGCTGGCCTCGTTTCAATACATCTTCGTAGCAAAAATGAAGATATCTGCCGTTTCTCTGGTCGTGCTCATATGGAGCCTGTATCCATTTCTATCTTCGTCATTGTCGCACCACCTATCCCAACCAAGATCTAGCTCGCAATCACTGAACCCTCTTCGCCGCTATGCTAGTGAGAGTCCGGACTACACTTGCGGTCCTAACAAGCCATGCGAGAATAAGGCTTGTTGTGGAAAGGAAGGCATTTGCGGGCAGGCTACTCTACGATAATTATCATCGAAAACTGCGGGGGCTAACATCGAAACAGCTATGGGCCTGTGTATTGTGGTGATGGTATGATTCAGCCCTGGCAGCAAACTTGTGAATATGCTGATAATAGGAAGGCTGCCAGTCTAACTGCAATGCACATGCTGAATGCGGCCAGTATGCCAACCCTCCAGGGGCTGAATGTCCGTTGAAAGTTTGTTGCAGGTTGGTTTAACATAGGCCACGTTCTTCCACCGATGCCCACTAACATTGGCCATAGTCAATTCGGCTTCTGCGGTATGTATGCAATTCATATATTTATTCACTCTGCTTTGTCGTTACTAGCTATGATACAGGAACTACAGATGAGTTTTGCAATGGCGGTTAGTATTGCTCCGCGCGGCTATGGCAGCTAGTCTGTTGATATCAAAGACAGGCTGCCAGTCTAACTGTGGCCAGCCTAGTCGGCCAGGCCAAGGCCATGACGTTCGCAAGAAGATTATCGGATATTATGAGTCTTGGAGGGGCTCCGGTGCCCCTTGCGGAACCATGGCCCCTGAAGCAATTCCAGTTGAAGCTCTCGACCAGCTTAATCTTGCTTTTGTATACATAGATCCTGCTACCTTCAAGATCATCGATATGGATGGCCCTGTAGCAGCTAACCTCTATCAGAGGGTCGCAAATACGAAGAAGCGCAACCCAAATCTTAAAGTCTGGATCAGTGTCGGAGGGTGGACTTTTAATGACGCGGGCCCCTATCAGTCCGTGTTTGGCAATATAGCAAAGGACGTGCACTCTAGCGAGGTCTTCGCCCAAAATATAATCGACTTCATGAATCAGTTCGGATTTGACGGAGCTGATCTTGACTGGGAATATCCCGGTGCAGATGACAGAGGCGGTCACAGTGAGGATGTCCAAAACTATCCTCGCATGCTGAGCATCATTCAAAAACGATTCAAGTCCGGTAATTCTTCTGGCAAGAAATATGGTCTTTCCATTACCGCACCTACCTCATACTGGTATCTCAGGTAAGCATATTAAGGAAAAACATGCCATGTTCATCCACTGACCGTAAATATATATAGATGGTTCGACCTGACGAACATTGAAAAATACGTCGATGAAATCAATTTGATGGCCTATGACTTGCACGGGATTTGGGATAGAGACGATCCAATTGGTCCATACGTATACACGCATACTAACTTGACGGAAATAGACTTGGCGCTTGATCTTTTCTGGCGCAACGGCGTAGAACCGGGCAAAATCAACCTTGGTCTTGCTGTAAGCTTCATCGCACTACTGTCGCTGGTTTCCAACAAACTAATTATACGATGTCCAGTTTTACGGGCGCTCCTTTCAACTTGACACGGCCTTGTGCCACGATCCTGGTTGCTTGTTCAAAGGGCCAGGCAAGGAGGGCGCCTGCACGCAGAAGGCTGGTATTCTCTCATACTTGGAGATACGTGGGATATTGCAAGAGAACAACATACGCGATGTGCCGTACGACGAAAGTGCAGCTGTTTACTACACAACTTATAATCGCGGTAGCGACTGGATATCGTTCGATGATGCCATCTCATTCCAAGCCAAGATAGATTTGGCAAATAATAGGGGCCTCGGCGGGCTCTTCATCTGGGCCATTGATCAGGATGACAGAACATTTGATGCTCTTAAAGCGGTCACCGGTCGTGATGTCAAGGTGCCGCCTCTAGCGACCGATGGATTTGGAGCCTTTGATATCAATAAATGCTACATCACAGATTGCGGAGCCAACTGCAGTGCGGGAGACACCACCATGACGCACCTAAACCAGGATGAAAGCTCGCGCGGCTGTGACGGCTCGAATCACAACCAAAGATCCCGTGAGTCTCTTGTATATGTCAATTCCGGGTGGCACTAATCAGAAAACAAGTCTGCTGCCCTGCATATAATGCGCCGGATCCTGCCACCTGCTACTGGACAGGTGGCCCTGCCAATTGCCGTGGTCAATGCGCCCCAGGCGAGGTAAGCATGGTCCTTGATGACTACGGCGACAGCAGCAAGAGATGTACCAATGGAGGAAAGAAAGTTTGTAAGTATATCAGTCTTTTCACAGACAACAGCAGGAATTGGGACTGATGATTGTAGGGTGCTGTCCGGCTACCAATGGTCAAAAAGCCATACAGCAGTGTGAGCTCATCCCACTTGGCAATGGGGCCTCATGTCCCAGCCACAAACCGCAGCACTTGACCTCTGTCTATCAGACTATTTTCAACATTGGTGGTTTTCTTCCAGATCGCAATGTTTACGGCTTCTGCTGTCCTGCCGAACCGGTATGTAGCAGCCATAAAATGAGTTCATTGCCATTCTATTCTGGATACCTTGCTGCGGCAGAAATTTGCTCCCAGTGAAACACATAGCAATGATTCAGATTGGAGACCTTGCAGAGATTATCTCTATGGTACTGTTATATGTCGCTAATAAATTGTCTGTCCCTAGGTGTTCCATGACTGCGCTTGGAAGGGAGAAAACTATTATTGCAATGATAGCGTATGCCCACTTGTACGTACAATTCACCTGCTATTCATTTTCCTGTATCTCATCATCACCGCTGCAGGGTCAAGTAGAGCTCTTTAGGTGGCAGGGAAGTCATGCTGGGCCACCTAAAGAGTCCACTGGATGCACCAGGGGCCAACAGCAAGCATTCTGCTGCCGCCCACCCCTTTCAGGAGGCTCTGCTTTCCTTCCAGTTCCCCTGGAAAACTTATTCCCAGAGGCTAAAAACTTCGCGTCTGACTTTGACCCTGTTTTTGCTGAGGCCTTTGATATGAATCAAGATCAAACTCCTGAACCTCCAGCAGGCGAAGACCCAAACCGACAAAGTTTCGCATGGATAATCATGGTTGGAGAGTCAGCCGATGTCCAAAGCTTTGACAAGCGGGACAATTCGCATCTGGAGCTGTTTGACTGTCCTCATACTCATCCGGATGATTATGGGGTGCAGAAAGCCAGAGCCGTCTGCTTGAGTGACTCACCGGAAAACAACTGCGAAGATATCTTGATCGGCGGCGTCGAAGGCACTGTCGTGCGGCTTCCTCCTCACTGCGGGCCCGACACCTGGGTCAGGGCCGTGAGCTTTGAAGAGTCACTCAATCAGACGCTGCCAGCTCATCTGCGTCGCCGGGCAACGTTAACATCTAAGGTCTACGACTTCCACTATGACTACAACTTTCAGCGACTGCGCCGAGATGGGGGACAGGTTTATGTCCGAATCGATGTCTCCAACCATCCGGGTAAGCTCCATCTCTTCTCTCAAACTCCCTTGTACTGGTTTGCTTATCGAGCCTTCAGGGTATTGGGATGAGGTTGTTGCTCCTCCTGCGGGATCCCCGATCAAACGAAGCGCCGAGAACTGGAGAGAATTCGATAAACGCTTCTTTGCTGAGAACAACCCCGACGACTGGCGCAAACGCTTTGACGCGCTTTTGAGCAAAGACGACACTGGTCTTAAGAAACACTATGAGTTCAATCTATGCTTGTTTGATGCATCAGCAACGTGCGGTAGGGGTTCCGTGCAGGCAAAAGCTGATGTCTCTGGGTCATTCAACACGACAATGGACTTTGGGCTATCACTGATTGGAACGCTGCAAGGCTTTGGATTTAGCGAAGCGTTCGCGTACTTCAGACAACAGGAGTTCGAGAGCCGGATTGTTGCCGGCATAGAGGCTCGGGCCCGACTGAGATTCCAAAGCGCATACGTTCCCATCGGCTCTTTTGACGTATTTGGAGCCAATTACAATATTAAAGGCATCCTGCGAATAAATCCATATTTCAACATGAAGGCCCGAGTGCAGGCAGACGCCACGATCTCTGCACAGGCAATGGTCGAGATGACTCTGCACCATTCTCGGTTCCAGTACTATCTACCTGAAAGCTTGGGCAACATACCAACCGAACCTACCGGACAGTTCTCGACTGATGCACGAACAGGTCCTATAACTGCAATGGGAGACATATCATCCAGCGTCGGCGGCAACATTCTGTTCTCAATTTTACCAACAGTCGGGTTTGACATCCAGCTAGATTGGCGAGGCACGCGGCAGGTTGACACGTCCGTCAAACTTACCGCTCAAGTTGACACCGACTTCGGAGTTGCAGGTATGTTTCTACTTTATCTACCGTGCAACGTGGCTGTGTGTTTAGAAATTTGGCTCGATTGACTGATAGTTCCCAGCAACCATTGGCTCAAAGTGCAAAGGTCTCGACCTCAGCATCAAGGGGCAAGTGGGAGCCCAGCTGTTGGTGGAGAATGCGCTTCCTGGATGGGCTAGCCGTACCTACACTGTCCATCCAAACAATCAGAGGCAGATCTTTCGCGACTGTCTGCCGTTTCTCCGATTACAGTTAGATTCCAGGCGTAGCCGTGACAACACTACGGTCGATGATTTCCACCCGGTTGGCGCGTTGCTCCCCAGACAAAGCCCTGGTGAACCTCTCCCGATACCAGAAAGTTCAAGTTCCACGTGTGCCTTTGCCGCCCATGGAGTATACTGCCTAGGTCCTGATGGCTCGGATGATCCCAATCCAGATTGTAATCTCAACAGTCTTCCACCAGAGAGCGGAGATTCGAGCCTTAAGCGGCGCAGCTCTTCCATCGACCCAGTGGAGCTTAAGGATCTATGCGAAGTCTTCGAAGTCCATGTCGTTGAGAAACGCGGTAATCCAGAAACACGTTTATATTGCGCGACAAAAACAGCAGGGGCATTTGCTGTCGGCAACTTTGAAGGTGCCTCGCGGGCCAACCGGGGGGATATCGTGTATAGGGGTTTCCCCCCAGCCAAAAAGCTTGTAGAGAAGTATCCCAAAGTTGACACCTATGATGCCGAAAATGCCAACGACTGCAACAATTACAACCTGGTAAAAATCCCCACACCAAAGGATCCGACGACTGGACCCCGAACGTTTGCCTGTGAGTCTCTTTTACCACCATCCTATCAAGCCTACGCTATCCACTTGTTGGCACTATAGATTCCAGAAAGTGCTAATTATTGCTATAGCGGAGCATGTTCTAGAGAATCAAATGGTATTTTGAACCTTTACTCGTGCAATTATTGTTACTGACCCCGTAGCTGCCCAACTTTTTCAACTACCTCGCTCGGCAATGGTCGAATCTGAAAAACCCGCCGAACGCGCCTAAGAATCCTCAAGCAAAATATTTCCTTGAGCCCCGAGCCGGTAAAGGTAGCGGCCAAATCCCGTGGTGTGAGTATATGAAAGTCTGGTGGGGTTTGGACGGGCTGCGTGCGAATGACAGGGTTGCCTTGGCGTACCCTAACGACCAGAATTATGATGATGAGCTTGTAAATCCACTTCCCCCTTTAAGGCATTTGGCAAGTCAGTGAACTGTACTGAGCGAAGTTGCCCACCAGGTTCTGTTGGAAACATCCCTTAACTCTAATATCAAACAAGCGGTATATCAATCAAAGCTGCTATACCCTAGCATACACTGATGCCAATTTTGTTAGTGGTTCGCCGGCAATGCTCTGCCCTACAGTCGCAGTATGCCAAAATATATTGAGGCGAGGAAATGGGCCGATGCCCTGAAGGCAATGAAATTGAACATACTTGTTTGGAAGTAAGTGACGGTGACAAGCAAGCCATGGAAATTTGTCTAATCACTTTTCAGATACTTTCTCGACAGCTCCATTACAACTATACTTGTAAAGCAGGCCAATCGGGTAGCTGCTGCGCTGTACGCTTTAAACCTGCCTCATTTATTCTCTATTTTCCCGATGATGTAACTGATTGAAATCTGTAGTGACGATCAGGAGGACAACTATATCCCCACTGTGGTGAGTGGCAGACTATCTTTGATCTTGCGTAGCCCGGGCCGTTGATTATAACCAGATTCGGCACCATCAATTACCCCGACAAGGCGACTACGTCGATGAGGACTACATCAAACAAGATCTAGCAAAACTCTGGCGCTCATGGATTCGTGAGCAGTTTGATGTCACTCAAGCTCGTGTCAAATCCTATTTGGAGGAGTATGCCAATAAGATGTACAATGAAAATCGCCCCCCTCAACAAAACAACCAGCAATTGGTCAAGAGCATGGAAATCCTCCTCAACGAGGTTAAGAACTTGCCAGCCTGGAATATTCCATGGGATGCAAGAGACAAGAATGGCAATCCAATTACGTGACCTTTCTATCTGTGAGGTCTGCGGTCTCTATGTTTCCAGGATGAAATAAAGAGCGGAGCGGCTACTTGATGATTGCTTAATCTTCTACTAGATACAAAGTTAGGATGGTATTGAGTTCAGGTGACCATGGCGAGAGGGGTATGACATCAATATAGAATATCATAGGGATCGATAATCGCCCGGCGGGAAAATCTTCATTTGTAAAGGCCTCCTTTGCATTAGTTTCGGACGTATTGGATTATATTTGTCTGTTAGCTCGTGGCTGACCAGATATCCCGAAGACAACGTCTGAATCCATTGTTATCAAATTATTGTGCCAGTAACTAGGCTCGGAATAATGTCAGCCTTGTCCTGGCTGGCCATTGATACTACCTCTCTCGAGGGTCGCGGCCGGAGAAGTTTGCCCCAAATCCAATCATTCTTGCCACCAGTTTCAGTGATCATGGCGACAACTATCTCATCCCGCACGGATTCGAGTATATCAGCGGTAATTGAGAAGCTTCATCCACTATACATACGTTGTCTGCTTCCATGATGTTAAAGCCCTCTGGACAGACGATATCACGTCATCTGCCAGCGAGAACGTAGCGGTGGACGCTCGTCGGAACTGCCGTCCCGTCTGCAGTCCTGCAGACGTCGAACAATCCTTGAGACAAAATTCCTTGTTGTCAATAATGTGAAGGATCAGACAATACCATTTTGCGAATTTTTTTCATGTCCCTGCAGAAGTTGATGGCGGGTTGTAATAGCATCACGGGTCGGGCAAATAACTCGGACCTCATGGCCGGCATCATGTATGTGATGGAGCGCCGGTCTGGTGTTCGTGTTCTAGATGCATATCTGACTCCACATCAGATCAATAACCCTGAAAAGAAGTGGAGAATAGTATATGGCTGGAGAGCGGAATCAGGTTGGAATTTTCGAACTATAAGCATGAATGAAATAACTCCCGTAAAACATTCCTAGACAGACATATGTGTCAAGGCTGGAGTTTCTAGATAGTCTATTAAGCTGAGAGTAGCTCCATGGTTGCTTTACAGTGTAGGAGTCAAGATTGAATCCATAATTCATAACAAATTCATCACTTGTCATGGTATTTTAGCAAGTGGCTGTGTCGTTTATCCCGCCGGAGACAAGGATAACTCGTAGCACAAAGAGTTAGTACAAAAAGTGTGACTGCTCTGCAGCCTAGACAGGGAAAGCCTGGCGATTAACTGCAGCAAGCTGGAATTTAGATGCACTCCACATTGGTGTGTCTCGTAATTCATAACCAGTGCCACTGCCGACCTGTATCTAGAACGCCGTAAGTGTATCATCGATGTCATCACGAATCTGCTGATCTGACATCTTTCACGCTCGGCTGAGACTCTCCCCCTGCTCCGCCTTTCTCTGTCCATATTTGGCAAGGCGGATCTTTGTGATTCCGATGAAACCAGTGGTGTCAACGGGGCTGAAGTCCTCCAGACTGTCCATGCTGCTCTCCTGGGCGCTGTACAGCTTCTCGGTCTCGCTGAAGCGACCCAGGACGCTGGCGCAGCCCTTGTAGGCACGTAGTCTCACAGTACCATTGACGGTCTCCTGACTGGCAATGACACTCTTTTCGATGAACTCACGCTCCGGCGAGAAGTAGAGGCCGTTGTACAGCAGCTTGGACCAGTTGAAGGTGACGAACTGGTCACGCAGGGCTCGAACCTCACGGTCCATGACCAGACCCTCAAGGTCGATGTGGGCAAGGCGAAGAATGGTCATGGCAGGGGAGTCGTAGCATCCTCGGCTCTTGATACCGATGTATCTGTTCTCGACAATGTCGATACGGCCGATGCCGTGCTTGCGACCGATGGCGTTCAAGGCCTTGAAGATCTCAAGTGAGTCCGTCAGCTCCTCACCCGAGGCCAGGGTCAACTTGACGGGCAAGCCCTTTTCAAAGGAAATTGCAAAGTCCTCCGGGGTGTCAGGCGCTGTGAGCGGTGAATCCGTCAACTTCCACATGTCATCCGGGGGAGTCTGGTTGGGGTCCTCCTGTTGTTCTGTGAGTGAGGATGCTTTAAGGAATAAACGAATGTCCGACTAACCAGAATTCCAGCCTCGTAAGAGCAGTGTGCCAAGTTCTCGTCCATACTCCAAGGCTTACTTTTGTCTTGTCAGTTTCGGCCTGTAATTCAAAGATTTTGAGGGGTCTTACGCCTTGGTAGAAGTGACTGGGATGCCAACCTTGGCCGCATAGTCAAGAAGATCGTTGCGGCCAGCGAAGCGGTTGAAGAACTCGGGCATGCGCCACGGGGCAATGACCTTGATCGAAGGCTGCGGAAGAATCGCATAAGTCACGCAGTCCTCTCAGGGGCCAACACGAGGATGCTATATACCTGGATAGCGTAGAAGGCCAGCTCGAAGCGGACCTGGTCGTTGCCCTTGCCAGTGCATCCGTGGCTGACGGCAACGCAGCCCTCACGCTGGGCAACCCGCATCTGGGCCCGGGCGATGACAGGGCGGGCGAGGGAGGTTCCGAGCAGATAACGGTCTTCCCAGATAGCATTGCACTGGATAGCGCGCCAGCAGAGCTCCTCGACGAATTCACGCTTCAGGTCCTCGACGACAAACTTGGTGGCACCGATCTTGAGGGCCTTCTGCTCGGCGGCTTTGAAGTCCTCGTTCTGCCCGACGTCGGCCTGCAATGAGAGGGAGTTAGACTGAATCGACAAGCAAGTAGGAAACCGAGGGTCCGCGATCCATACCATAAAGCAGACAACATCGTAGCCCTGCTCGATGAGCCACGCCAAAATGACGGAGGTGTCGAGACCTCCCGAGTAGGCTGGGATTTGCTGGTGAGCGCGGGGTGCGGGCAACGGACAACGGGTAGTCTTACCGAGACAAACCTTCTCCTTGGCCATTTTGAAGAGGGAACAGAGGATGCAAAGGAAAGGCGTAGGGGGACAAGACGGGGTGCCGAAGAGAGCAGGGACTTGGAGATGTCGCTGAGCCAGAAGCGTGGAAAAAAATCCCACGCTCGGGCGGAGCGCACATGACTCACGCCTCCGACCGTCGGCGCCGCGGGGTCGGCGGGGAGCGGCTCCCGTCGGTTGAGATAAGAAACCCGATCGATGGATGCATCCGCTCTATCGGTCTCCTCCGTGGCTTTCATGTCAGTTCCGCTGGTGAATCTGAAGATGATCAGGCAGAGTGAGGACCAACCCTGCAAGGCTGACTCTGACAGCATAAAAAGTTTGCACCTCCAGGTCCCTTCCTATATATTTCTGTTGAGTCATTTGTTGATAAAATGTATAGGATAAAAAGATAAGGGGAGTTTGGACATTAGAAGAGATTCTAGAATTCTTACAGTTATTATCTACCAGGATACTCTGTAATCAATCAAGGATGTACCCTGGTGTGTTGGATGGGGGGCCTTAAGTGCAGCTACTGATCAACTGTTTAAGAGCGACAGTTGGCTCACATCAGGATCATCAAGTCGTCTCCCTACAGGCTGCTTTAAAAGCTCACGATCATACACTTCATAGACGACCATGGCCGCCGCTCTCGACGCAGAATTCGACCCTCGGAGTGAGCTGCTCCCCAACATCGTCAACCATTTCTCCAAGGTCAAGCCCGACGCAGTCTACGCCGAATATCCGGTTTCAACACTCACCTACGAGGAAGGCTATCGCCAAATTACATACCGTGATTTCGCAAATGTAATCAATGGCCTTGCCTGGTGGCTAAAAGAAAAGCTCGGTCCTGGCAAAGATCAAGACGTTGAAAACCTGGCATACATTGGTCCCAATGATCTGAGATACCGGCTCTGGTTCTGGGTGCGGCCAAGGCTGGATACTGCGTATGTGGAATCGCTCTCTGGACGAGGCATCTCTAACATACATAATTCTCCTTACATCACCTCGCAATAGCATCGTCGCCCATAAGAGTCTCTTTGATCGTCTCAACTGCAGAAAAATCTTGTCCCCAACGCCGCACCCACCTCTGGTGACGGCGATTCGGGATGCCCATGGACTGGAGGTGTTCGACGTTCCCAGTGTCGACGACTTGCTGAATACAAAGTATCCTCATTTTCCATACACTAAGACCTTTTCAGAAGCCTTGACAGAACCGCTGGTGGCCCTGTAAGCTCCGTTCTCAATGCCAAGTATATATGGAACCATGTTAATCATGACAGTCACACGTCGGGTTCCACCAGGATCCCTAAGCCCATCGTCTTTACCCACGAGACCGCCACCAGGCACATGAAAATGGTGGCATTGGATCCCCCGCAGGGCTTTGAAAGTCAGGACCGGATGTTATTGGGCAAAAGAGTCTTCCTGATGTTCCCCCCATTTCATGTAGGGCTCGTTGACATGGGAGCGAATGCCACCGATCTAACAATTCTATAGGGGGCCTACCTAGCCAGCCACCTGTTTAACGCCGTTCCTTTCGGGACGGTCATGATCACTCTTACATCAGGAGCAATCCCATCAGCAGCAGGATTGGTGGAAGGCCTGAAAAAGACTCGTGCCGATGTCGCTTTTATCTTTCCGTCCATCGTCCAGGAACTAAGCCAGAGCCCGGAGCTCCTGGACTATTGCGCCAAAAACCTCGAGCCGATTATTCACTGCGGTGGCGATCTTCCCCAGTCGATCGGTGATACGGTCGCATCGAAGATCAGACTGGTGAACCAGTACGGCGCGACGGAAATCGGACTGGTGGCTCTGATTCAGTCGAAAGATCAAGATCCCGATCCACAGGATTGGAAATACGTTCAATTCCACCCGGATATCGGAGCGGAATTTCGCCCTGTGACGGAGAACGAGCATGAGCTGTATATTGTCCGGCACGTGGAACATGAACGACACCAGATGACGTTTACTTTCTTCTCTGACTTGAAGGAATATTCGACTCGGGACTTGTTCGTCCGTCACCCCACGAAGCCGAATCTCTGGAAGTGACGAGTCGCCTCTACTTGGCGTCCTGGGCGCGAACATGCTCGCGCGGATGACATCATCATGTTCCTGAATGGAGAGAAGATGAATCCCATTTCCATGGAGCAGTATATCGCTGCTCGCAATCTGCAGGTCTCGGCTGTTCTGGTTGCCAGTGCTCAGCGGTTTCAAGCATCTTTACTGGTTGAAGCTGTGCCCAAGGTGTCTCTGTCTACTCCAGCCGAGCGCGCTGCATTCATTGAGAAGATGTGGCCAAGCATTGAAGAGGCCAACCAAGACTGCCTGGCCCACACCCAAATCGCCAAAACACATATCTTATTCACCAATCCCCAGAGGCCCATGCTCCGGGCAGGCAAGGGCACCATGCAAAGAGCAGGAACCCTGAAGCTATACAAGAAAGAGCTCAACGCACTCTATGCCGATGTGGAGACACTGGCGACCCAAATTGATGAAGCGTCCGGTCCAGGCTGAGTTCATGACGCCCCAGTGATCTCTCAATTTATTCAAGATACTATCTCTTCTGTCACAAAGTGGAGCGGGATTAATGACACAGACAATTTTTTCACCTTGGGCATGGACTCACTGCAAGCAGTCACCATCATGCGGCATTTAAGACATGGTCTGCGCATGCCTGGTATTATATTAAATTTGGTCTACACCAACCTATCTGTCTCTCAACTGACCCATGCTATCCTCCGGCTCCTACACATGGACAGGAATTTCAGAAAGCAGACAAGGGAGCACTCCTCCAGGAACAGAGCAGTATACTGAAAGAATATTGAGCCAAAATCAATCAGATACCCATCCATCCAAAGTCATTTCATGGAAGACGCCCGAGAAACATAGCGTTCTTCTTACTGGCTCTACCAGCATCCTGGGGTCATATCTTCTCCATGTGCTACTGGCTAACCCATCTGTTGCGCATGTCTACTGTCTGAACCGAAAATCCAAATCTGAGAGTGTCGCGAGCCAAATCGAGAAGAACAAGATTTACAACTTGGATCCTACTTCTTTGGATCCACGGTGTGTCAGCTTTCTCAAAACTAGTCTATCTGATGAACACCTAGGACTGCAGCCTGATACTTTCCAGAAACTACAAGAGACGGCCACCCTGGTGATCCATAATGCTTGGCCCGTGAACTTCAATCTTTCGCTCGCCTCGTCTAAGCTGCAGTTTGAGGGCCTTGTCAATCTGATCAAGTTCTGTTCAGCTGCCTTAGTCCCACCGCGCCTCTTTTTCATCTCTTCCATCAGCTCCATCATGGCGCATCAGGCGGCTTCCAACAAAAAAATCCCTGAAGAGGTAATTACCATCGAAAAGCCAGCTCCGAATGGGTACGCCAAAAGCAAATATCTGGCGGAGCAGCTTCTCAATTATGCGGTATGGACCTGGAGGCTTCCAGTTCCAACATCCTTTGCTCAAGTCAGTCAGATTGCCGGTGCAGTCCACTCCCCGGGCCTGTGGAACAAGACCAAGTGGTTTCCAAGCTTGGTCATCAGCTCCTTGCACATAGGAGCAGTCCCAGACTCGCTGGGACTGACTGTGGGTCAAATCAATTGGGTCCCTATTGACCTACTGGCGGAAGTCCTGGCGGACCTTGCCCTAGAGACTGAGACTGCAACTGCAGAAGCAAGCCAGGTTCAGGTCTTCCATCCACTGAGCCTGCATCCTACCACATGGGATGCAATCTGGCTGGTGGTGACCAATGCATTATCTGCATGCTCTGGAAAGCAGATATATATGATCTCCCTGAAGTCCTGGATTGACACAGTTCGCAAGGACATGAAAGTGACGGCAGATGTGACAGCGCCCAGTCATAGTATTATTAGCTGAAACTATGGTAGCTTGTCATACAGAATCAAAAGCATGGAGAAGAAAAAGAGAGAAATCATGGCATCATGAGGTGGTTGATATAGCCAAGTAGTCCCAGCAGTATCTCCCACTGCCTACTTGTCTACCACACTGTCATATCACCCCCCCCCCCCTTCAAAGACACCTGCCTGCAGGTGTTTAGGGCCTAAGTAACTGGCTTGTTGTCATCCCTATGCTTCTCTGGATCCTCACCATCCTCCCAGCATCTTAACCACTCCTTTAGCCACTTTGGGGGTCCAGGCAGGTCCGGGTAGTGCTCATAGAAGCTTTGTAGGTGGTGTGGTGAGCCTATAAAATTTGCTGCTGGGTACCATATTGAGTTATTGTCATAGTCTATCTACTTGATCTTATACTGCAGCTTTCCCTGATGCAGACAGACTGCTAAAATTTCTTCTACCTCTCATTCATATTCCTCATTAACCTCTATAGCTGGGGGAGGGTCCTCAATCTGGCCTGGAAGAGGATTAGTGGCTGCCTTCTGAAGCTTATCTAATGAGAATACTGGATGCATGTGGATTGAGGCTAATAAGTCCAGCTTATAGGCATTATCAATCTGTTTAACAATGCAGTAGAGGCTTGTCATCTGATAGTTCAGCTTGCAGCTAGAACAGTCTATCTTCTAGATACAGACTAACACCTATACTATATCTTCTATCTTAAAATCAACAATTCTTCAGTGCCAATCTGTCTGTTGCTGCTGGGAGTCCTGAGCCTTCTCAATGAGCTTTCAGACATAGTTCCAGGTGGCTTTTAGGCACCAGACTTATTTTCAGGCATCATTCTGGTTCAAACACTTTATGGCTGATTGGTCTGGAAGTTAGGGCTGTTGCTAGTCAAAGAAGGTCTGTAATGTCACACCTTAGTTAATTAAGAATGGCAGGACCTCAGTTGACTTATAAAGCAGAACTGCCACTGCAAAGTCTATTATCAGTAGCTAATCTGACCAATTATCCTAATAGTAATTAATAAAGAGCCTAAGATGCTGTGCTATATACTGGTTTATTATCTCTGTTTGGCCATCTGTCTGAGCATGATTTGCAGTGGAGAGCCTCAGCTTCACATCTAGAATCTGACAGAATTTATTCTAGAAGTTTGAGATTAATTAAGGTCTTCAGTCTGATACAATGATGTCCAGGGGCCCAGTTCATCAGTAGATATATATTATAAAAAGCCTTGCTATGTCTTAGGCAGTAGTAGTCTTGTGGTATGAAATAGATATTAGCCTTTTCCTTAAGCAGTCTACTACTGCAAAAACAGCATTGTAACCATGTTAGTTCTTAGAAAAGCTTTAGAAGTTCATTGAGATATGTTTCCATAGCTGGTCTGGTATGGGCAGTGACTGCAACAGTCTGAGGGCTTTATCACACAGGTTCTAAATCCACCAGCATATATGGCAGTTGACAACATACTGATCAACATCCTGAGTTATGCCTGGCCAGTAGTATCTTTTAGCTAGCAGTTTCCTCATCTTATTTCTTTCAGGGTGAGCTGTGGAAGCCTGGCAGTGCATTTTATTCAATGTTATAAGGGCATCTCTAGATCCTAATTAAAAGAAGAAATTACTTATTTCTGAACAGTTATATAACTGGATCAGTGTGATTAATTCTTGGCATACTGATCTAACTGATCTGAGGATTAAAGGATCAGTTCAAAGTTCTACTAATTCAAATAATTGTAATAACAGGTCTAGATAACTAGACCTAATAGAGCTGTTGGTTTATCTTGAAGACAAGAAACAAGGGGGTGAGCAATATAAAAGTAAGAATAAGCCTGTGTTACTAGCAATGTCTATATAACAAGTTGCTATGTGAGTTGACCACAAGGGTTGGATTCTGTCTGAAGAGAATATCATTATATACATGCTAGTCTGCCTGAATTGATGAGTTTGTTTGGATCATTCTGGGTGTTTGGATTATAGAGCTTTGTTGAATTATAAGGCTTTGTTGGATCATAAGGCTTTGTTGGATCAGGATAGAGGGGTTTTAATCTATTGACACATACTCTCTGTATAACATACTTCTTCTTTATGCTAACTCCGGCTATAACACTACCTCCCTTCTTAAGGATCTTCAGCTCAAAGATTCTTCTTTGCTTTTGCCTATATCTAGGCTTTTTCTGCTTCCTGTAAGTTCTCCTCTGTAGGTCTTATAATGTTGCCATGCCTTCTAAACATCACTGTGTAGGTCAGGATTCTGAGCGCTTCTTCTTAGATGCCAAAGTTGATTTCTTAGGTGAGACTATGCCTGTTCTGTGTACTCATTGCCATTTGCTCCAAGAGAAGGGGGAGAAGGTGAAATACAAGGTTTTTCTTAATTATTCTTATTGCAGGGAGTGCTGTTGCCAAGGTCTTGCCAACTGTAATATTTATAAAGTAGAGGATTTTAACTGTTGGTTTCTCTCCCCCCCTTCTTCCTATCTTTACTAACTCTTTTAGTCCATTGATTGAAAAAAGCTCTGGACAAGGTCTGTGCTGATTGTGAAGCTGCCCATCAAGCTCTTCATGTGTGATGGCGCCCAGTCATAGTATTATTAGCTAAAACTATAGTAGCTTGTCATACAAAATCAAAAGCATGGAGAAGAAAAAGAGAGAAATTATAGCATCATAAAGTGGTTGATATTACCAAGTAGTTCTGGCAGTATCTCTCACTGCCTATTTATCTGCCACACTGTCACATCACCCCCCCCTTCAAAAATGCCTGCCTGCAGGTGTTCAGGGTCTAAGTAACTGGCTTATTGTTATCTCTATGCTTTTCTGGGTCCTCACCATCCTCCCAGCATCTTAACCACTCTTTTAGCTGCTTCAGGGGTCCAGGCAGGTCTGGGTAATACTTATGAAAGCTTTATAAACAGTGCAGTGAGCCTATAAAATTTGCTGCTGAGTACTATGTTGAGTTATTGTTATAGTCTACTCACTTGATCTTATATTGCAGCTTTCTCTAATGTAGACAGACTGCTAAAATTTTTTTACCTTCTATTTATATTTCTTATTAACCTCTATAGCTGGGGGAGGATCCTTAATCTGGCTTAAAAAAAATTAGTAGCTGCCTTCCAGAGCTTGTCTGATGAGAATACTGAATGCATGTGAATTGAGGCTGGTAAGTCCAGCTTATAAGCATTATCAATCTGTTCAACAATGCAGTAGGGGCCTGCTATCTGGTAGTTCAGCTTGCAACTAGAACAGTCTGTCTTTTAGATATGGGCTAACATCTATACTACATTTTCTATCTTGAAATTAACAATTCTTCAGTATTAATCTGTTTGTTGCTGCTGGGAGTCCTGAGCCTTCTCAATAAGCTTTTGAGCATAATTCCAGGTGGCTTCTAGGTGCTGGACCCATTTTCAGGCATCATTCTGGTTCAAACACTTTATAGCAGATTGGTCTGGGAGTCAGGACTGTTGCCAGTTAAAGGAGGTCTGCAGTATCACATCTTGATCAATCAAGAATAATGGGACTCCAGTTGATTTATAAGATAGAACTGCCACTGCAAAGTCCATTATTAATAGTTAATCTGACCAGTCATCCTGGTAGTAATTAACAAAGAGTCTAAGGCACTGTGCTATATACTGGTTTATTATCTCTGTTTGGCCATCTGTCTGAGTATGGTTTGCAGTGGAGAGCCTCAGCTTCACACCTAAAATTCAACAGAATTTATTCCAGAAGTCTGAGATAAACTGAGGTCTTCAGTCTGATACAATGGTGTCTGAGGATCTGATCCACTGATAGATATACATTATAAAAAGCCTTGCTATGTCTTGAGCTATAATAGTCTTATGGCATGGGATAAATATCAGCCTTTTCTCTAAGTAGTCTACTACTGCAAAGACAGCATCATAACCATGTCAGTTCTTAGAAAAGCTTCAGAAGTCCATTGAGATATGTTTCCATGGCTGGTCTGGTATGGGCAGCAACTGCAACAGTCTGGGGGGCTTATTATGTGGGTTCTGAATCTGCTAGCACATGTGGCAGTTAGCAACATATTAATCAATGTCCTGGATTATGTCTGATTAGTAATATCTTTTTGCTAGCAGTTTCCTCATCTTATTTCTTTCAGGGTGGGCAGTAGAAGCCTGATAGTGTATTTTATTTAGAAGCTGTATTTGAAGGTTTCCCTTATCTGGCATTATTAGCTAACTCTAGTTATACAATAATAGATCTTTTTCTAGGGACCATGAAGCCTTTCCTTCAGCAGCTGCTGCTCAGAGGTTTGTCAAGGATTCATAAGTATAGTTAGCCTGTAGCAAACAGTCTGCTAAATACAACTTCTTCTAGATTAGTGCCAGTTCTGCATGGGGGTTTTTCATCTCTTGTATAATGTGAGGGTCAAGCCATTCTGTCTTTAAAAGCTGCTGAGTCCAGTATTTCTTTTTCAGGCTATTCTGGGCTTCCACTATTACTGGCTGCCAAGATAGAGTATCTGCTAATGAGTTCTGTTTCCCTGAGCAGTATCAAATCATGAAGTAAAATCAGGTAAGATATTCAGCCTACTTCACCTGCTGCAAGGTCAGAACCTTAGTTGTCATGAAATATTCCAAAGCTTAGTAATTAGTTAGAATATCAAAGGGGTCCTCCTGCTGCAAGTTTTTTAGCTCTGGTTGCTATTTCTTTAAGGCCTGTATGATGGCTAAGAGCTCCTTATTATGGATTGCATAGTTGCACTCTGCCAGTGCTATAGTTTTTAAGAAATAGGCCACTAGGTGCCATTGTCTGTCTCTATTCATATTCAACTAAGAGAGTACTTCAGCAACCACCCCATCTGAAGCATCAGTCTCCAGCTTGGTTGGTTGATAGAGGTTATAATAGATTAGTATTAAAGCAGACATTAGCTATTCCTTAAGCAACTTAAAGACCTGAAGATACTGGGAGTTGAAGTTAAAGGGCATGTTCTTTCTTATAAGGTTAAACAGGGGTCTCACAATGCAGCTATAATTCTTAATAAACTATTAGTAGAAATTGCAAAAGCCTAGAAAGAATTGCACTCCCTTAACTGTAATTAGAGGCTCTTAGTTCTGGATTACTACCACTTTCTCTGGGTTGACCTCTATTCTATTAGTGCTGACAATGAAGCCTAGATACTTGGTTTGAATAATATAGAATTTATATTTCCTGATGTCTGCTTGAAGCCCTGTCTTTTAGAGTTGATTTAGCACTCTAATAACATGCTCCTGGTGCTCTAGTTCATTCTGGGAATAGACTAGTATATCATCAATAAAGATGGTCATAAACTGGTCCAGATAATCCAAGAAGAGGTTGTTCACATATCTCTGGAAAGTGGCTGGTCTGTTGATGAGCCCAAAGGGCATCACCTGATATTTGTAGGCTCCATAGCAAGTCCAGAATGTTGTTAGATCTTCTGACTCAGAATTCATCCAGATCTTATGAAATGCCTGCTGGATGTAATGGCGCAGCACACTTAAATGGTAAGGTAGGCAGTGTTGAGCATTCCTTTATCTCTGAGATACTGCCAGTTCTACTTGCCTATATATATTATATAAAGCCCTGCAGATTCTTTCCTCTCCCCTCATGCTTTCAATTCTGTATGACTAGCTATCATAGTTCTAGCTGATAATACTTGTAACGACAGGCCTAGATAACTAGACCTAAAGGGGTCGTTGGTTTATCTTGAAGACAAGAAACAAGGGGGTGAGCAATATAAGAGCAAGAATAGACCTGTGTTACTAGCAATGCCTATATGACAGGTTGCTATGTGAGTCAACCACAGGGGTCAGAATCTGTCTGAAAGGAGTGTCTTTATATACATGCTGTCTTCCTGGGTCTCTGAGGCTTGTCAAATAGCTCATAGTCTTGGATCATTTGAATCAGTAGGACTTTGAACTGATCCTCTGATCCCTGGATCAGTTGGATCAGTATGCCAAGAATTGATTGCACTGATCCAGTCACATGACTGTCTGGAAATAAGTAATTCCTTCTTCCGACTAGGATCTAGAGATGCCCTTGTAACAAAAATCTGGTGTGTTAAAAAAGAAATAGAGCTCCAATTGGGAAATGAACATCTGAAGCTTCTTCCTTTCTCTGTAAAAGAGGTCCGGTTTAGCCACCTTAGTCTGCTGAGCCGCATCCTGGTTTGCTTCAATTGTCTGTCTTGTGTTGCTTTTCTGTGTTTGGTGCCCAAGATATCCCATTTGTTCTTGGAGCTGCATATTTTCATTGACCTGTCCCTGTAACTGCTCCTGCAACTGCTGAATCTGCTTTTGTGATTGCTGAATCTGTTCCTGTAGGGCCCTTACTGCTTGGGCCAGTTCCTGGTTGGAGATATGTCCCTCCATGCTTGCTATCTCTTGAACACCCACAACACGCCTTGCTTCCTGCAAGAAAGGTGGTCGAAGTGTAACAACAGGCCTAGATAACTAGACCTAAAGGGGTCGTTGGTTTATCTTGAAGACAAGAAACAAGGGGGTGAGCAATATAAGAGCAAGAATAGACCTGTGTTACTAGCAATGCCTATATGACAGGTTGCTATGTGAGTCAACCACAAGGGTTGGGTTCTGTCTGAAAGGAATGTCATTATATACATGCTGTTTCCTAGAATCATGGAAATGGATCATGAAGTTGGATCATGGAAATAGATCATGAAGTTGGATCATAGAAATGGATCATGAAGTTGGATTATAGAAATGGATTATATATAATCCATCATGTGATCTTCTTTTTAATTTATTCTAATCTGTAACACTACCCCTCCCTCTAGGGATCTTCAGCCTGAAGATCTGTCTGTATCTTATAACACCTTCCCTGTTATTTGTCCTCAATCTTTCTTTCTTATGTGAGTTCACTGCTGCCATGCCTCCTAAACACAAGCATTCTGACCCACAGTCTGTCAAGTCCCGGGAGTGTTTGGTCCTGGCTGACAAGATTGATTTGCTAGGTAGTGAAATGCTTGTTCCTTGCAGTTTGTGTCTCCTTTGCCAAGCTCGCCAAAAGGATGGGGACCCTGAGATTATTTGCAAAATGGATCCTAAGTATTTATGCTGTGGGGAGTGTGTCTGGCATGGGCTGACTGCTTGTAATGGTAGTAGTCTTTCAGGGGCTGATTGTGAGGTTCCTGGCCCTCCCATTTGTTTTTCTCACTAATATAGTTAGTTGATCGGTTAAAACAAGCCATTGATAAGGCGGAAAAGGAGGAGCAAATGGCTCTTGATTTGCTGCAGAAGGGCCTGAGTTGCCTTTATTAAGCTTAAAAGCAGTGAGACCTCCTTTGTTGTCAGGGTTTCTTAATGCTTCAGAAGAAGGCAAAGACAGTTGAAGATCTTGAAGAGTTAGATCATCTAGAGGCCAAAGCTGAGGGTTCTGAGGGTTCTTATTCTAAGAGGCTGTGTTGCAAGGATTCCAATGCCAATCCTTCTTCTTCAAATACTCAGGCAGTATCTTCCAATTCAGCCATCAGTGTCAGTTTGCCTAATGTTTTGGATGGGGTTGATTTGTCTGCTTTGTCCCATCTTCCTTCTTGGGATTCTTCCTTGGCCGACCTCTTTTCCTCCGGGGTGGTGGATCCTCTGGCTTCGGGCAATCCGGGTTCCGGAGGTGGAACTCCTTAATGAGATCTTTGCATCCATCACAGTTTTCAGGAGGTTCCCAGGTATTTTCTGAATCATCATACCCTGCCCATTTGATCAGGTATCTGAACTGACCGTCCACATATCCACTGTCCAGTATTTTTTCAACTTCATATTCTTGATCTGCTTCTGGGTTTTCAGGCAGTATTTCTTCAGCTTTGGTAATGACTGTTGCATGGGTTGGCGCTGGTTCCAACAGGGAGACATGAAAAACAGGGTGTATTCATATATTTTCTGGCAATCTGAGTTTATAGTTCACTTTTCCAATTTGTTCTTCAATTTTGAAGGGTCCAATCTTTTTGAAATCCAGTTTGTCACTAGGCCTCTGTGTTTTGATATTCTTTCTGAGGAGGTATACCTTATCCCTTTTCCTAAACTTAAATGCCTCCTGGTGCTGTTGGTTGTAGTACATGGCTGCTCAGTAAGCAATAAATTGGATGTCCAAGCTCAGCTGTTGGTGTAGCTCCTTCAGCTGGTCTGCCTTGAGGATTCCTTTCTGGGCCAAGATCTTGCCAGAGATAGGCTCTTGGTACACTGTAGGCTCAAACCTATAGTTGGCATAGAATGGCAATTCCTGGGTGGCTTCAGTCTTTGCACTATTGTATGCAAACTGGGCTAGAGGCAACAATTCAACCCAGTTGTTCTGTTGGTAAT
>ENA-UOWK01000266-UOWK01000266.1-bioreactor-metagenome-genome-assembly--contig:-NODE-266-length-45373-cov-25.308531_pt1 | contig 45373 bp, 44 predicted proteins | sample MGYA00238157_ERZ761612 | MGnify/ENA primary metagenome ERZ761612 (study PRJEB28901, sample SAMN06268035) | bioreactor metagenome | isolation source: Joint BioEnergy Institute, California, USA... | reverse complement strand
GGGACAGGGTGGAATATGCTGCCTCCCGCTCTTTCCTGTTTAGGATTCTTTATGCTGTGAAGGGAAAGGGAACAATAAATGGCAGGAGAATAATAGATAGCTAAACATAGTAAAATGGTGATGATATTCGGAACTGAACTTTTGATTCGAGCAGAGTACATAGTCCATTTAGAATTATAAAGTATCCAACTTGTTGACCACCACTAATTAGAATTACGCTTTCCCTTACCTCACTCCCTCAATGCAGCCTGTCCAGGTGTCTTCAAACCGCCTGGTAGGTCGAGTGAGGGATTAGAGGCTTGGTTTATAACTGACGCCCGATTTTGTATTCTTCCTTCATTCGTCTTCGCAATTGAGATCAACGATGTTAGCTACTAATAACATCCGGAATGAAAAGATCAAATCCCTAACGTGGCCTCGTCACTAGGAGGCCTTGGGTGCTGCACTGTTGCTATTCTCAACTGAGTTTCGCTCCGACGTTTCATGTAAGCTCCGAAAGAGAGACGTCGGCGACTCGAGCAGGGTCTGGGGGCTGTCAAACTCGACAAGGACGCCTTCATCCAGGACAGCAACCTTGTCGAAGTGCAGGATGGAGCTGAGCTTGTGAGCGACGGCGATGACTGTCCAGTCTTTGAAGTTCGTCTGCACGACTTCGTCGATGATCTTGCTGGTGTGTTCATCGAGACTAGAAAAGCGAGTCAGACATTCCACACAATTAAATAGGTATATCCATTTGAATTCGACTGTTTCGAGCTCACCTGCTAGTGATCTCATCAAGGAGAAGAATCTTGCTCTTTCGCAACATTGCCCTGGCAAGGCTTAGAAGCTTCTTTTCACCCTCAGAGAAGCAATGGGAGTCGATGACGGCATCGAGGCCTCCCATCTGCTGGACTGTATCCCACAGCTGGACCTGCTTGAGAGCATCTATCACCACCCCTTCGGCAACGGAGCAGCTAGGATCCGCGTTTTGCAAGATGCTGCCCTCGAAGATGTAGGGCTCCTGGGGCACGGCCACAAGACGCCAACGAACGTCCTCGGGTGGTATGGTGGAAATGTCGATATCATCCACGAATATAGATCCATAGTCTATGTCTGCCACCCGGAGGAGACAGTGTATCAATGTACTCTTACCGCTGCGCAGAGGATTAGTGTATAGAGTCATTACACGGATTTACAACGTCTGAGCTTACCTCCCGGTTCTCCCGCACACTCCGACTTTCTCCCCTTCTCGGATTGAGAGTGAGATACCCCTCAGAACCGGTCTTGAGTTACTATAGAAGGATCTCGATCAGGGACTTGCGTACATAAAGCAGAGGAGCAAAACGACAACACTTACGGGAAGGATGCAACCAGCTCTCGTATTTCGACGGCCCCCTGGTTCGGCCAATCTGCAGGTGGCTCACGCTGCACCTCCGCTGCGCGGTCCTCTGTTTTCGTACTGGCGATAAAGTTCTTCACACGAGCCACGGCTCCGATGGTAATTTCTAATGACACCCACGAGATGATCATTGCCTTCATTGTGCCAGCAAAGGCCATAATGTTGACCAGAGCGACGCCCATGTAACCAGGCCCAGTGGACTGTCGATGCGTGACTGTGACGATGATGAGTATCATAGCCATGAAAGCTATCACCACATCTATGGAGAAAATGAGCCATCGCTGAAGGGAGTAGAGGACATAGGAGGCTCTTTGCGATTGGTCGAGAAGTCTCAGATTCTTCTTTTCAAATTCACCTTCCCATTGAAACGCCCGAATTGTTGCCAGGCCACTCAATGTCTCCAGCATCTGCGAATACAGAGGTGCCTTGTATTCGATGTCGAGGAATCGTACCTGCCGGGATGTGCGTAGGTAGACATGTTGGATGATCCAAAAAGCGAGAATGACAAAGGGGAAAAATACGACCATGTACTTCGATGCAATAGTTATCATAACTACTTGAGCGATGGAATAAGAAATTCCTGAAAAAAGAGCAGTAAGCATAAAGATGGCCACGGTTTCAGGATAATATTACCTATTGCTACTCCGAATGCGCCGAGTGGGAGCTCCATATCGATGAGCTGGAGATCCTGACTGAACCTAAGGGCTATACTAAGCTTGGATCACTTCAATACTAATCGTGTTGAGTAGTAAGTATGCACCTACTTACCGGTTGATCGTGATGCCCGAGTCAACGAACGAAAAGAAAGATATAGGTGCGCTAGAAACAGGGTCAGCAATTTAAACTCGCCATTGATTCAAAGCCTGTGGACTCACCGTGATACTGCCCTCGCCAGAAGAGAATGGAAATGTTTTCCCGATTTTGAGATGATTTCGACGAACAGGTGCCTACAGAGGTCAACACTAGAAATTATATAGCATCGGTTTCGTAGCCTACCAGCAGCCTATCAATAGGCAGATTAGACATCCAGCAACCAGGGCCGCGTACACACCAATCCATTTCCCCAAATCAGAATTCGGATTTGTGGCGTTGGCTTGTGCCCACCACTTGAGCCACAACGCTTTGGATATTTCATTAGTAAGGGTCCCAGCCAAGGAATGTTCTAATTTGACTTACTCGGAAACGAATCGCAGAAAGCCAACAACGCCATCATGGTGACAAATATCGCTGGAGAAAGCAGACCAGCGGATCTGACATAGTACTTGTAGACGGAAGAATCCCCGGTACTGCGATTCTCATGGGCTTCAATCTCAACCAGTTCCTTTGTGATACTGTCGTGTTCATCTATACTTTCTGCAGCTGTTCTGTATCGTCTCCTGCTAGACTGGGAGAATAGTTTTGTGATATCCGCCGTCATGTCTGCAAAATGGAAGCTTTCTTGCTTCGCAATTACACCCATCTCATCAAGAACGACGACATGGTCCGCGTATCGCGCACGACGAGCTTGGCAGAAGTCAGGATTCAGGATACTGCGGGCTTGGAAGATTTCGAATACTCACCATCCGACGAAGCCACAAGCACAGTTGCATTGACACGTTTCAGCAGTCCTTCTTGGCCCAACAAGTTATGGAACACCTCATCTTCTGTTCTGGAATCGAGTCCACTGAACACATCATCCAAGATAATAAACTCCTTCCTGGAATAAACTGCTCTGGCCAGAGCCTGGATGCCGTTATCAAAAATCATCAGTCTATACGTTATGTTGATCACGGAAATGACTTACGATCCGGTGCTTCTGACCTCCGCTCAGAGATATGCCCTTGCTTCCCACCGGTGAGTTATCACCTTGTGCCCACAGACGCAGATCTTCTTCCAGAGCACAAGCTCGGAGGACCGTATCGTACCATTCCCTATCGAAGATACAACTGCCGACGATTACCTCGCGAACAGTGGCATTGGGTAACCAGGGAGTTTGATTGCAAAATGCAACTCCGCCGTCCGATATACAAATGGAGCCCTCAAAGGATGGTATCTCGCCGAGCAGACACTTTAGTAAAGTAGATTTTCCACATCCCACGGGGCCTAAGAGGAGTGTCAGACTCCCGCGCCGGATTTTCCAATCGTCAATGTTGAGAACAGGGATCTGATTGTCCGCCCAATGAAGTTTGCCTTGAAGTGATGCGATAACATCAGCGGTTGCAATAAGCGTTTCGGTCAGCTCGGTTTTGCCAATATTTTTGGGTTCTTCATGCAGAGATGGACTCTTCTGCTGGTAGATCCTCATGTCTTCCTTCGCGCTTACATTTAGGTATTCCTGTATCCGATTGAACGACGCCAAAGAGGCTGCAACCGTGGGGAAGACTGTTATGACAATGCTGAGTGGTCTGTTCAACAGTGAAAAAATCGACAGAGACGTAAAAGCTCTGGATATAGTGAGAGTCCCATTTGTGTGTGGCACGATGGCTGCAAAAGCGATAAATGTAAGGACAGGATTGAAAATCGAAGTGATTTGCGCTAGAGCAGTGTCAGATCATACAGCATTAATTCAGTCAGGGGCAGGATTTACACAGAGTTATCGTCCAGGCCAAGAGTGTTCGAAACCGTTTTGATATCTCAAGTTCCTCTGCCCTCAAGTCCTTTATCGCTGCGAACGCAAATTCAGTGAGACCAGACAGCTTGATCCATTTGATGTTGTCTATAGTCGCAGCGGTTCTGGATACTCTTTTCTGGGATGCCGCATTCCATTCCGCTTGTCGAGGAGCCGAGAAAACGGACAGAAAGCCGGTCACGACCATACCAACTACAGCAGTTCACCAACAAGCTCATAAAAAGGGGTAAGGAGATTAAGTACTTTCCTACAGCGAAACTTATAGACACGGCAGCTGCCCAGCCGACTTGCTTCTCCAGCAGATAGATCGCAAGACCGATTTCGACAAATGATGCCCAGACTTCGTGCAGCTGCACAAGGCCATTTTTGATGACTTCTATGTCCGTACTTATCAAGGTGAGAGCAGCAGATGCAGTGGCATCGGAAGAGTTGAGGGACAAAGTCTTCCTGTATATGCATGGGACGAGACAACCCCGCATCATAATGGCAAGACGGTACATTCTGTGCTCATAGCGTCCATTTGAGACCTTTACAGGGCAATGTTAAGATGAAGAACAGGTTTGAGGCTAAACTTGCGGGAAACGGTTTCAAGCTTACACCAATCCCAAAATATACCAGAATGTAGGCCGCAATCAAGCCATATCCGATATTGCTATACTCCTGGGTAACAGGAGAGCTTGCTAAAGTGATGGCATAGTTAATCATGAATGGTTGCGCGAAAGTGAAACCCATGAGGGCCAACCGAGGGATGACGGCTAGACAGAGCTGCCATTGGTGCACGCTGAGGAAGGTGCCGAACAGGGACCCCCTTTTCATTTTATCGGCTGCAGATAATCCGAAGTCAGCGTGCTGCGGACTAGATAGAATATGAATCAGATCAGAGAATACCTTCGTCCCAAGCCACTTGGAACTTGGCGTGCAATCTTGCGGCTTCTAGCTCCTCGTCGAGGATAAACAAATCGTCAAGCGTGAGAATTTTCGAATACCCTACCGCTATCAGCGAATTCAACCAACAAAAAATGCTGCGGCAGAAGGTGCCACTGAGGGACTCGGGTGGATAATCCTTGTACGGAGTCAGAAGAATACTGCGCTTTTCCGTCGATTCGAGTATCACCATGCAACAACGGACGGCAAGAGTGCAAGTCTGCAGAATTGCAATTGAGCGACTCTCCTGCAGCAGCCAGAGGGTCCTCGCTCGGACAGCATCGAAAAGAATTGATAGGAAGAGCCAGATATCGATGATCGAGGACGGACGAACAGACTTCATATGTTCGACGAAGGACAGCAAGCAGACACCGACCGAGACAGCAAAGGATAATGCTGCCGCGGGGACGGAAACTCGAGTCCGGCGGATTTGCTTGTTATTTGCCGCGCACCAGAAAATGAGAAGCGCCAGTTGAAAGCCAGCTAGGAAAATAGTAGCTATCTATTCACCGGTGGAAGCGAGCGTTGGTCATGCAGTTAAACAGACATGATGAGAACGCGGAGGCAGACGGGAGCAGGAACTGTACCACTTTGAGCCACAGTAGCAGGCTGAAGGCGCGAACTCGGTTGCTGCGCTTGATAAGCCATGCTATACGAAATGGAATGGCCAGGAGAATGACGCATTGCAACGGAATGGTAAGAATGCCCTCTTCGAAGAGCAAGGTGAAGTCAAAGCCGCCGCGGCAAGCACCGGCGTATGGACCGAAAGAATTGTCCTCGGATGGCGAACACAAAGCAGCCTCCAACATGATCTCGAGATGAACGCTGGTGCTGCTAGAGCGGCCGGACTCTGCTCATGAATAATATTCATTGAACGACGATACTGGCTATTCTAGTTGAGGGGCACCTGGAGGGAGGTAGGGAAGATATAGATGCTCAATTGGCAAAAATATCCACAGGAGGTTTCAATGTAAGACACCTTCCCTACCTATCTACTGGTCATTTTTATGCTTAATTATTTAGCAGAAACATTGTGGCCAATCAAAAATCCATAATTGATTTGTTTACATGTGCCTGAAAGGGAATATTTCGCAGATCGATTGACCCAATGAGGCCCAGTGACACCACCTCAGGTATGAGGCCGTCCTGTAGCCAATATGGAAATCCAGTAAGGGTCATGACAAGGAAATCTACAGGACAGGGATTCCTTTTGAGGACCATTTGCCGGTATCTTTGGCACTGCGCCGCATTCATCTGTTCTCCAAAGCCGAGGATACATATCGACAAGTGGACGGAAGAGCTGGGAGCTCATTTGCTGTTGCTACATAGCCTTGGTATATGACATCCATGTCCGATTGACAGGAGAAAAAGGAGGACAATTGATACAACCTAAAGTAGCCGTACGTTCCTGCGTCATGCCACCTGTGCAAGCAAATTGACGGATTGTTGCATATCCGTGCCTCCAGGTACCGTTGCCTTCTCCCTCGGGCCCTTGGCTGCAGAACTTTCTGCACAATGGCTTGTATTTTTTTTGTATTCCACAATGACTTATAGCTCTCCAATATTTAATGAGGATGCAAATTAGTGTGAATCCTACTGCATTTTGAGTTCTGCTACAGCAACAAAACTAGTATCTACCCCGCCTACAAGGAGCAAAGTAATAAGCAGATATCCTATAATTAGTATTGGATTCATCCCAAGTATCCTATGACAGAATTTCAACAAGCTCTTCCTCTCTCTTATCCAAACGGAAGTCAAATAGCTTCTAGCCATGAGCTGAAAGAACTACTATCCAAGCATGGAGATCTGCAGCAATTGTATCCCTGCCATATGTATGTCTCGACGGTCAAAGCGATAAGTTCCTTTCTTCCTCAGAAGGAGGCATTGCATTATAAACTTCTAAATTTTGGACACATGGAACTTTCTTTTCTGCACGAATAACTAGCCTCGGTGGCATTCTTGACCTTGATATAGACAGGAAACATTTATGTAGACAGGATGCAAAACTCAGAAAATTTAGATCTGTGCTCCATAAATATCAGTTAAAAGCAGTCCCTATCACCTACGACCATAGGGTGTGGAAAACAGGGCTTCCCGTCCGCTCAGCCGTACTTAAGCCACACGCCGGGCGGTTAGTAGTTGGGTGGGTGACCACCAGCGAATCCCGTCTGTTGTAGGTCTCTTAATTTTTTTCCGCTTTTGCAAAGTCTTTTCTAAAGTATTTGCTGTTTTGAATCAATCTCAGTCTTATGGATATAGTCCAACCAGGGTTGAAGGATGTGCGCAGGTGTAGTGCAAAATGAAAACTAAGTGCTTACACCTTTTGGCTCTAGCGCGACCAAATGAGATAATAATCCCTGTTATCATGATTAGATGCATATAAACGTAGCTTCACCTAGATTTTTCGAGGAATGGTATTGTATACTTAAAGAAGTCGAAGAGCCGCCTCTCGATTAGATCGAGATGCCTTGTATTGTGGTCCCGCCCACTAGCCATGCCTGCAACCTTTCTTAAGCCATAGAAATTTCATGTTAAATGTTGACCTAAGACCTGCTTTCTCCAATGATTATTTCATGGTTCTGGTAACTTGGTCACCACTGAGCCCTAGAAAATTAGATCGTTGGAGTAAGGATGCCACCTGCCTGACTTCATTTACAGGAGCATTATTTTGCTACTGCAATGTTCGAGATGCAGCATCATACAGCGCAATATGGCATAAAGTAAATATACCGCTAGCAAGAGCGGGCGAAATAATTGTAATATCGCACATTGTTAGTACTCCATCATTTAATCCGAGCGACGCACCCCTCTATGTTGTATGCGTCGAGACCATGAGGCATGCGTAAATGCCATCCAGAGCTGCTGTTTGCCTGCCTCATCGGTACGAAAGTCGCTGGCATCCTCTCCGTCCAAAGCGATGACGCAATAAGATGGACAAGGCGGGGTCGCTACCATATTAGGTATGCTTGTCGTCTCGAAAACACATGGGCCTGTTAAGTCATCTCAATTAAAGGATTCACAACTTTCTGAAAGAGGAAAGGTATAGCACATGATCGCAAAGCGAATCCTGAGGCCTCAAAAAGATAGTCCATTAGAACTTTGACGCTGTCAAATTCCTGTGTTCATTAACTGGATATGTAGTTACCTAGTGCCTGAGTAGGCAGTGACCTAGGTAATCCTTTGATATCCCCCTCTTCTCTTTGGACCATCAAAAATAAGCAGGGAGCCCATTGTGCATGTTTGTATTAGGATGGTCAGGAGATTGAAAAGCGTCAGGTTCCCTTTGCCGAATACCATCCTCCCATCGTAGTATTCACAGGTACACCTAGTACCATGAGACATGATGCCTTTAAGTAGCATGGCTCATGGATGATACACGAGTATCGGTATACATACTAGGTACAATCTGACTATGTTGTAGGCCATTAGAAACACATCGAAACGATATTTTCTGAACAGCCAAGTAGCGCAGAGAGAAGTACCACGTAGTAGACGAGATCTCGGCAGAGGTGCGCATCCTACGACGTACGGATGTTCTGATAGGCTCTACCCCACCGTTGCCCGCCTCTGCGGGCTCTGGCCTCGAATAACGTTGCGCTGGGCCCCGCATTGATTGTTAAGAATAATAATAACCAGGCCCTTTATCACTGTTATCCAAGCCCGTCGCCGAAAGGAAAGCTGACTCGTCAGTACCTGCACCTCCCAGCATTCATTGCCGCCGCTACCGCCCAGAGCGCAGCCCAAACCACTACTGACTTACTACGGCTTCTCCTGATTTCCTGCCCCTCGAAACCATCTGAACTCGACCGCAAAGCGCAAGGCTTCTGCGACACAAAGGAATCTGCAGCCATTAGGACACAGCCTGCTTCCTTGTGCCGTTAGACGCCCCGCGCTCTCAGCCCCCGCCCTGGTCCGCGCGCCCTTCCACCGTTGAAGCTCGTACCTCCCCCATCGCCGACTCTGCAGCATCCGAGCTGACCAAGCGCCAACTATACAGTTCTGCTGGAACCGGAGGGTCTTAGCAGTAACCTCTGCCCGTCACTAGTCCGACCTTTCCACAGGTTGTGATTCGTGAAGCAGAAACGTCCTGTCCGCCTTCTCCGCAGACCAGGTCGAATCAGAAAACGTCTCCTGGTGTATAACAAGAGTCACGAACTAGTCGATCGTCAGGCCACTGCTACCTTCGCACCGGCTCCCTCTATTGTGATCCACTGTGACAGTTGTTTGATATCGACACCGGAGAAAGTCACCGGTTGTTTAGCCCCGGGCAGCCACGCCTGCTGTTGCCCTCGTGGCCCATCTGACTTCAAGATGTCTATAAAGTACGTTCATATCCCTCCCTTTCGTGTTTGTCAAATGTGTTGCATTTGCATTTTGTTTGTTACTCCATACATTCCCCTTAGTGTTCTGCTTCCCCTATCCATCTAGACCCTCTCCCCTCGTTCCTTGCATGCAGACGTTAGAATGGCACAAAGGAAGAAGCAGAAATGGATGCTAAGTAAAATCCGTTTTCCCTCGAGCAGCTGGGTGATGCTCCATGAGCGGGAGGGTTTTGTCCGTCTCCCCAACGAGCAACTCATCTACACATCGCCACCCCGCACGAGCATCTCGTTGCAGCCTCCCAGCCAATACTCTGGCCGCGTCTCGTTTTCAATACAGAGCAGTGCGGGGATTGTCTACCTCACGAACCAGAGGGTTAGGTTCCCTATTTCGTGGGCGAGTGTCTGTCATGTGTGCATACTAACATGCTCCGGTCAGATCGTTTATCTCCCCTCCCAGCCAACACAACAACTTAAATCATTCTCTGCCCCTCTCCTGAACCTCCATGACACTCATGTTTCTGCTCCTTTCTTCGGTCCGAATGTATGGACCGCTCTTGTTCAGCCTGTGGCTGGCGGCGGCATTCCGCCTTCATTGCCTGCTGTCCAGTTGAAGTTGACCTTCAAGGAGGGAGGGGCGTTTGACTTCCACTCTAACTTCGAGAGAATCAAGGAGCGTCTGCAGCAGGCTATGGAGTATGCGCAGATGACTAGAAGCGGCTCGCCTGGGACTGTCGATTACTCTGCCGTACATCTTGATGAACTGCCTGCCTACGATGGTCCAGGGAATGCATCAACGGGGCTAAATCCCAGCTCGCCTGAACCTTACATAGTCCCGCCCGGCCCTGAGGGTGTACCTCCCTCAGGGGAAGGACCGAAGCCTCACTCTTCGTCTGGTGAAGATTCACCGGAAGCCAGGTTTGAGACTCCTAGCGAGCCGCCTCCAGCGTACGAAGAGGTCCAGCAACAGAGTGTGGCCAATGAACTGGAGAACCGGCTGCGTCGTGAGAGTTGACAACCTAAAGCGAAGATCCTGGACGGCCGCATCGTGGCTCCGGAGTTACGGGTGTTTTTAATGTGGATTATCTGGCAGCTGTCAGAGCACGGGCATCGAGGAGGATTCTCTGTATAGTATATCCAGCTAACGACTGATATGGCAGCGATTATGAGGATCATGCAGGCACACATCAACGGGGTTTGGGAGTTATATAGCATCTCCTGCTTCAGCCTTTCAAAAGCATAATGTCAAAGACATCAAAAGTCAATAAATCAGGAGCCATGAAACAATGCAATCAACGCATCCAGAGAACCTCATAACCGTAGACGACTGAAGATGCCATGAATGCACCGTACATTGTTCTCGAATGCGAGAACGGCCGTCGGAGCATACCGGCCAAATCACGTGTGCTGTAATTGGCCAGTCGCGGGCCGCCGGACAAACCACCGGAGTGTGCCGTTTTTCCCTTGGAGCGTCAGAGCCCGAGCTTCCCAAAACCACGACATCAAACTCGCTCGCTGCCGCAATTGCCATAATCCCACGCTTTGGCCCCTCCCAATTGACACCCTCACAACCTTCAGGATGGGTCTCGCGGATCTCTTCGCCGACGTGATTTCCTCCCTGGGCTTCGCCGAGGCCCAGGCTGAGGCTCCCCCCGCGGAGGAGACCCAGGACAACGAAGAGAAGCCTTCGGAAGAACCAGAGCAGGCTGAGGAGTCGGAGCCCGAGGAGGAGGAAGAGCAGGAAGTCGAGGACGTCAAGCCCAAGCTGGAGGAGGGTGAGTCGCCGTCTACCTTTTTCCATGCCCACCCACATTTTGCACATTCTCGTTCTGTTCTCTTCAATTGAACCCCGCGGGGTGATTCACAAATATTTTTTTCACCGTTCCCGGCCTATATAATACGGCGAATTGGCATTGACTACTCCAATTGCTCATTATCAATCTGTTCTCGGAATCTGTGGAGAGAGACAGCCGGACTGACGGACACCCAACTCTATATTACAGAGTGCGCCAACTCCTCCCAGTGCGCCCCCTTCAAGCACCACTTCGACGAGTGCGTTGAGCGTGTCACCAGACAGCAGGAGGACCCCAACTACAAGGGTCCCAAGGAGGACTGCGTCGAGGAGTGTAAGTTCTCCATCTACCCCTCTTCCCGGTCGTCCGGAGACGAGCCCATCCACACCGCATACCCGAATATGAAAAATCAAGTGGAATTGGGCCTTTCCGACAAATCCGATGTTCAATTAATTAAATCGCCGACGTTTGCTAACTCATCTCTTCCCAACTTGCGTGCAGTCTTCCACCTCCAGCACTGCGCCACCCAGTGCGCCGCCCCCAAGCTCTGGAAGGCTCTGAAATAGAGGGCTCGCGCCCTCTCCGGAACTCCCATTGCTCCGTTCTCCTTTCTTCCCTCCCTCTTTTCTCTCTATATCGGTGACGGACGGATTACCCTGACGTAACGAGAGCCAAAGGTACCCTGGCTTAACCGGATAGTTAGGTAGGAAGGGGGGAAAAGAAAACTGTGCAGTGGGGGAGCCATGCAACTGATGGCTGGATTCAAGAGAGAAAAAGGCCACTTTTCTCTCTATTCTCAGCCTGCCGCTGACACACAAAATTTACACATGTCCTCGAGACCAATCCCAATGCATGATTTACGGAGTTAAAAAAGGGCAGAAGTAACACCGTTTTTTCATGTCATGTTCGGGGCTGGTTTTGCAAGAGAGACATGCGCTTATGTGTGTGTATGTACAGATATAGCTAGCTCTTGACGTGTGGCTTTTTTTACTACCTCCTTTTTTCTATACTTGATGTCTAGACCGAAATGTTTTATGCTAGAACTCCTGCTATGTATGCCCGCTCTTGCTTGCTTGCTGGCTTGCTTCTCTCTCTCTCTGTTCATGATTTATCTGTTGTGCTCTATTCTGTAGTGGGCGGGCCTTCCAATCGGTCCCTCCGGTTGTACAGTACTGTACAGTACACACTGTACGAATGTGGTATAGAGCGGCGCCAATTCAAGTACGATCGACAACATATCATACATACAGTACTTGGCACGCCACTGGGCTGATGGTGAGTATTAACTATCTTGCCTGGGTAGGTTATGATGCTATCTCATCTGGTCTTGCATAAGCACGTATGTACTGTAACTATCGCAACAAACTAAAGCAGCTCAACACAAATAACGAAAAAAGAGATAGGGTATCCGAGACATATGACGCATATAGCGTAGCATAACATAATGCAAGTGTGGGTGTTCGGCCTCACAATCGTCGAAATAAAAGCGTGAACTGGAAGAGGAAAGAAAATGGGCACATAAATGTATGTATGCACCTTGGTCAACAGGCTCATCGAGCCATCTGCTTCGAGTCTATATCAGCAGCAACAGCAGCAGCAGCAGGAGGAGGAGGAGGAGGAGGAGGAGGAGGAGGAGGAGGAGAAGTAGCGGATTCCGTCGCCGCAGCCGCGGTCGCTGTTCCGCCGCTCTCAATTTCTCCCCGATCAGCCAGCAGCCGGCGCCTCTTGACCTCCCGCCCAAACAGGCCCAGGGAGAGCGGCAGCGGCACGACGGCGGCGGCGATGACGGCGGAGAAGATGAGCGCGTTGCGCATGTGATACGGCGGACTGGCGTCCGGCCCGGCCTTGAGCGCGTCCTGCACGATGATGAAGATGGCGCCGAGTAGCTGCCCGCCCGTCCAGCACAGGGTGCTCCCTACCTCCGGGGAGAAAGGGTACGTGATCTCGACGAGGTATTCGAGCGTGACGGGGAGGAGGCTGAACGACGACGCGCCCAGCAACGCGGCGACGGCGAACGTCGGCGCGATGCTCCCCGTGGAGGTGGACGGCGCGAAGATGAACCCGATGTACGAGGCCGCGACGACGGGGACGAGGGCCTTGATCGTGCCCAGGTAGTGCTTGAAGCGGTCGGTGATCGGGGAGACGACCGCCGACGCGACGAGGCCGACGATGATCAGGATGCCGCCGGCGATGCCGGCGTCGGTCTCGGAGAAGCCGTGCGGGGCGAGGATCTGGTTCAGGAGGGAGGAGACGCTGTTGAAGAAGCCGACGTAGATGGAGAAGGGGATGAATATGAGCCAGAATTCGAGCGTCCGGATGAGTTTTATGGTTGCTTTGACGAGGGGTGTCTTTGGGGCGAGGGAGGATGCGCTTGGAGGTGTGGGCGGCGCCGCGGGGAGGAAGATGGACGGGATGCTTGCGATGGAGGACTGTTTCGTTTACTCAGGACGTCAGTGAGCTCTCTTCAGAGAGTTCTCTTCCGATACCACTCACAATGATGGATATATACAGAACCATATCCGGAACCTCGCTCGCCGTGGACGCCCAAAACGAATCGACCAACTGGCCCAACGCCGCTCCGAACGGGTTCGCCAGCGTCGCGAGCGCCGTCGCGCTGGTGCGTCCGCGGTCCGAGAACCACAGGTCACTGTACCTCGTTGGCGCGCTCAGGCAAAAGGGCTGCGCGAAGCCGATCAGGATCTGCCCGAACATGGCGAGGCCGAAGATGCCGCCATGCGCCTTGGTGCTCGCATACCGGATCCAGTTGCCGACCAGGATCAGGATGGAGGTCGCGGTGATGGCCGGCTTGGGGCCGCCTTTGTTGAGGGTGTACATGACGATCCTGCAGGAGGATATCCTGTCAGCATGCCTTTGCTGGTAGAATAAGGATCAATGGCCCCATGGAAATGGGTTCAACTCACGGAGTCGCGGCGCAGAATGCGAACAGATAGCCGGTGCTCATCCAATTGATGGCGCCCTCGGTGACCTTGAAATACTCAGCGGAGGTCGTCGACACGGCGGAGAACGTGAGCCACTGTCACAAATTGCATTGCTATCAGCATTTCACATGTGCCGTTGATATCAGTCAAGTAGAAGTACGTATGAATGCGCATACATCCCAGCTGACCACGATATTCAACAAGACAAGCTGCGCAAGGCCGATGAAGCGCCTCTTGTAGACCCTGTACGTCGTCGTCGTCGGTATCGCTATCGGCGTCTCGCTCTCATCCTGGGAATCGCTCTGTTCCTGGACTCGCTTCGTCAAGTCGGGAGCAGTCTCCGGCACATGCGGGGGACGGACGACGGCCTTCTCGACGTCTCGAGCACCGGCCGCCTCGTTCGACGTCGTCATCTTGGACGGTCCTCGGGGAAGGTGGAGGAGGCCATTGATGGACGATGGCGACGGCCATGGAGAGGTAGTGCACCAAGGGCAGCGAGAAAAAGAGAGCGATAAGCACTACTACCAGGGTCTGGGCCCATGCTGACATGCAGGCTGGAGCGATCGCGCAACTTTGGATGCGGGGCGGACATTCGCGTGTCACATCCTCGGCATCTTATCCTTTCTTTGACCATCGCTTCGGCGGTGGAGGTTTCGACTACTCCAGCCGCAAAAAGAGACAGAGCATTGGAAGCAGATGGTTTCCGACTCGTCTCACAGTTCCGAGTAGGATTCCGCACTCTGACGGTGTTCCTGACCCGGATGCCGTCTTCAGGCGGTACGACACTAGATAGTATGCCGAAATGCTACACACTCACACCTTCACATGTGACATTATAGACATGCGTTTCATACTTTGCAGGTTCAGATCGACATCACCGTTCAAGGCTTGTTTTCACACAAGATCAGGGTCACAATATTTCCATTTGAGAGCGGGTGTAACAAAATAGTTTTGAATATCGGCTAAGCGCCTAATTCACTACTATAGATCCCAGTTTGACAATGCACGTTGTATTACAGAAGATCTGCCTGCACCACGCGGTAGACCTCACGTGAACTGGAGTTCTCAGAGAATTAATCCAGACCGGACGGATGACCATGATATGTCTTGCACCGAGGAAGACTCCGAAACTTGGACCAACACTGCTGTGAAACATCACACGGTAGACCTAAATGTTGCACTCGGGAATAACCCTGTATTGTGTCTCACAAGGCACGAGGGAAATGAAATCCGATATCTGGATTGCCGATCCCGGACGTTCGGACTGGCCGTTGTTATGTGCCGATCGACACCACCTTTTTCTCCACGATTATGCGCAGCGCGAGAGTACATATGGAAGTATACCCCGCTATGAGAGCCATGACGGGGAGGATCCGAAGATGCGGGGAAGGAGAAACCGCGGTGAATCGCGGAGATACATTATTAGGCACATGAATCTCTGCCCCCGTCCAACAGCACCCGAGTCACTGCTGGAGGACCTCGTCTCCTGTACTAGGTACCATTCCCAACGTCCCGGATCTCGACATCCACTTTCCCGTCCGGACTATGGACCACGAAACTATATTGTTGGACGAAAAGGCAACGGTATCCGTTTGTCTTGCAAGTTTCCGACCTTACATATACTCCAACATCATATATATGTACTGTAGATGTACTGTACAACCATAAAAATTGGAAGATGGCTGCAACCACCAAGCCGTTTCCCCCAGGAATCCATGTCCCTTCCCTGACCTTCTTCCGTGACGATGCCCGTCAGGAAATCGATTGGGAGGTGCAGGAGAAACACGTGGAATTCCTCATCTCGTCGGGACTGCATGGGAGTGAGTACGAAGTACTAATCCTTTTGACCCATTGATACCATTGATACCCATCCCGGACGCGGAGTTATACATACGTTGCATCTATGGAACCGATAGGACAGTACTAACAGCGCAAACAGTCGTCCTCGCCGGCACCAGCGGGGAAAGCCATCTCCCTCACCGTGTCCGAGAAATGCGAACTCGTCCGCCGCACCCGCCAGATCGCCAGGAAGCTCGGCCGGCCCGACATCCCCCTCACGCTGGACCAGCTCCTCTACGCCCTGCACGCGGGACGTCATCGACCTGACGATCGAAGCGGCCAAGGCCGGCGCGGACTTCGTTCTGATCCTGGTCTCGAGTTTCTTCCACTTCGCGGTGAACAATGACCGGGCCATCATCGACTTCTACACTGGGGTCGCGGACGCCAGTCCCATCCCCGTCGTCATCTACAACTACCCCAGGGTGACGGCGGGGATAGACATCAGTTCAGACGTGAACGATGTTCCGGGGAAGCACCCCAACATTGTGGGTGCCAAGTTTACATGCGGGAGCGTCGCGAAGGTCGCGAGAGCGGCTGCTGCGTTTCCCCCGGAGCAGTTCAGCGCACTGGCTGGGCAGGGGAACTGGTTGATTCCTGCGATGACGGTTGGAGGGCAGGGGGTGTATTACTGGTCTGGCTAATCTACAGTATACCCAGGGTAGGTTACTCTCTTTGGCAACATATATACTCCTCCTGTCCTCTGACAGTGACTACACTAGACATGCGTCGAACTCCTCGAGTTGCACCGCGCCGGAAAGGTCACCGAGGCGCAGAGGCTCCAGCTCCGGGTCTCCGTGTCCGAGCTGGGTCTCGGAAAGGGAGGCATCAACGGCACCAAACGGGTGGTGGCAAGCTGCGTGGCTATCCGGACTCCAGTGCTGCCTGCAGGCGGCCGTATCCGCTGTTCACGGACCAGGCGAAGCAGGACATGGTCATGAACAGGATGAAGCTTCTGCAGGACATGGAGATGCGTCTTGCTAGTAATGATTGGAAGGCATAAAAGAAAAGAAACGACGTTTTGTGAACCTATGGCTTTTTATATCCTCGATCTCCGTATATGACTTGCAGATATGCTCTGGAGGCACTATCCCTGGTCTTATGCACAGACACAACTGCTGTGAACTGGGAAGGAAGTACCTCCGTAGATCCAGAAGATCGGAATGACGGAAACTGATGAAATCAGCCTGATCTCAGTCAGTACTCTGTACATCTCAAGGATCACTCCCGTGATAGAAAAGTAGCAGCAAGTCAGGCATGAACCCAGTACGCCTTACACTATCTATATATCCAGCACAGTCTCGACATCATCCTCCAGCGGACGGCTAGGACATACTCCGTAGATTCTCCAGATTTAGTCTCCAAGCCCGTAAGATGGTCGAGGCGGTGCAGGGGGCTTTGTGCGGCGGTGTTGTCTATGATAAGTCGATAACTGCCATAGGAGGCAGTAAGGCTGCCACTTCGACTGGCATGTCGTGAAGGAGCTTCTGAGTCAGCTTCAGCTTCCCTCTTGCTTTGAGGCCGTCGACATGCCTCTTATGGACAAAACGAGTCTTATTCTTAGATCCTCGGCCCATCATCTGATCATCGTCGACAGCCACGCGGCTGGCAGGGCCTTGCCCGGAGCGAGGAGGATCGCTGGAAATCTCTGGAAATTGCCCCGACGACGGGTGACGATCGAGGCAGCCATAACGAGGCGGCGCAGCTCAGGGGCTTCTCCGAGCGGGCATCAACTCCAGAGCCGTGGGAAATTGGAAAAAGGGACCGTGGAGACTCTAGGTCGGGCGGCGATCTCGTCCGGCGCCGCGCTACGGCGGAAAGCGCTGGCTCTAGCTCTGCTGCTGCGTCGCCCAGCTCGGGGCCGGCAAGACGCCGCTGGCGTCGCTTGGGAAAATTTCAGAGATCGATTCTTCACCTGTTGTCTTCCTGACGCTACTCCTGCATTATTACAGCATCTCCTGCCCCGGCTGCCACCGTGGCAGCTGCGCGACGCTTCTCCCGGCCGGTTGCGCCTGTGCCTGTCCCTCGTATACACGTTGCTCAGCCTCCCATCGGCTCCATCCTGCTGCTCCTCCGCGGCGCCCAGAACAACTGAGGATCCCGCCGGCCTCATTTAACGGCGACGGCTCCTCTCCTTTTCTTCTGATGCCACCGCCCGGACGTGCTTCCGGCGACGATGAACCCTCTGTGACGTACTCGACGAACCCATTGACGAGTCCCGTTTGCCGCTGCCGCTCTCCGCGTCCCTCGCATCCACAGCCATGATGAACGGTGGTGGCAGTCGATCCAGCCAGTCCTCCTATGGCGATCCCAGGCACCTTTCCGACTCCTCCTTCGTGTCCCCTCCCCCACCATCCAAGGTGCTGCTGGAGGGCTACAGGGATGTCCTCGACCCGGCGAACGAAGAGAAGCCGCGGTATAATCCGGTATGTGACATCACCGGCACCAGCAGCTCATTCCTGACAAGTCAAGCTGACCGTTAATGCGTCCGCTTAACAGCTCAACCCCACCCATCCGCGGAGTTCCGCCCTGCTCAATGTCAACGACCCGGTCTCCATGTATCTGCTGACCGAAACGGCCATGGGAGACAGCAAGGATTACGAGGTCCTGTCCTTCGAGGAGGTCGAGGATCTGAAGAAGGAATTTTCCTTCCTGTCGACCCGTATCGAGGCAACCAAGCGGAAACTGGCCCTGGAAATGAAGCTCCGCGATGCTGCCAAGTCTCTCAGCCGGCTGTATAGCCCCAGGAGCTCCAGGTACAGCGGCGAGTTCAGTCCAGACGGTTCGCCCAAGACCCACCGGAAGCGCAGGAGCATCTTTGGACGCAACGGTGTAGATGAGACGCTGGACAAGACGGATGATGAGCTTGCCATGAGCACGCGGAAGTGCGAAGAGCTGGCGCAGGAGCTCTGGAGGTTGGAACGCAGGGCCCAGGAGCTCCAGAGGAGGCTGTTGGAACACACCGCCGGGATCTTACAGATGACGCACAAGGGCCTCAAGAAGAACCTCAATAAGAACGGCGTCAATGGGGACGTATCCCGAGCGCCAGAGAGTGTGTACGGCAGCACCAATGACTTTGACGACCGCAGCCAGTACAGAACAGCGGAGTATCTGGATGAGTTTGGCGGGGGCTACGGCAAAGGAGTGATGGTGAATCAGAACGGCGGCGATTCACTGACGATCGGTCTCAGTGTGTTTCAAGAGATGGAGAAGAAACTTGAGGAGTTGAGTGGCCGTATGCGCGAAATGATTCTACAGGCCAATCCAGACGAAGATATCGACGCTGTCCCGCACGCCGTGAGTAATGGCGGACCGATTAATCCTGCGGCGTCCCTGGGAGCACATGTTGAATACCTAGAGAACGGCCTCAATACGATAAGCGCTCAAAGGCAGCGCTTGGAAGGGCCAGGGGAAGCCATCGATGTAGATACAGAGCAACGACTCGGGGAAATTAATGCTCGACTCCACGAGATTCTGGGACAGTCTGGGGGTGGATCGGCGCTCTTTGCCACTGTTCCCCTTCCTCCGAGCGCAGCCGATGGGAACCTACAGGATCAGCTTTCCTACCTCGACTCTGGACTCGATGGTCTTAAACGGCGGGTCGAAAGCCTCCTCGAACAAAAAAGCATACTGACTACCCAGATTCAGCAGCAAAGGGAGCTGAACTCGAAATCAGATGCCGAGAGGGATGCGCATATAGCGGAGCTAACCGAGGAGCTCGCCCAAGTAAGAAAGGCGCTTGAGCTCTCGGAACGCAACTTTCAAGATACGAAGGATGAGCTGGCTATGGTGATGGAGCAGCTTGAGGCTGCAAGGCAATCCTCGGCGCTTGAAGAGCAGCAGCGCAGCAAAGACTCTGACGAGCTGATTGCCGAGAAAGAAGCCCGTATGCGGGCAGAGGAGGAAATCTCCAGACTCCAGGCTGCCATGGAACAGCTTCGTAGCGAGGCGGACGAGAGGGTCAAGGAAGCCAGCGAAGCGCGTATGCGGGTAGAAGCGGAAATCCAGAACCTGGAGGCCGCCATGCAACAACTCCGCATTGAAACAGATGATCGGATCAGGGAAGCTGATAATCGAGCAAAGGAAGCAGATGACCGGCTCAAGGAAGTGGATGACCAGATAAGAGAAGCAGAGGATCGGGTCAAGGAGGCTGGCGAAGCACGTATGCGTGCAGAAGAAGAAATCTCGCGACTAGAGGCTGCCCTGCAACAACTTCGCACCGAATCGGAGGCTCAACTCAAGGAAGTGAACGAAGCGCGCCTTCAGGCTGAGGAGAATGCCAGTCGACTAGAGGCCGAATTGAGACAAATGGAAAGTGAAATGGCCAGAGCCCAGACTGAGCTCACGGTTGTCAAGGCAGAGCTCGACGGGGCTTATGGCACCAGAGCTCAGCGAGCAGCAGAAGCAGCGGCCAACCCGGCCTTACAGAAGGAAATTGAGGAGCTCAACACGAAGAACATCACTCTTTCCGAGGAGCTCGCAGCACTGCAGGCTGAGTTTGCACGGAGAAGTTCCGCTGGAAACAGCGAGCTTCAGCAGCGAGTGGAGATGTTGGAGAAGGAGCTCCGAGACACGATCGAAGACTACGAAGTCATGACGAGGGCAAACATTGAATTTGAAAAGGAGAGAGAGCGGTTCGAGAGCACCATTGACAGTCTGCGCGATCGTTGCGAGAGCCTGGAGGCGCAGCTCAGCGATGAGCGCATCAAGTGGATGGGGATCAGCAATCCCAACTCCTTCGGCCGCGATGGTCCCACCGAGCCGACATCTGTGATGGTCCTCAAGAACGAGTTCAAGAAGATGATGCGGGATACACGAGCGGAGAACATGAAACTTCTGAAGGTGAGCTCTTCCGGCGTGCACGTTTTAATGTAGGGTCCAGGCTAATAGGTTCCATACAGGCGGAGCAGGAAGAACGGAGGAGACTGGAGGCCTTGGTGCGCAGCCTCAAGAAAGAGCAGGCAGCGAGGAAGTCACATCACAGCCAGAGCACTGCTGCTTGATGATCACGACCACCCCGGAGGCCTTTGTTTTCTAGCCATTGTTGATATTCCATTCCCCGTACATACTTGTGCGATCAGTTTTTCATACCTTCTTCTACTGCGCGGCTGGGAGCTAGCTCTAAGATACCCGTGCGTCAAGTGTAAATAGAATATTCCTAGACAGCGACTGCATCTGTTTCTTTGGGGCATGTCGGCTGGTGTTTTGGCACTCGGTTCTTGGAGTATGGTCGGTGGTTATGGGATCTTGAAGGCTCCTTCCACGATTACGGACAGTGTACAATACGGAAACTGCGGCATATTATTATAATACCCTGGTAGCGACCAAACAGTTCATGCCTTCAATTTCATTCTTCCTCTTCCAACAGGCCCGGGTTGTCGTTCGTTGCATGTTCACCCGCCGACTCGTTCATCTGTATCGTTCCTTATCCGGTATGACTACACAACATAGGGATCAGGCTGCCGGCAAGAACGCCGTTGCCACTGTCAAAAGATTAAATCAGCGATCATCCGTCAACGACAATGGATCCAGCGAAGAGAACCCGCGACGTGCCGCTTCTCTGCGCGCCTTTGACCGAGACCTCGATTCTTCCGAGTCCATCCCTAGCGACCACAGTTCCCTCTACGATGCTGCCCGCGCAAGCTCTGAATTAGAGGAAGATGCATGCTACGACGGCGGTCCAAGGCGTGAGGTCCGAGTCGAGCAGGCTGCCGATATCCCCCTGGCCGTTCTGCCTGCTCCAGCCCCGACGACAGTCTCTCACAGCAAGTGGCCCGTCAACACCCTGGCGACCATCGTCGAACAGAGGAGTACATCGACCTTGCACTATTCGCGTTCGCTCTCGCACCTTTCGGGAAATGGCTCGCAGCCGACAGAGCCGTCCCAGTCGAGTCTGGCAACCTCGCCGCGCCTCGCCAGCCCGCGACGCCGCAGGGCCCGCTCACTCGATGATATGGATAGCAGCGTGGGAGGGCAGAGCTGGCTTGGAAACGACTTATCGCCTGTCAGTCCTACGCAGCCTACACATCCGCCTCCGGTGAGAACGCCAACCCCACCGGGACTCCCATCTTTTGGCACTGACGAAGCACTGTACTGTGCCTCTCGATTTGCTCTTCCCTCACCAGCTCAAGGCGGCCAACACCAGGGACAACATCATGCTCCCACCGCTGAGGATGCCCGAAGGGGCACTTATGACAATAACGGTATAGGCACGGGCAACTACGGTGGAGCGTTGCGAAGGCTCTTCGGTTTGCCTTCCCCGACGGAGCCTCGCTCTGTCCGACTCCCACTACATGCTATCGGAAGAGCAGAAGACGGCACCGCTATCCGTGGACGATTTCCATATAGGCAGAGCGGTCATGGAGTGGACTTGGCAAGACGTCTGGACGGTCATCCCTTCCACAGGAGATCCCTCCCAGTCGCGCAGCCTACCAATGCGAGCGGTGGTCCTTCCAGCGATAAGAGTAGGCGCGTAGAGAGGGAAGGCAGCGACGGCGCAATGGAGTCTCGTCCAACTGAAAGTGCGCAGACACGGATCGACAGACCGTCACCGGCGCCTCGTTCCTCGCTTCTGTACCCTGATGGACTGCCGTCATATCCAAAACCAGTGGTGACTGCCGGGCCCCGGAGGGATGCGACCTCTGTTGCCGCATTGCCTGCAGTTCCGTTATGCGACCGCCACCGAAATCTCTTTCCGCAACTGCATGAAACTGGTTCTGCATCTGGAGTCAACAGGATCCGTGATAGATCGGGTTCTCGGAGCACAGGCGTAGACGGCAACATGTCGATACCCCTGCCGTCGTCATCGCAACCATCTTCCCTGGCCGTCCTTCGAGGGAGCGGAGAACTCGAAGCGATCACTGATGAGGAGAAGCCGACAAATTCTTGGACAAAGTTCTGGAAAGCATGTTCCTCTGTCTTCTGTTGCTGTGTGGCAGGCGAAGATGATGCGGCCAGTGGCTTGCAGTCGGGGGATTCTCAGGATACGTATAGGACTGCGAGAAGTGGCAGTGCAGACAACTCGGAAGAACTTGAGGATCGGGCTGGTTCAGCGGGCATCGGTGCATCACCACATCAGCACGTCAGCGGAAGCGAGGATTCGCAGGTGCGGCGTCGGCCGTCGAGACCGTGGAGGCCTGCCTATGGGTTCTATTATCCGTACTGATTTCCTAGATAAATGCTAACCTCCTATATACAGTTGACAGCTCTAAGGCGGCTGGGGTGATACGCAGTGTGGCCCCGTTACTTGGCCCTGATTGAACGGCCTGCTTATTCTTGTTATCGATCATGACAAAACAATCATTACCTGAAGCGTCTTGTATCGGCTCACCTGCAAACTACCTATGCGTGAGCAATCTTATCACAGTCTGGATTGGGATGACGCCCTGGCAGCGTCAATAGGCTACAGTGTTTGAATGGTCCACGTTGATAGTACGGCAGGCCGTCAGCTGTAAGCCTTGATGAGTATCATTCTTATTGAGATATGCTTCTGTACTGTACATTAATGCAATTGGATACTCCTATAGCCATGCATCGTGTTCACTTACGGAACCTTGGGCGTATGAATTTAACAGCTGGATGCACAGCCCTTCCTTGAGAGTCTACCGGATGGGCTGTTCTCTTGAGCTTCAGTTTTTTTTATATAAAAAAGTGAGATATAAAAAATAAATAAATAGTATTGTGGACATCGCCTAACTCTGCAGCAGCCCTAACAGAGCATGAATTGGTACAGTACTTATTCTTGGTCAATCTTCTTTCTAAACCTCGCGATGGAATTTCTTCTCCTTACAAGTCACAAGCTGGTAAGTACTGTACTGTATGTGCATATTACATAGTTTTCAGAAAGTAGTTTCCCAAATATACAAACTCACTTCACGCTTCACACTGCATTCATGAATAATAAAGAAAAGAAAGAAATAAAAACAAAGATCTCAATCAATTAATCAATTAATTGATCATTTGCGCTGTCTACCTACCTGTCTATCTATCTATCTATCTATGTAAGAAAGAAGTGATTGTTTCACTGTATAATGGGGTTTAAACTAGTTCCAACCACCTACTGCCTCGTGACCACTTACTACTTCCTCAGGGGCCTAAAGTAAGTAGGTAGGTAAGTGGGTAGGTAAGTAGTGCTCTGTAGGTAGTTAGTTATTTGTCTCATTCTGTGTGTGTACAGTACAAGGGAAAAAAAAAAACAGAAAATAGACACCTGTTTGCTTGTTTTCCTTATCTATTTGGTTAATTTTACTTTCTAACTTGATTTTTTTTTAAAAAAAACTCCGTAGCAACCTGCCTCCATACAATCGCTCAAAGCCCACCCGCCCACCTACCTGACTGACTTATATAGGTAGTCTACCTACCTATACGTGGATCATTCATTTCAGATGCAATCCATTTGTCGAATAATAATAAGTACTGTATTGCGTCTAGGAAGATAGATGGATACTTAAATACGCTCACCGTACTCGAGCCTCAGCGCGCGGGAAGGAGTAAACAGACAAACAAACGAGTAAAATAGAATAAATAGATAATTAATAACCAAGTACAAACTCCGCAGAAAAAAAGACAAAAAATAAATGAATAGTATAAACAGGCGAAAAAGGACGATCCGTCCCCCCCCTCTTCCTTCTCTCTTCTCAAGTCAGCAACAGCTTGAATATTGAATATAAATCACTTGCTTGCTTGCTTAAATTCAGAGAGCTGACAGGACTAACTAAGGGCAAACAAAGCAAAGCGACGCTGGCTCTGATGGTTCTCTAACTTTGTCCATGCCGTGCAATTATTTATCTTATCCTGTTCTTATGCTTATCATTCATGATCATCATCGTCGTCGTCAGAAACGAGAACAAGAACAAAGAAAAAAAATGAGAATGCAAACACTGGCTGCATGCAAAATAAGTAAAAAGAATACTGTGTTCGACTTTCTGAATCGCCCAAGTTTCCGTTCCTGATTCTGAATTCGGAGATGCCGTCATGAAATGAGATGAAGCTGTGCGAAACTCGCGAGAATATGGATATAGGTATGGGTATGGATAGTATGGTATTGCGCGCTCCATATGCTCGCTTTTATCTTCAGCGTACATGCGGGTAAAACATTTAAAGCTGCCTGATGGTACTCCGAAAAGTCGACTACCACGTCTCTCGGGTCATGATCGCGCCCAGTCCACCCATCTTGAGCCCGTATCTGAGAGCGGGGCCCCCCTCTCTAAGTTCCGAAGCAAGGCGAAAAAAAGCAAAAGTGGCAGACGTAAAGATTTGGCGGAAAAAAAGTAGAAACTACGGCCATAAGCGGGCAGGATTAATAAATTCAAACAAAGCCCCGGGGGCGTGCGCTCGGCGCGAGAAGAATAGATAGATAGATAAGGAAAGAGAAGAGAATAGTAAAGAGCAGATACTGAGGGAGCGCCCCGCTGTGCATGGGATTTATTGTTCCTCCAGGATCCTACCAGTTCTAGCGTTCTAATAATCTCACAGACCTATTATCATCACAGACCTGTGAAGAATTGGGAGGCTTCTATGATTTCCTCGTCGCCGGCAGCAAAATCCCAGCCAACGATCCTTGGATCTTGACTGGCGCAGATAATCTTGCGTGCGTCGAATTGAAGCTTAAATACTCTAGATGTTGGCTGCCCAGCCGGGTTGGGGAATGGTCGATTGAAAGCATGGTGCGCGTGGTGATGGTGATGTGCCGGGAGTTGATTTAGGACAGGAAATCCGTTTAGGGCCTGCGGGTTCGGGGCTGCCTGTGCATGGTGCTGCTGTGCAGCAGCCGGCAAGTTCACTGGCTGGCCCGGCTGCGGGTTCAAATTATTGGCCTGAGCCCAGGCAGCTGCTTGTTGGTCATTGGGGCCAGTATTGTTCATTGTCCCTTGCACGAGGCTCGGGTTGTTAGCTCCCGGATTCGGTATATTCTGCGGCGCCTGAGAACCCTGTCCCGGGAGTGGCGCTGCGCCTTGAGCATTCTGCATGGCGAGCCGATTTTGCACTGCTCGCAGATGCTGCGCCTGCTGAGACAAAGGATCAACGCGGTTGAGAAACCCGCGAAGGGATTGACCACGGTGAAAGGGCGAGGCGTTCATCACGGCGTCTTCCTGGCGAAGCCTCTGGCCAACGACCCATTTGCCGTCACGGTCCTTCTTCCAGATGATGATCGTCTCATCATACGAACCGGAAACAATTCTTCCCCAGGGACTTCCACCTCCACCAGGGGGGATTTTGGCGCCCAAAGCCATGACGTCCTTGGGGTCTCTGGAGCCCGCATTCCGCTGAACGGTGCGTCTGCGACGAGACGGGCTCTCATCTCTGACAGCACCAGAACGTCTGGCGTCCCAGTAATCGCTGTCAACCGCCATCGCTTCGAGCCTGAGAGCCTCTTCCGCTCCGGGCGGATCACCGAAACCAGCCTGAACAGTCCTGACGAGGTTGTGATGGCCGTGGAGACAGGCAACCTCTGCGCCGGAAGCATGGTCGTATATCCGCACGGTGTCGTCATTGCTTCCGCTGACGATACGCTTGTTATCGAACTGGACGCAAGCGATACCTTTCTGGTGACCCATCAAGGTCTTCAAGCAGGCACCGCTGTGGATGTCCCAGATCTTGATGAGGCGGTCTCCGGAGGCGGAGACAATTTCATCCTCGCTGATCTGAATGGCATTCACGGCAGCTCCATGCCCGTCAAGGGTCATCAAAAGGGAGTACGGCTCCAGGGTCTTGATGTGCCGGTTGGCGATTTCAGCCTCCAGGACCGCTGAGGGTATGTTGCTGGTGTCCACGATGTACGAAGGGTACTTGACTCCAGGCCCATGGAAAACGGTGGGATAGTCCTTGTCGGTCGCTGCCAGCTCACGACGGTTCCAGACCTTGATGAGCTTGTCTTTGGAGCAGGTGACCAGGTATCGCTTGTCAAATCTTAGGTTCAAGACCGAGTCCTCGTGCGCGTGGACGATTTCCTGCAGCTTTTCACCGGTGGAAAAGCGCCAGATGATGACATTCGTGTCGCTACTGCCGGATATGATGATATCTTCCTCTGGACTGGGGTCGAATTGGAGACACAAGACAGACTTCGAATGCCCTGTGAGCGGGCGGTGCCACAGCCTCCTTGTCTCCAAATCCCAAACTCGGATGGTCTTGTCTCGACTGCCACTCACAAGCCATCTCCCCGTGAACTGTATGGCGTAGACACATTCCTGGTGAGCCTCTTCCAGGTGTGCAGGGTCAGGGAGTTGGAAGTTGGTGAAACGGCCCTTGATCCAGTTCTCTTCAAGCCGTCTACGCTGCTTGTACAGATACAACCAGTTGAGCGTGACGGAACCGTTGGGCTGTCTGATCAATAATGACGGTTTGATGGATGACCGAGTCGACGGTTGGGATATCAACTTTGGGAGGGTATTCCCTCCGATATGAGACAAGGACGGGTGGTCGGCTGAAGCGGATGAAAGTCCACGCACGGAGTCTCTGAACGCCTGCTCATCATGAATGACATCGCGCATTTCCTGGTCACCCTCACCGTCCTGAGAGATCGCGGTATCCGCCTCCAGCGAACCATGTTGCTCGTTCCACGGTGGGCTGGCATGGCTGCTCTGGGATCCTGGGCTCCGCGACTCGAACCAGCTGGGAGGCACCCGTTTCTTGAGCTTGGGTTCCGTGACGTCGGAATCGGCGTGTCTCGTCCTGGATTTGCGATGCTGCGACGGGGACGATTCTGCATACTGCCGCTCGAACTTCCGGATCGCGTCGACGTCCACGCCCCATCCCTCTCTGATGTAGAGCTGCCTCCAGAGCCGCGAATCAAGGATCCGTTCCCTCCAAGCTCGGGATGCCAGCGATGCCGTCAACAGAGTCTGCGGGTCGAGGTAGGAAAAGATCTCTGCAGTGATCTCGGGCGGAAGCTTGAGGACGGGGTCCATGTGGAGGAGGGGCCTGAGGCGTTCGACCACGGCGGCGATGGTGGAGGTCCGCAGGGTTCGCAGCAGACTGTACGCAAGCTCTGCAACCGCTGGTGAGCAGCCGGATCACACGAGCACGGCCCGGCCGGTTGTGGCGTGGACTTACCAGCTCTCTCGGCCTCACTGTGTGCCAGAACCCAGTCTGGGAGCATCATTGCCTCGCCCGGGGATGGCTTGGCATCATGGTCCGGCTGACTCCTGGTCTCATCCGAGTATCCCTCGTCGAGCTTGAAGGATGCCGCGAGCGACGGAGAGGCGAAATCCGACCGGTAGTTTGTGGTTGCCTGCAGCCGCAGGAGATGGGGCAGACCAGCTTCAGCTGCAGAGTCGGTTTCCATGGGAGAGCACCAGCCCGTGGGCGATCGATGGAGCTGGCGTCTTGCCTCTTGGAACTCCTGGAGAGCGATGGAACACAGCGGCCACCGAAAGAAGAAGAATTGGGCTGGGGGATGACCGGGGTCGCAGAAGCTGTCTGTATGTGAAGGAGCAGAAACGCGCTGGTGAGTGAGGGTTCACTGCCCAGACGCGCGTGCCATGAGGAGGAAGAGGATGATGATGATGATGATGCCAACCCAGTGTACTACTCCGTACTACTGGAAGTAGCTGGCTCAAGTCGTGACAGCGCGAGTGGGGATCAGCTCTGATGATCGGTGCCTGCCGGGGCAAGACTTGAGGCGGCGAGCAGGAACACGCAGTGATCTTAGCGCCCGCGTGGGATCACTGGGATGGACGAGCTGAGGACGACCACAACAGCGATATCTCACCAACTCCGACAGCACTCGGTGGACACCTCTCTCCTAGGGAGGCAGTGGATGACGGTGAGAGCAAGCTCCACGGCCGGGCAGACGGTGTCTGTCCTGTGCCTGACGGGGCCGGTCGGCCGGCTAGCGAGGGCGACGGGAGGCAGACGGGGCGCGCTGGGTCTGGGACGTCTCCGGGGGAGGGGCTTAGATAAGCAGCGCAGCCGGTCTAGCCCGCCGGGTCGCGCCTGAAGGGGAAGCCGTCCCATGGGCTTACCCTTCCGGGCCTCCAGCGCCCCCCAGCGCCGCCGCCCGCCGAAACACACTATCCGCTGCTCACTCCTACTCGCTCCCTCCCGACCTCGACCTCTTCGACGTCCGCCTTCCCTCCTCATCCTCCATCGTCCATCCCTTCACGCCTGTCTCTCGTCTCTTCCATCCTCCCTTCAGCTCCTCTGCCTTGCTCTGCTGCTCTGCGTCTTCTCGCGTCCACCGTCCTGCTCCTGGCTGTAAGCTCCCCCCATCCCCTGCCCCCTGGCCCCCTTTCCCCCTCCCCCACTATCCCCATTCTCGATACTGACGCGCGCTACCAGTCTCCGGGCAGGTCAATTGACTCTTGCTCCGGCCAGTCCGGCTCCGCTTCGTATCGCAGGCGTGCCCGGCCACGTCCTGTGCCCGTCTCTGTCGGGACGTTATCGGACCCGGCACGCCTCCCGGGCGGCTGCTACTGCCGCCGCCCCTGACCCTACAAGCTTCCCAGCATCTCCTGAACCGTCGACTTCCAGCATCCGTTAACAGGTCGAGGCCACCAGGGCGAGACGCTCTCACCTGCTCTCGCAGTGGTGGAGGCAATCCCAAACCCAACGTAGTCGAAACGGCTCGCGGCCCCTTCTGCCATCTGCCCATCCCATCATCGCGCGCCCGCACCCCCAGGCCGTATCGATCCGGGGGGCTCCCAGAAAATCCATGCTCGACGCTCTTGTGTAGGTCCAGTTACACTGGCCCGAACATCTCTTGCTTGATTTCTGAAGCTCGTGGAGGTTATCCTGCTTTTCCCCAGAGTGAACCCGCAGAACCGCCAAAATGGACGGCCCATTGAGCACCGGAGGCCCCGTGGCCGAGGACAACATCATCAACCGCCGCGGCGGCGAATCCATGTATCAGACTTGCATGAATCTGAAGAAGAGACTGGCCGAGGTTCCCGGATTCGAGCCTCATCTCGCCGAAATGGAGGAGGAGGATCGGGCGATGGGCTCAACGGATCCGGTGGCGTCGCTGTGGAATTGTTTCCGCAAAGGCATTCCACTGATCACGCTGTTCAACGCGTCGCAGCCGGACGAACCTTTGGAGATCGATCCCGCCAAGGTCCCGGAGGCAAAGCGTCCCAAGGCTGCCGCTTTCAAGTTCCTGCAAGCGTGCTTGCAGGACATGGCGTTTCCCCAGCAGGACTGCTTTTTGATCACCGATCTGTACGGTGAAAACACTACGGGATTCATGAAGGTGAGCCGTGCACTGCCGCCTCAATCTGCCCATTTTTTTTCTTTTTGCCTGCCGTCCCCCCCCCCCCCCCCCCCCCTCCCCCGACCAGCGACTAACGTGTGATGCTGACGGCGATCCAAGGTGATCAAAATGGTCAACCGGGTCTTGGACATTCTTGAGATGCAAGGCCAATTGAAGAGACCGGCAGCAGGCCCGTCCTCGGGGCCGCAAACCGAGAAGGGAGCCGTGAAACTCACGAAGAAAGAGCATATTCTGAAAGAGCTCCTGCAGACGGAACGTGACTACGTCCACCATATGCAGAATCTCATGGCGCTCAAGAAGGAATTGGAGGAGACGGGCGCATTGACCGGTGACTCCAGCCACCAAATCTTTCTCAACTTGAACAACCTCCTGGATTTCGCACAGCGATTCTTGATTCGCATGGAGCAGCACTACGCATTGCCCGAGGAGTCACAAAACTGGGGCCAGCTTTTCATCTATCACGAGGAAGGTTTCCGGCAGTATGAGCCTTTCATTGCGAACCAGATGCGCTGTGATGAGGTCTGCCTGAAGGAATGGGACAAAATCCATGCGGCGCCTCGCTCTCTCGATCTCCAGCAGATGGTGGCACTGCCGGCGACGCTCAATGGCTTCTTCGTGAAGCCATTCCAGCGTCTGACCAAATATCCGCTCATGCTCTCGGTGAGATCTTGCTTCTATCTGAGTAGGAGCGTCTGACACTGACACGTCCTGCAGGAACTCCGCAAACAGACTGAAAATGAGGAACTCCAGGCCGATATCTCCAAAGCCATCGATATCATTCAATCAGTTCTAGACTCTGCAAATGATGCGATTGACAAAGAACACCTCGCTGCGGCTGTTGTAGATCTCTCGAATCGAGTGGACGACTGGAAGTCGCTCAAAGTGGAAGCGTTTGGTCAGCTGCTCCGCTTCGGTACCTTTACCGTGTTGAAAGGAGACAGTACCAAAGACATAGAGAGAGAGGTTGGTTCCCTTTCCATCATTGATGCTCAAGAGGATTTGTAGCCTTTGGATCTCCTTTACCCCTCAGAATACGGAATAAAGATGAAGCTGGATCTTTTGGACGATGAATCCCTTTGGGCTTATCCTTCGGATGAGGCCGAGAGTTTCGACTGGAGTCCTGTTTCGTTAGAGGACTCTGATATATTCAGAGACTCTCCAGCGAAGTCGACTTCGCACGTGCCCACCGACGGAGGAGTTCAGCTCACCCAGCGAGACAAGCCCAGGGGCCCTTTACTTTGAGGACAAAAGATCTACCCCATCTCCTTTCGAGGCCTGCCTCATTACGATCATTACGATCTCCCCCTAGGAGCCTTGGAAGTACTCAGTGTTCAGAGGCACCTCACACCCCGCGGCTGCGCAGGCGTCTGACGGATTCGGCTACCCGCCTTGGAGAGTCATTGGCCTCACCTCTTGCCGGCCAGAAGGGCGCACCGGTCTTGTGGTCGCATCTGGCAAACTATCGAAGGTTCGGACGATCCTTCGCCCTTTCTTTAGTTTCCAGAAAGCCCTTGGCGGTGAAAGGCTGTCGGGGTATTTCCAGTGACTCTCCAGGGCCTGTAGTCGTATTCCCGTCCGGGACGTGTGCGCCCCCTTGACCAGTTTTCTTGAACCCATTACCCTTTCTGCCCGGACGGACCCGCTTCCCATCAAATCCTCGGATAGCCTTCTTTTCAAGACTTTGAAGACCCATGGATTCAAGAAGAGGAGTTTGCTGACTTTTACCGTACGCACTAGTATCACATCTATCTCTTTGAACGGATACTCCTTTGCTGCAAGGACGCCAACCCGAATAAGCAGAAATCAAAACTCATGGGCAAGGAGAAACAGTCCGCGAACCCGAAGGCGAAGCCACGGCTTCAGCTGAAAGGACGCATCTATATGGCAAATGTGACAGATATCGTTTGCCTTCAGAAGCCCGGTAGGAACATTCTTGTCGACTCGTCAGACAACTGCACAAGTCACTGACCAGATCCTCCAATCTGTGTAGGTTCATATCGGATTCAGATCTTCTGGAAGGGTGACCCAGGAGTGGTTGACAACTTCATCATCCGCTACCCGAACGAGGATGTCATGAAGAAGTGGTATAAGGACATCGATACCCAACGGGCCAAGCAAGCGGAAGAACGCAGCGCCCGACACACGGGGACTTCGGAAACAGAATTTACGTACATGAAGAATGTCCAGAATATGCCGAACCCATACCAGCAGGAGTATGAGGCGGAAGAAGAGCTTCAGAAAGAAGCGGCGTTCTTCTCGGAATTCCCAACGAGTCGAAATGCGTCGAGTACCAGTCTCCGATCCAGGTCCGCCACGGGAGGCAGCGGCGGCTCAGCACCGCTCTCCGCCGGTCGGCCCCAAAGATTCCCAATGCCGGATACACCTCTGCACACGCAGTACGCCAGTGGAACCGTATCCCCTGCAGAACGCAGCATGCCGTCCTATTTCTCACCCACGGAAACTCCATCCACGTCCGCGCGGTCGAGCTCACAGTCGATCCCATACCCCCGCCAGACGACCCCCTCCAACATGTGGAACGAAGAATCCAACCGGTATACCGCACCTGCAATGTCTAGGGGCGCGTCGAGGGATAGTACTAACGGGAACCCTTATTTCAACAGCTCTAACAGCAGTGCTCGAGGGCCACAACGCCCGTCTCTTCCCCCGTTTTCTGGACCACAGGCTCAGTCGCCGAATGGTACGGCCCAGGCGAGGATGCGGTCCGCGAGCAGTCCAGACATCCATCATCACATCGCCCATCTACGCGGCCATGCAATGCAAACGGTCGACAATGTCCCCGTCCCACCTATTCCGTCTCACATGGCGAACATGAGGGCGCCAGTCAATCGGAGCCAGACTAGCTCTCCAACCAACACCAGTCTTCCCATTCGATCTGCGACTCAATCTCAGGGCGTTCAGCAGCAGCACACTCAGCGGGCCACACAGCCCACCCACTTCCACGAGCCCCAGTATTCTAGCAGAGCTCCGACATTGAACACCAGTCAATCGCCGGCTTTGGATCAACCTCCGTCACCACTGGGTGAAGAGCCCGAACCCGAACAGCAAACGCACACACAACCAACGCCACTCTCACAGGACCCCTTGATGCCCACCCAGCTGAAAGCTAAGGTGAACTTTGATGACAACTATGTCACTCTTGTTATTGCCAGTAACATTCTCTACCGATCCCTCACCGATCGGGTGGACGCGAAGCTGGCAAGGTTCACGAATCGATCGATCGGTGGGAAGTCCGTGAGATTGCGCTACAAAGATGAAGACGGCGATTTCGTTACCATCGATAGCGACGAGGCAGTTCAGCTCGCCTTTATGGAGTGGCGAGATCAGCATCAAGAGATGCTTGCCAAAGGCCAGGTTGGAGAGATCCAACTCTTCTGTCAACCGGTTGAGCCGGTTGAGAACTAGAGGTTCTCAGATTGATCCTGTGCACCTGGAGAAGCAAATGGCCGCCAAGCTGGCGATGATATCCCCCATGTTCCATGTCATTTTGGTTTTTATCTTGCTTCCATTGGCATCCTATGGCAGTTGCTGGCGTTTTTTCTCTCTCTCTCTCGTTTCGATGGGGCGTTTCCTGCATCTCATCTCCAACAGGATTGGCTTGAGATTCTTTGCACCTGTTTTTTCAGCCCGTCTGCAGGACTCTTGGTCATTCGGTCTGGTATCAAACTTATTGCCGACAACGGGGAGGGGAGGCTATGGCGTAATCGGGTTTCTCGATCGTGGCCTGACCGTTTCACGGGCACGGCATGGCCACAGTTACAAGTCGCCCACCAAGAAGATGCTTTTCTCCACGAGGAGCCCATCTATCGTGCTTCTCCCGCAGTGTTACTCCCGTCCCCCCTGTTCGTGCCCGTCATGCTGTGGCCGCTGATTATGACAGTCTACTTCCCAATGTCCATGAACCAATGATATGATGTACGTACGCCGCAGCACGATTGAGGGGCTAGTTTACAAGCGTTACGGGGAGATGTACAGTGTCTTCTAAATTCTTGAAAAGAATCTTTGGCAAGAACTTTGTCCTGTATACCCGATTTGGAGATTCTGTCTGGGCCTTATTATTATTCTGCTTAATATGATTTGGTGCATTTTTGACAGTGTTCGTGCTGTGTGGGTCGACATAGTTGCATGCAGGTCTTCGAGTACGCAGTCCTGAGCACATCGTAAGCGGCCTTTTGATCCAGCCTACTGGATGCCGGAGTAGCATTGCTTGATTACTACTGCTACTACTACTTCAGCTCGCCCTGGACTTTGTGTCACCACCGTAAGGGGAGGCGTGGCTAGGTGGTCCATGCCCTCCATGCATGGCTCCAGTGGATGCGGCCGGCCCTGGCCGCCTAGGACAATTGATGGAACTTGATTGAGCGATACTACTGCGTGCTAGCTTCAGCTGCGTACTCCGTCGATAACTCGGAGCCCCTGGACGTGAGAATGCCGCAACATCAAAGCTTAGTGCCGAGACGACTTACTCGATTCCGTATGGCCGTTGCACCAGGACGTTGCGGGAGCGGGGAGCCGTGCCGAGGAGCCAACGGGTCGATTGCGACATCAACTGGGCTGTTTGGGCAGAAAGGGGCCGATCCTATTTTATTGTTGGTGATCCACGGAGTACGGGATTGGAGGGAACGCCCTGTGATGTCGAAAATCCGAATGCGTCTCCTTTTTCTTCTGTCTCTTTTCTGTTTGTACTGCTTTGGCGGGCGGGGCGGCAGCGACGGGTAAGGCTTTGAGTAGTGACAGAGGAGGGACCAACATGGAACTTCCAGAAACCAGACACCCAAATGCTCATAGTCGCATCTGCGCCTCACCCTGCAAAGCTTCTAGACAGCTGTCCTGTTGCTAAAATAGGCAGCGGTAGTGCTGTACGCTGTCCGAGCAAGCATCCACCGTCTCCATCGCGGTAGTCTCGTAGAGCTGCGTGCAGGAGAGTGGCTTGTTTGATCCTCGACCTCGGACTTCCAGCCTCTAACCAACTGCCGGTCAGGCCCGTGAGACCGCACCGCAGGCGACAGGTTAGTTCAAGAGAGAGAAGCAGCGAGAAAAATCTAGCCTGGTTACACGCGGGACAAAAAAGTAATAAATAAAAAAAAACCCCGCGACTGGGAGTGGACGTAGCTACGAGGCTGCAGGGCCGTTGTAACTCTGTTGGGTCATTAAGCCACACAGAGACGGGTACGAACCTGCGCGCGGCTGGTTTTAGGTCCCGTCGATTCTATTCCCTTTTCACACCCATTATCAGATCGATCTGTGTGTACCTTGGAGTCCCCTGAGGGATTTAATTCCATATCCGCAAACTTGTTTCTCCTTTGTTCCGGAGCGTGCGCTGTACTGCTGCTGCCCCGAGCGTCAGAGGGGCTGTCTTAGAGGGGGACCAGATAAATACAAGGCGAGGGAGCGAGAGGAGAGCGGACGGATGAAGAGTTTTCTTTTCTTTTGAAGAAAAGGAAACCTATCTATATCTCGAAACAAGACCACGCCAAGGACAACGATCCAGAGCAGACAGACCCGGGCCAAGCCTTGCTGAGCAACACCAACCCCTCCATCCACGAAGAGCAGGCGACACAAGCAGATCACCGCCAAGATGTCGTTCTCGGGGCGTCGCGTGAGCATCCTGCGCCCTTCGGGCCACAACAGGCGTCTCTCGGTCGCCAAGGACCTGTCTTCAAACGGTGCGCTATACACACTCTTCCTGGAGACAACCCCGCCATGAGAGGGACAGTGGCTTTGTCTCTCTGCACCCGCAGGGTCCAGCAGCCAGCTCTCGAAATGATGACACAACTGACCTTGCTCTCCGACCACTGCAGAGCTCAACTCGGAAACCCACCGCCAGTTCCGTGACGCCCACGAGGGTCACCGTCCCCACGCCGGTCTCGACGCTTCCCGTGCCTCGACGGGTGTCGTCTGGTGTACCGAACGCGCCAGCGAGCATGGCTACCTGGACAACCCCTCGGAATGGGCCAACCTGGGCCAGGGTGCCCCGGACGCCGACGACGATATCATGGGGAGCTTCCCGCGGCCGAGTGCGATCCCCATCAGCTCCGCGGCGCGCGAGTACGGCCCCACGGCCGGTATCAAGCCGCTGCGCGCGGCGGTCGCGAGGCTGTACAACGAGCACTACCGCAAGGGCAAGGAGAGCCAGTACACCTGGGAGAACGTCTGCATCGTGCCCGGTGGGCGAGCCGGTTTGATCCGGATTGCGGCTGTCCTGGGGAATTCGTACCTGGGCTTCCCGATCCCTGATTACTCCGCGTATTCGGAGCTGTTGACCCTCTTCAAGAACGTGAGTGGAGAGAAAGAGAGAGAACTTCCCTCAGGATCATGGATGACGTTTGCTGATGGCACTGGCTACTAGTTTGCGTCTATCCCCATCCCTCTGTCTGAGAATGACAATTACCATCTTCACCCGGACAAGGTCGCCGAGGAGATCGCCCGGGGCACCTCCGTTCTGCTGACCTCGAACCCCCGAAACCCTACCGGTCACATCGTGAAGAACCCGGAACTCAAGCAGATCCAGGACATCTGCAGAGACCGCGCGACTCTGATTATGGATGAGTTCTACAGCGGTTACAACTACAGCACCGGCTGCGATGGCACGACCATCAGTGCCGCTGAGAACGTCGTGGATGTCAACAAGGATGGTGCGTGTGGTTTTCTCTGTGGATCATCTATACAGATACGGAGCTGACCCTTGGCCAGACGTGCTCATCATTGACGGTCTCACGAAGCGCTTCCGTCTTCCCGGCTGGCGTATTGCCTGGATCCTCGGCCCCAAGGAGTTCATCGACGCGCTGAGCTCCGCCGGCTCGTACCTCGACGGCGGCGCCAACGTGCCCTTCCAGGAGGCCGCCATCCCGATGCTCGAGCCGGAGCTCGTGCGCCACGAGATGAGGGCACTGCAGCAGCACTTCCGCGAGAAGCGCGACTACGTGCTGGACCGCCTGCAGAAGATCGGATTCCGCTTCAAGGACATCCCGCAGTCGACCTTCTACATCTGGCTCGACCTGACCTCGCTCGAGCCGCCCCTGCCGCCGGACTCCAAGATCTCGGACGGTCTGAACTTCTTCAACGCCCTTCTCAAGGAGAAGGTCATCGTCGTGCCGGGCATCTTCTTCGACCTGAACCCGGCCAAGAGAAGGGACCTGTTCGACAGCCCCTGCCACCACTTTGTGCGCCTGAGCTACGGCCCGAAGATGGAGGTGCTGAAGAGGGGTCTGGACGGCATCGAGAGGGTGATCCGTCGCGCTAGGGGCGAAGAGATCGCCGACAGGAGCTGGGAGGAGGAGATGGCTATCCAGGATTAAATTGTCTGTTTTCTTTAGACACTATTTCTTTGTCTGAAGTCGGATGCGTAGAGGGCACGGTACTAGTTGGTTCGAACACTAGCGTATATAGGCACGGATAATACATTTTCGTCCTTGGATAGGACAGTTTTGTTCAAAACTTATCTGTAACCTGGGAATACTACAGCGTATACGGAGTAGACACCTCGGACGATAATAGGGGTGATCGACGGTCGATCCGCCAGGGGGCAAAAGGCTGACGTCAACACGTGATGGGTGCCGCGTCGCTCCTCCGCGCCGCTCGTCGAGCTCCTCCTCATCAACGGCGCAACGATCGTTGCTCTCTGCATGAGGGCGGCCGTGGGCGCTCAACAGGCCAGCACGCAGAGCTCCATGCGGGCGAGTCGTGTCATGCCCGGGATGACGCGCCAGCTACCATGCCCATAAACTTACATCGCATCCTTTACACCACCGTCTTCGCCTTCCTCTGCTTCGTCCTCTTCTGCCTCATCCTCCTGACCCCCGGCGATGCCATCTACCAGTGCTACAAGACCCACAGGCTCACCAACATCTTCATCATCACGGGCGCGTACATTATCACGTTCCTGCTGGCGGCCCTGATCTACGCGAGCCGGATCTACACGAATCGCAGCGTCCTCGCGGGCATCCCGAAGGCATGGATACCGGTTGAGAAGGCGGACGTCGGGAAGAGCGTGCGACGGCTCGTGGTCGAGGGGCTCGCGAGGAGCGCCATCATCGCGTACCAGGCGCGACCGAGGGACACGTCCGGCGAGGAGGATGGGCCGTCCGACTACAAGATGCTCATGGTCGACCGCGAGCATCCCCCCTGGGGCCACATCTCGCACCCCGGGTGGTGCTCCCCTTCGTCGCCGGATCTGCCGAACCTGCAGTTCCAGTCCGTGATCCAGGAACTGCCTCATCTGATCGAAGCGAAAGCCGTCTCGCTCGCGCCTCCGGACCTGCAGCTTTCGTCCTCCCATCATTTCGATCCGTACGCCCCCCTCTCTGCCGCGGAGGAGCAGTCGGTCCCGGACCCACGCGTGGTGGAGATCCTGCAGCGGCCGGCGACGATGGGCATGCGCGAGTATCTCGGGCACCTGACGAGCCTGAACCTGATCAATCCGCCCCAGCTGGGGGCGGAGTTTCTCGCCATCTACGAGCGCGCGCGGTTCTCCTCGCACGCGCTGCACGAGGACGAGTTCCGCACGCTGATGGGCATCTTCGCGGAGATCCTGAGGGGCATGAGAGCCGTCGATCCGCAGGTGCTGGACGAGATCCGGAGAAGCGGTTCCTTTTCCTCTTCTCGCGGCGGGGACGAGTCTTCTTCCATCATCGGTCCTTCGGACGAGGAAGGGGAAACGGACACGGACACGGTCAGCTTGTCCCATGGGGACGGCGACGACGACGACGAGGCGCCCGCCCGAGGACGGAGCAACAGCGTGCGCCCGTCCAACTCGTCGGTGTGGGAGAGCAGCAGTCGCTCCGTGTTTACGGCGCCGCTGGCGCAGAGCAGCAGCTCGCCGGCTCTGTCGAGGTACCCCACCGGCCGTACACATGGGCTGGTCGCGTCTCGGACTCCGTCGATGAACTCGCTGCGGCGGGTGCGGTCGAACGTGTCCGGGAGCTCGGGTAGCAGCGTTATCCGTCTGGCGGAGACCCGCAACCCGTTGGATCTGCCGTATACGATAGACCTGCCCGGGAGGAGGAACCAGCAATGATAAATAGATACTTTGGATGGATGCAGCATTGGTTTGCATTGCATTGGTCAGAAGTACATGGCATTGTTTATCCGTCATACATCTGGCGTTGGTTCGGGCCCTTGTTGGATTGGTTCTTCAATGGACGCGGTTGCATAGAGCGCATAGGTTGATACCTGCAGTTTTGTATTTAATGGATAGTGGATAGTGGATTCTGGATTCAAGGGCATTGTACCATAGACATGCGCATGTCAGGTTGCTTTAGCCTTGCCGTTAACTTATTCTTGTCTCTCTGCCTTTTCCAGACGTTCCGACTTCCGACACCAGATGATCACAGCTTTGGTTGCCTCGCGGATAATGTTATCTGTCATTTGTATCTGTGTCCTTCGGGCTCATCTTTGCGGGAGTGGGTCTGCTCGCAGGCGCAAGAACAGCTCAAAAGTCCGAATCATATCAAGCGCATTTCAGATCCAAGACCCCTGCCCTGTACGGAGTACCGAACGGCGTGTTGACAGCTGTCTGATCCTCGGTCGTCTTTTGCCCGAGGCCGATAACTCCGAGTTAGCACGTCCGTTCTTCCCGAGCTGCGTCGTTCAATAGGCCTGTGTGTATAAGTTGTGTTAGGTCTATTCTCATTATTGATAGGATGGTCCGGAAGATGCAGTTTTCATACAGTACGCTATCTTGATGCTACGGCGGCCCCCCCCCCTCGTTTTTATTAGTTCTGTACAAAGAAAACTAATCCAGGCAGAGCTGCGCCTCACTTTCCACTGAAAAAAAAAAAAAAAAAAAAAAAAAAAAAAAAAAAAAAAAACAACAAGCAACAACTTCACGGACATCAGCGCTGGCAGCCTCTGTCTTATCTTGGGCGGCATCCGACTAATCGCCCCGCGCCGCGGACAGAAGCCGTTCCGCCCCGCTGCGATCCGATCAGATAAGATCAGATATCTTCTCCCGACTCCAGACAACATTCCATACTGTGTATATCTCCTGCGCAGCCTCGACGAACCCATGCAGGCCATCCTCCGTCGCGGCGCGTCCCTCCTGTCCGGCTCCTCCTCCAAGGACGACAAAGGAGGAGGCTTCACGACCGTCACCTCGCCCGACGAGCTCTTCCCCACGGTCGACCCGGCCGTCGACGGCGAGGACTGCGACCGCGACTGCGCGACCTGCACGGTGCACTATCCCGCCAAGTTCGACGTCGACCGGACCGACGCGCTGTACGGCCGCGTGGACGGGTGGGCGACGCACCTGCTCGTCGCGACGGGCAAGGCGGACTGGGCGCGCGACGTGGCGGACGAAAAGGGGAGTCTGATGGAGGCGATCGTGAAGGGGGGGATCGTGCCGCGGAATGGGGTATGCTATCTTCGACCTACCTATATACTTAATCTACTTAGGGACCTATCTATAAGATAGGTTTGAGAGAGATTTTCTGTGCTCATCACCCGTAGAAACTCAAACTCTCCGCCTCCAACATCCCCGTTCCGGACGAGTACCACCAGCACGAACCCGGCGCGCAGCAGCCCACGACCGTCCTCCTCCTCCCGGCCTTCATCTTCGTCGACCACGTCACCCCCGCGCTGGCATCCGACCTGATAGAGCACTTTGTCAACCCGGCCATCACGACCACGACTCCCTTGCACAACCCTAACACGTCCTCACCATCATCATTATCAGCCGAGGGGAACGAACCCGAGCCAAAGCAAAAGAAGAAACTAGACATAGACACCACCCCCCTCCGCGCCCGCCCCTGCCCCCACGCCGCCGTCATCCTCCTCTGCTCCCAGCGCACCCGCGACGCCCGCTGCGGCATCTCCGCCCCGCTCCTGAAGCGCGAATTCGAGCGGCACCTCCGCCCGCTGGGGCTCTACCGCGACCTGGATGACCACCGGCCGGGGGGCGTCGGGATCTACTTCGTCAGCCATGTCGGGGGGCATAAGTACGCCGCAAACGTGATTGTGTATCGCAGAAGAGACTTCAACTGGTATAAGAAGAAGAGTGCTGGTGCCGCAAGCGGCACGGAGGGTAAGGACGGAGATGAAGGGGAAGAGGGGGAAGGGGCAGATGAAGGCGCGGCCCAGGGAATCTGGATCGCGCGCGTCCGGCCCGAGGACTGCGAGGGCATCGTGAAGTTCACGGTGCTGCAGGGCAAGGTCGTCAAGCCGAGGTATCAGCTGCGGGGAGGGTTCGATCGCGAGAGGGGGGTTGTGAGTTGGTAGTAGCCTTCTGGCTCTGTAAGTAGGTAAGGCCAGTAAGGAATGTTGTGCTGTTCGTGTGTTCGGGTATGGGCATGACCTGGACGTGGATATCGATTATATGCAAATAGATAGATAGATAGATAGATAGATAGATCGATAGATTAGATAGATTTATGCATGCACACATCTACGCATGTTTCCAGGTAGGCCCATTATCACTGGAACTATCATATCATGGGGGTTAAAGAAATAAAGATACAAACCACCACTTATTTTTGTATCTGATTCTCCACCATGCCAAAAAAAAAAAAAAAAAAAAAAAAAAAAAAAAAAAAAAAAAAACCCCCCTTTTTTTTTTTTTTTTTTTCTCCCCCAAAAAAAAAAAAAAAAAAAAAAAAAAAAAAAAAAAAAAAACAACGGCACTGCTACGGCTTCCCCGGAGACAACACCAAAGGTCTTAGATGAGAGATTAATTTTTTTTCAATATCGTGTGTACCTTAGGTACTTGTCTCGTTGGATTTTGATCATCTTCAGTTATAGAATAAAATAATACAAGGGAAACGCCAAATATGAAGAAAAAACATTGATGAAAATCACCACATTACCAGAGAGGGGTATATATCTATGTGAATCTGCAAAAAAAGCGTCTAATAATACGTCTCATGGGTACATTTCTGCAGGTCATACAAACCTGTAGCTTTATTCTATCTATCCCATTCATTCATTTATTTTGCTACTCCAACCCCCTCCTCTCCTTCTCCGTCTTCCACTCTGACCCGCAGATCAAACGGCCACGGCCTGGAATCCCGTCTTTCGCTGCTGCTGCTGCTGGGATTTCCTTGCCTCCTGAACAGATTCTCGATCGATAAGAGATTGGTGCCGACATCTCGCAATGTTCGCCAGTACCACCTCTCGCCGAGCGAGACGATATTCGTCCAGTATGAGTACCGGGCCATCTGCTTGGAGCGGGGCACGCGTTGGCGGGCATATTCGGCGAGGGCTTTTGGATGTTGTTATTATTGTTGTTCTCTTCTTGTAAGGATGGCAGGTACTTTAGGAGGAGGTTGGCCAGGACGGTGGCGCCTTCGATGGCGAAGGAGGTTCCTGGAGAATGAATATATTAGAATAGAGGAATTTATCTTCTCGAAACACTGGAATCGGAAGTCTTTTTTATTTGCTCTTGAGAAAGAGAGACAGTGAGGGGGAGGGGGGGGAATCCTACCTTGCCGAACTCGGGAGCAACAACCTCGATGCATCCCCGATGAGAACGACATTCCCATGATGGATCTCTTCTTCCTCCCACACGTGCTGTCTCAACCGCGTGTGGATGATCCGTTCCGAGCTCGCGACCAGACGCCCGAACGTCTTCGTGACAGGGTGCCAGATGTTGGCATGTTCGCGCAGAATATCAATTGTGGTCGCCGCTGGGAAAGAACCGGGTATGATCCTCTTGTGCCATTTTGTTTTTGGTTCAAGGTCTGTTGTTGTAGGAGTCTTCGCGTGCTCTTCTGCCTCTACCTCTGCCGAGGAGGCAGCGGGAACTGTTCTTGGCCTCTCTGTCTCTGGTAGGACCAGATCCCACCGTATCTTGCCATCTGGAAGGACTGATGTTGATAAGATTCCACGATCGAGCCACAGACCGTGCGTGTCGACCAGAACATGCGAAGACGCAAGTGAACTTGGCCCGTCGGGTGACAGAACCTCTGCAGGTAATAGACGAGATGCCGTAAATGGCAACCGTATTCACAGATTCTGGGATCCATCGCTTTTCATCACCCTTTTCCTTCAGAATGTGTCTGCCAACTTGGGACCACGCTCCGTCGGCACCGACCACGAGATCCAGGATCTCTTCATCATCGTCATTGCCATCCTGGAATATCGCTCTGACTTTACCCCCCAGGTCCGAGACTCTGCAGCCCATGCAACTTCTTCCCCCATCTGATCTCCCCGCCCAGCTGCGCAATGCGGCCGAGCAGCAGAGCCTGGAGCCGCCAGCGCTCCATCGCCCGCATGCCGCTCTGGACGTCGGACGCCCAGGTGGGATCGGACGTCCGCCCGAGGAACCTGTACCGTCCCGGGACCGCTGCGCTGAGATCTAGATCTTGATCCTGTCCCTCCCGGACGACTACTTTTGTCAGCCCGCGGGACACTCCAAAAGGACGCGGGCGTCGATCTCACGGCTTGCGTCCTCGATCGCGGCCCGCAGGCCCAGCTGGTACAGCGGATACAGGCCATTCGGAGACACGCCGACCGCGGCGCCGGCGGTCCGTGGCCATTCATCGGGGGCAGACAGGGACAGGGCCTTGGGGTCTCTGCTCTGGTCGTAGATGATCGGTCTGAACCGATTCCGCAGGATAGGGTGGGAGAGAATCTGCAGCGCAAGGACCGGCCCCGCGATGCCGGCGCCGATGATGCCGACTTTGAGTCGGGGCGCCGGAGGATGGTTCATGGCTTGCTGTTGATGTATCATGTTGAATGAATTGAGAAAGATATTTTAAACAGAGCCATCTCTGTCTCTGTCCGAGATTGGATATAACTGAATCGAATTGACGCTTGCAGATACCGAATTGAGGTTAGCATCAAGTGGGGGTGGGAAAGGTGAATGATGTTTATTGCCTGGCAATTTGAGGCCATTATTAGTAGACAGGGATCTTGGCCAGTGCCAAGTGTTTCATGATGCTGCTATATAACCACCCTCACCATCTACTCCATAAATCTTTCTAACAGGCAACAAGTGTAATTAGATTAGGAAGGATTGTTAAGCAATCCTTAAGACTGTCTAACAGCTCCTTTCAGATATTTGGAGAACAACTATCTAGATCTATATAGCGTATAAAATATCAAGATGACACTTCAAGACCAGGAACTTAACAGTGCTTTTATCCCAGTAGCTAGAAAGTCACAGGAAGTCAGTTGGTGAGGGTGGCTTAGAAGTTGAGCTCTAAGCTTAGGGTGGCATCAAACCCTGACTCTAGGATCCCTGTCTATGTGATCCTTCTGGGATCAACCGCAGTATTTCTCTACAGCATATATGCCTTCATTCATTCATACACAGTTTTCTTTGTGGAGGCATGTGATGGTTTTCTTCTCTCTTTTATTCTTTCCTGGTTGTCTGGCAGGCAAGCGGACTCAATCCAAAGAGACAACAACGAGAGGGACCTGGTATGCGGCAATTGAACAAATACAGGCGGGGACAGGCACAGTGCATACTGTTAGTCTAGGTGCTATGTCTGTCCTTTTTTTATAGAAGTTTTGTGTCTGCTGTATCTGTTTTCATCATGGTAAACCTAGACTCGATATTGATGATGAGTACTAAGTACAGTACCATGGCAAAGAGTGCCCTGAGAGTCGGTATGTAGACAATGCCATGAGTGGCGTAAAAATCGACTCATCTCGAGATTTGATGCGGATACAGATACAGATACAGATGCAGATAGAGTATGCAGATTCAGTTGTATGTTGCGTTGTGTGATGTGGAGCTGAACGAATGACTTGTATACACAAACGGACTGGAGTACCTAATAGATCAGACTAAGACATGGTTGCTATATGCTACATGCTGGGCTGAGCTGGTATTTTCAAATTTCACGACACTTAGCATCTGTTGAATTTATCAAGTTAGGAAAGAAGAGGCTCTATTTTTTGTATATGAATAGAAGGAACTGAACTAACTGCTGTACAGGTAAGGTAGTTTGTTTTCCAGTCAGTTCAGCATGCCAGTTCAGTTTCAGGCTTGAATCCAATTCTTCACAGATATGTGGACGCTGGTAACGGAATACATCTGTTGCTCGAGCTGTAGGCAGTCTTCCACCAGGTGTAGTTAGTTGATGCAGTGTTGCAGTAGACGGAAGACTTGAGAATTATCAAGATGAAAAATGCATCCCTTCATGAAGAGAACGGCTGGGTTCGACCTATTGATGTGCCTTTACAAAGTGGCTATACTATGCCTAGGCATGATCTCATATCAAAAAGCGAAAGTAAGAGTAGAATAGATGACTATGTAGCCGGGTAGAATAGTAACCTTCGTAAAACTTCAGGAGTTAGATGTTTAGGTCCGCGTCCACTGGACCGGAATATTTCAAATCCAAATCAGAGCGGAAGAGGGACGAAGAATGATCAATAGCAGATATATATATATATATATATATATATATATATA
>ENA-UOWK01000257-UOWK01000257.1-bioreactor-metagenome-genome-assembly--contig:-NODE-257-length-46709-cov-24.808119_pt1 | contig 46709 bp, 34 predicted proteins | sample MGYA00238157_ERZ761612 | MGnify/ENA primary metagenome ERZ761612 (study PRJEB28901, sample SAMN06268035) | bioreactor metagenome | isolation source: Joint BioEnergy Institute, California, USA... | reverse complement strand
TTTTTTTTTTTTTTTTTTTTTTTTTTTTTTTTTTTTTTTTTTTTTTTTTTTTTGGAACAGGCCATGGATTTGGAAGGAAAATGTAATACCAGTTGCGAATTAGTCCTTAAGTGACCTGTAATTGAGATGAAAATTTTGACTTGATTATATCCGATCATACCATGTTGGATTTACACCGAATCGGAGCGCGCCAAGGAGACCGCCCACGAGATTCTCGACGCGCATCGATTGTGAGCGGCTCTTTCGGATCGCCGTATCTTCCATGATCGATGCGGGTTGTTGGGTTCCAGCGGATGTATGTGCGGAGTAGTAAGGAAGCTTATATACAAAAATGTCATTATAATTTATAATATCATTCGAGACAAAACATAAGATCCTCTGTGAGAAATCTTGAGATTTCAATTGATTTTGCTGCATGGATTCCATTTATTTTATAATCAACTCCTAGAAAGCACCTATTAAGCACGTATGATAGTATTTCAGTGAACCGGCAGCGTTGATGATGTGGATGTACGGAGAATTTATCCACTGTCCCCGTCCGATCCTCCCGGGAAGTTAGTGCTAAGCCAAGTGGACGAAGTCTGGTACCGTTCAATTGTTGGTCAAGGGACTGGAAAATGCCATTGCTGAAGTAAAGAGGAAAGCGGGGAGCGGGAGGAGCGGGAGTGGTGGAGCTCCCCCTTGATCAATCTGCTCAATTCTGCGCGGGCTTTCCTTTCTTGTACTGTGCCTGTGCAGACGGGTGCCGGCCCTAGGAAACTGAAGCTCTTCTGACTGTATCGTTGCTGATATATCTTTCTGTTCATACATATTCCTTCTGTCAATTGCACACGTGTGTCAAGATATCCAGCTTGTATATGATGATGACGTATTGTTTTGGGGAACTACGTATGGATTGCGTGCTTTGCCTGGTACTTAATCTTGTGTTTACAAGGATGGAGGGGTATCTGGCAGACTACCGCTGGATGAAATAACTGGAAACTATCTCTCTACCCATGGATCTGGCTTCCGCAACAGCCGCAGCGTTTTGAATGCTCAATAACCTGGGGGAAGCTGCGAAGCGGGAGCACCGGCTCTCGCGCCTTTAAGAAATTCAATTATTAAATACCCAAGGTTGAAAGGGCGCTGAGCCGGCTCCTACCTGCCACAGCAAAGCAAATCGATAACCAAAACCCCTCAAACCTGCTCAAGAGGGCCTCTGATTGGCAGGATGGTGGATCTGAAATCGTCAGTCCATGGCAGAGGACCTTGCGGGTTTCGACATCCCCTCCATAAATGGGCTCTCCTTTGAGAAGAGGGGGAGAACTCCAAATACCCCTCCTCATTTACTCTCTTCATCTTATTCATCTTCACATTGCAGTGTTTCTTGCTTGCTATTCCTGACACAGAATTGAACAGAACACTTCCAAGATGACCGCCCCGACGTACACTCTTCCTCCGCTCCCTTATGCGTACAATGTAAGTCTTCATCCTTTCAATTCGTGCTGGTTGGGTCTCCATTTGGCCCCTCTTCTACCAGAAATGACAGATATTATATCTTAAGATATCCATATGCTAACTCGGTGATGAAAAAAAGGCATTGGAGCCGGTGATCTCCCAGCAGATCATGGAGCTTCACCACAAGAAGCACCACCAGACGTACATTAACCAACTGAACGCTGCGCTGGCCGCGCAGACAAAGGCAATTCAGGCCAACGATGTCCCTCAGTTGATCTCCATCCAGCAGAAGATCAGGTTCAACGGAGGTGGACATATCAACCACTCCCTTTTCTGGAAGAACCTTACCCCTCCTAATTCCCCCGAGGCCAACATCGACTCGGCCCCGACCCTGAAGCAGGCCATCATCTCCAGATGGGGCTCAGAGAAGAACTTCATGGACGAGTTCAGCGCGGCCCTGCTTGCGATTCAGGGCAGCGGATGGGGCTGGTTGGTCAGCAACGCACCCAATGGCAAGCTGCATATCACGACCACCAAGGACCAGGATCCTGTCACTGCGCCAGACGTTCCAATCTTTGGTGTCGACATGTGGGAGCACGCGTACTATCTCCAGGTAAGCTGCAGGACAGCATGAATTCCACATCATCGACCTGGCTAATGTAGAACCCTTGCAGTACCAAAACGACAAGGGCAGTTATGTGAACGGGATCTGGAGGGTCATCAATTGGGCCGTTGCGGAAAACAGATACAAGAACGGCGTGGAAGGTTCTGCCATTATGAGAGCAGCGATCTAAACAGATACGTAATGACTGATGCTGGAGTAGCGGAAATGACAATGCAATGAAGTAATCGATTCAGAAACCCTTTGCGCCTGCCAACCATATACGCTCCTGCAAACGTGTAAACCCAAAAGTAGTCCTCGTAGCCGGAAGAATGGAAAAGCTATCCGCGACAATGCCCAATGATCAGTTGTATCCGACAATCCCCGTACCGAGCGTGGTGTTCCGAGATAGTAAGGTGACTTGACGCCCGAGAATCCCTCTCTCTGAGATGCCGAGGTCGAGCTTTTCGGGGAGTTCGAATTCCATTGCTTTGGAACTGTTGGTGTCAAGCGCAAAGGAATGCAACGGTTGAGAAGGCATCGCTGAGGTCAGGTCTCCATATCGTCTATCATCTATTTAGTACAAAGCTCTCTCCCATCATCCCTTCATGGATATGCCGAGTAATGCATGTACATGGTGTAGGGAATAGACAGGCAACTCACTCTATGCGTAGGTCAATCTGTCTGCAGTTGCGAAAGGCATTGAGGGTGTTTGCATCGTTGAATTTGAAGGTTGCCCTTGTCCCTGTCGTCTTCCCCGCCGTCTCTGGGTTGTTGAAGAGCAGGGTGTAGGGACTGATGGCAGGCGCAGCTGAGGATGACCCTTCTGCTGGCTCTGGCGGAAACATCACCGCGATCCTTCCACCAGCGCTGGGGCGTCCTTGACCACACATTGTTGGAATGAAGCACGAGAGCAGATCTAATAATAATAATAAACAGATGAAATGGTCCTGGCTGGAGGCTGTGAAGATACAGGACGCAGGATGTGGAACAATAATAGGTGAGCTTGCACTAGGAGTAGCACTTCTGTTCTTTCGCGATAATGACGCGGATATGGATATCGATATCGATATACGGACGTGTAGCACTACTCATATAATAACGTCCCCCCATATGTCGGGGGCGCGCCCATTGTCGGGCCTCAAAGGTCCTCCCCTGAGGTCATGAGCAGTATCGAGCAGAATTGCGTGCCCAGCAGCTTCCATTGTGGAGAGCGCAGCGACCAGCTGCTGTCTCCCAAGGTTGCTCAAATCTGCGCACGCGTATCCACCCGAGCGGTTTTTGTGGGTCGGAATCGTTGAACCACCGTTCAGCTGCTGGGAGGGATGAGAAACTGTGACAGGGACGGCATCATCATCCTCCTCCTGAGCAGCACCAACCAGCCGTCAACGGGGGAGACACGTTCCTGGGGGAATTGGGGATGGCGATGTGAGGACCCAGGGGGCCGGCCTGGATCGCCTGCCGCCGGCGAGTACCTTTGCAGCCGCCCCGTCGGATTGGAGATCTGCCGTGACATTCACGCCGCCCTGGTCGTCCGGCTTCTATGCCATCATTCAACCTAGCTACCAGTGATGATTGGAGTACGGTCTCAGAGCTATTTAATCTTTCTTTTTTTATCTGCGCGTGGGCTCCATCAAGTATGCTTGGTGCTTCGACAACATAGGTTGGCTAGCTTCCCGGTCGGACACGACTCCGTTGTTTCTGCCTCCCCGACCGATCTGATGAGATGGGTCGTTCTGCCATTTATTGCGTTTGGACTTACTGGACAGTTCATGATGCTTCAATCATGATGAGACTCCTTGGCCAGCGCATACATCAACTGGCACTGGCCTATGCCTGCCCCTTTCTCAAGAGCCTCTACGCGTGTACAGAGTGTACGGAATAATACCACGCATACTACTCCATGCTCCTGGCGCCTATCCCAGTACTTCGTACAACCTGTCGCCAGCGCCCCTGTCGCACGATGCCGCAGAGCCTCAGAGCCAAGCGCTCTCCACACTCCAATATCGTGGGTTCTTCCTGGTTCGTCCCCAAAACGAGGTTGGAAAGGCCCAAGCTCGGAGCTCTCTGTTGAGGCTGTGCCGGATAATTTGAGAAGCGCACTCTTTCCTCCGCTGCATATTGAGGCTTTAACAGAGCTGCGTAGGGAATATCTAGATGTGATTTCGCGACAGTTTCTAGACCTTCGCCCCTACGGTGAGAATAGACCCGTGGTTCGATTGGGAGGTTGAAGCGCAGGAAATTGGTCCATTGTGGTGCAAAGAACATGTCTTTGTCCAGTTATAAAACATTCTCAGGGAGAGTCAGACGGACGACCGTCTTCAGTTTCTCCAGGACATTTTATAGCCTGCTTCTGGCGTGGGGATATTTGAGTGGATGGCTACTTCTTCTGACTGGTCTTCGGAAAGAAAACATTTTACATTCATATCTCCCTTGGTAAGCGCGGTATTCCTGCCTTTACCAGTGCATCATGAATTAAATACTGATTGCATGTATCTGTCAGTCTTGATGTTCTGCTCCAAGTCCACCACGTGATGGGATCTGCAGTTCTGTCTTGCAGACTACTCCAGAGATGTCACAGCCTATCTTGAAAATAACCAAGATCTTATTATTAAGCTGAGTGCTTTAAGTCTACTACTACAGCATTCCTGAACCAAGATCCTGCAGTTTTATCCGATCAGATTAATAATGACTTTACTAGATTGTTGTATTAGAAATTGCAGGCCTGAAATCGCTATCCAGTTGTGCAATTAGTCAGATACATGCTGACATTCAAGCGTACCTGCAAAAGCTAAGAAAGATACAAAGATCTCTTACCAAAACAGACATCACACAGGCTAACTGCAAATCTCAGGTCCGAAGGCAAATGAACTGAGAAATTACACAGAATACCTGCAAATCAGCTCATGCAAGGATGCCTGTCTATTATTAAGCAGAGTGCTTTGATTTTTGTATGTACTACTCTGTACCTGAACCAAGATCTTGCATTTCAATTCAATTGAATTAATAATAAAGACTCCTAGATATTGCATCGGAAGTTGGGGGCCTAAGATGGCTATCTAGCTGTATAATTAGTCAGCCACATACTGATATCAAATCCTGGATTTTAGCTACAGCTAGCGGTGCTAGGAGCTTAGCTTCGATGCAGGGGGCTAAGTTGGTAGGGTAGCCACTTTGGATATAAGGAGGTGCTTCGTGGCATGAGATGGTCAGTAGCAGGGAATCTCAAGCCCATTGATTCTTCAAGTGCAGATTTCGAGTTCAAGTACATACTGCTTTCCACTGGTTTCGCACAAAGCTTGCTGCAAAAATACATATACGAGGTACAATCCTTAGAGATGGCAGCTGGAAGTTCCGATTTGTTTGACTTCATCGTTGTTGGAGGTCCGTGAACATTCCCTCTCTCCGTTCCTCCCAACAGAAGAGATTTTCATTAATTAAAAAAAACCATTGACTGACGATAAAACTCCCACAGCTGGCACCGCCGGGTGTCTCCTCGCCTACCGTCTCGCGCAAACGCCAAAGGCGCCATCTGTCCTGCTGCTCGAGGCCGGTCCTGACAATTCTGCCAGCATCTTGCGTATCCCGCAGGAACGGTACTCTGCAGTCGCTGCGAATGGAATCAACTAGAACTACGAATCGGCCCCGCAGGAAGCGCTTGAAGGGAGAGTCATCCCGTATGCCCGGGGCAAAGGCCTGGGCGGGACCAGCAACATCAATTTCATGGCGTACATTGAAAGCCCGGCAGTTGATTATGATCGGTGGGCGGAACTTGTTGGCGATGAGGCCTTCAGGTGGGAGCGCACGAAGGAGAGGTTTAAGAGGGTGAGCCGCTATTGTTGGTTATTATAAGGTATTCATGAGCTGATGGGTGGACGCCTGCAGATTGAAAATCTGCACGATGAGACAGCGCCAGAGTGGAAGAAATTCGTGGACTGGAAACCCGAGAACCATGGACATAGCGGGTGAGTTTTGAATTCTCAATTTTTATATACCTACATCTCTCTTTCCATATAAAACTTTACGTTCAGTCATTCCTAATCGTACAGCCGGATAGACCAATTGATGTCGCCCTCCATCACCGGCGGGAGAAAGACATACTGCAGGTCATGGAAGCGGCATCGGAAGCAGGTGTAAGCTTTCCATCCCATATATCGGGTACCAACGATCATCTGATACTAATTCAAGCAAAACTACTAGTATCCCATAAACCTGGATCACAACTCGGGTTCGATAATGGGATTTAGCGTGGCAGCATCTTCCAGCGACAACGAGTTCCGGACGACTGGTGCCTCTGCGACTCTAACCAGCAAGCCTGATAACTTACAAGTTCGTGTCAACGCGCAAGTGACGCGCGTGCTGTTTGATGAAGACAAGACTGCTACCGGGGTGCAGCTGGCTGATGGTAGTGAAGGTAAGCAACGGCTGCATAGTTGATATAGCACTCTATCTACAACTCCGGTATCTTCTTCTCATCTTACTAACCAATTGTCAACAGTACGCGCGAGAAAGGAGATCCTGCTCTGCGGCGGCTCCATCGACACCCCAAAGCTCCTCCTCCTCTCAGGTATCGGGCCCGCCGAGGAGCTTGCTCCCCTGGGAATCAACGTCGTCCACAACCTCCCGGGCGTCGGAAAGCGTCTTCGAGACCACTACGGAACCTACATCGCCAGCCAAATGGACGCAGAATTCTCCGATCGTGAACAGTTCGAGAAGAGCACCGCGGACAAGAGACCTCCGCGTGACGACTGGCTCCAGGACACGACTGGGTATTACACCGAGCACTACAATTCCATGGCGTGGGGCTTCCTCAGAGACGAGGAGATACTGAAGACTAAGGAATTTGCGAGCCTGGATCCTTCCCAGCAGGAATTCCTTCGGAACCCAGAGGTGCCTTTGTATGAATTGCTACCGGTATGGCTGTCTTCGTATATTAAGTACATAGCTCCCCTCAAGACGAGAGGTCCATATTCATGGCTTTCCCATTGCCTGCCTTTCTCAATTAATGAGTTTATCAAACGATAATCTGTAAACTAACATAGGAATCACCAAAGGGCCTTCCCAGCATATTCCCTGACATGAAATTCGACCCAAACACCGCGCCCATGCTCTGTTTCGCCTTCCTCATGAACGCCCAGTCCGCCGGCTCCGTGACCCTTCGATCGGCGGACCCGCGGGACGCGCCCGTGATCCATCTCGGCTACTGCGAGCACCCGTACGACCGGATGGTGCTGGTCAGGGCGTTGCGGGAGGCGATGAGGTTCTGCACGTCGTCTTCCACCAAACTGGGGCGGATGTGGCAGAAGTACGTCTGCGCGCCCAGGTCGGAGAGTGAGGAGGATATCCTTGTAAGTCCGATATCCATGCCATGCCATCTCTCTGAACTTCACGTGCATGTTTGGCATGGTTACCTATTTGGTGGGTAATTAAGGGGGAAAATATCATATATAGGCCCACATCCGTCAGACCTGCATGCCTGTCTTCCACGCCCAAGGCACGGTCGCGATGGGACGACCCGACGATCCAGAAGCGTGCGTCGACTCCGATCTCCGCGTCTACGGAACGAAGCGGCTCCGCGTTGCGGATCTGTCTGTTTGTCCGCTGATCTTGAAGTGAGTACTGCTTACCTACCTACCTGTCTAAGCTGCTCTCAACCCTTTCTCTCTTCTTTGAAACTTTTTTTAACTGACTTGACTGTGATAAAGTGGTCATACCCAAGCAGGCGCGTACCAGATCGGAGAGACGGCCGCGGAGAAAATCATCGCGGAGTGCAATCTATACTAGGACAGGTTTCTGATCTCAAGACGACGGCTGGCCGAGTAGTCGCAGAATCACATATGTGAGCTTCCGATTTAGTTAAGAATAATGAGCAGTCCTCGATGAGACCGTCTAGTGGTTATGACTTCCGCTTGTCATACATATTTAAGAAGCGCGGGAGACCAGGGTTCGATTATTCTTGGATACGGTTGAGAATATGAAAAGGAATAAAATAAGATAATTCTTTTTTAATTTTTTTTATATTCATTACTTGATTGAATTTAATCCTTATCTTTTTCAGGTCGCTGACTGAGGATTGGAAATTGTGCTGCTTTTTAAAATCGTAAGGTATGCCAAGAATATTTGATGTCGGGGACTCTCATCCTAACGACTCTGCGGCCTGTCGGAGAGTTAGTAGCTCTAAATGCTCTTTGTATCTTTTTATAGATTTTCCCTTTCCGTAACAAGAATACATCACGGAATGGATATAATAAAGTGTCTACGCGGCGCATCTCGACAGGACAGTCGGCCAGCAGTGGAAGCGACAGAACATGAGATTTTTCTTTCTGTACTTTTCGAGAAGATGCTATTGGAATATTTTGTCTGGCTTTCCTGCTGACGGCGTGGATGCTTGGGCTTCGAAGTCAGATGGGGCCCTGGGATTTGTACAACGGAGTACATACTGTCCATTCAGGAGGGTGACTTACGGGTCATGTTATAATAGCAGCTACTATTAGATAACTCTTAGTAATCGTATCCTGATTTTTAAAGACTCGGTCGAGCGGGCTTGTTTCTGGCTGCCAGTTCACCGGGTGGTAACACAAGTCTTGTTACTGATGGTAATACATGGTAATATCCATGAAGGTATACTGGCTTAGGCTCTGAGACGGCGGTAAATAACCGAAATACCGGTACAGAAACAAGACACTACCGAGAGATAGATACCCGTCTAATCTGATTAGATAGCATATTTAGACTACAACCGTGGATTCTTTCTCCAGACAGCTGCCGGCACAGACTGCTCTCTCCAGCCTAGGCGGCGCCACCGAGGAAAAAAATTCGATGCGACACCAGCCGGACGCAGCCAATCGACAGCGCCGAATCGCCCGGTGGTTTCTGGTCCAGGGACTAGCGAAACCGACTAGCGAGAAAATCAGATAAGATAGCATCTCACACACCGTTATCAGATCTTGCCCACGGTTCTCCTCCGCGCGGCGTCGCCTGTCGCTGGGATCGCGGGCTCCATGAAGCCATGAAAAGATTTCACGCTTCCAAATGAACCGTCATGTGTTCCGATGATCAGGGCTACCGATTAGCCTTGTACGATCTTGCAGTCCGTGCATGCGCGCTGACTGCAGGATGTCTGCTCGGGGCTGAACGACCCGGTCTGGACCACACGGGGGGACCGCCCTTGCTGTTGAAAAGTCTTCTTTCTCGCGCCCCCGGCGGTTGATCACTCCCATGGACGGCCGTCTCGAGTGATAATAAATTCTTCCAGTTTCCTGGCAAAGCGCGGACCCCTTTGAGGTTCCTCCGTCGTCCTCGTTCCTGTAGTCGCGGCTTAGCCTACACGAGAGCTTCTGCTCAGCTGCTCATCATGCCGTTCTTCCCAAGGCTCAAACCCACCGCAGCGCCTGTGAGAGAGGAGTCTCGCCAGGACGATGAGGAAGCGGCGCAGCCGCACCCGGATGCCTATGCAAAAGACGTTGGTGCTCCACAGCCCGTCAGCGACGACCAGGTCTCTGTGGATGCCCAGACTGGCGTGCAGAAGATCGAAGCGACGACGTCCGTCTGGAGCAAATGGCACCTAGTTCTGGCCTATATCCTGTCAGTCAACCTGACTCGGTCTTGCCTTTCACATGCTAATCGTCTCCAGGATCTTCCTCATCTACTTCGTCAACTCGATGCAGCAGCAGATCATCACTGTCTTGAATCCTTATGTCACCAGTTCCTTCCAGAGACATTCCCTGACGGCCGCGACGGGCATCATGTCGAGCCTCATCGGAGGCCTGACCAAGCTGCCCCTGGCCAAGATCCTCGACATCTGGGGCCGCCCCCACGGTCTGGCCGTCATGATGGTCTTCCTGACCGTGGGCCTGATCATGATGGCCGGCTGCAACAACGTCCAGACCTACTGCGCCGCGCAGGTGTTCTACTGGATCGGGCAGAACGGGATCGGCTACTCCCTGGACATCTTCATCGCGGATACGTCCAGCCTCAGGAACCGCAGCCTGATGTTCGCCTTCGCCTCGTCGCCCTACATCGCAACGACCTGGATCGGGGGCCCCGCGGCGGCCAGCTTCCTCGCCGGGGCGGGCTTCCGCTGGGGTTTCGGCACCTTTGCCATCGTCACGCCCGCCGTCTGCACGCCCGTGCTGGTCCTCTTTATTTGGAACTACCGCAAGGCGAAGAAGGCCGGGCTCATGCCGGTGCAGCGCAGCGGCCGGACCTGGGTCGAATCGATCAAGCACTACGCCATCGAGTTCGATCTTCTCGGCCTGATCCTGATCGCAGGCGGGCTGGCGCTGTTCCTGCTGCCCTTCAGCCTGTACTCGTACCAGGCCGACGGCTGGCGCTCCGCCATGATCATCTGCATGATCATCTTCGGCGGCCTGCTCCTGATCGCGTTCGGCCTGTACGAGAAGTACCTGGCGCCCAAGACGTTCATCCCGTGGAGCCTGCTGACGGACCGCACCGTGCTGGGCGCGTACATCCTGTCCGGCACGCTCTTCGTCAGCTTCTACATCTGGGACAGCTATTTCTATTCGTTCCTCGTGGTGGTCAACAACCAGAGCATCACGCACGCCAACTACATCACCAACATCTACAGCATCGGCTCCTGCTTCTGGGCGATCATGGTGGGCATCATCATCCGCTACACGGGCCGCTTCAAGTGGCTGGCCCTGTACTTCGGCATTCCGCTGACCATCCTGGGCGTCGCGCTCATGATCCACTTCCGCCAGCCGGACGTCAACATCGGCTACATCATCATGTGCCAGATCTTCATCGCCTTCTCTGGCGGCACGCTCGTCATCTGCGAGCAGATGGCCGCCATGGCGGCCGCGTCGCACCAGTTCGTTGCCGTCGTGCTCGCCGTCGAGGCCATGTTCGCCAGCGTCGGCGGCGCCGTCGGGGGAACCGTCGCGGCGGCAATCTGGACCGGGGTGTTCCCAAAAGCGCTAGCCAAGTACCTCCCCGCGGAGACGCAGCCCAAGCTGGGCGAGATCTACGGCGACATCACCGTGCAGACGTCGTACCTGGTCGGGTCGCCGACGCGGGACGCGATCAACCACGCGTACGGCGATGCGCAGCGCGACATGCTGATCGCGTCGACGGCGGTTCTGGCCATTGCTGTTGCGTCCGTCGTCGTCTGGAGGGATATCAAGGTGAAGGATTTTAAGCAGGTCAAGGGGCTTGTCGTCTAGGTAGTCGGCTCTGTTGACCATCGTCATGCTCTCTAGTCCCCCCCAAAAACACGCAGAATAATCCTCACCCTAGTTAAAGATTGTCGGATATATATAGGTATGCAGCATCCGGAGACCACACTAGCACAGCCATGACGGACAACGATGATGACTTGAGGAGTAATAATGGATGGAGCAAATGCTTCAGGAAGAGGATTTCCCCCTCCATGTAACTAAATTTCCTAACACAGCAGGTACATATGTATGCACATACAATCAAATAACCTTTCTGAAAGAGAAAAAAAAATGCAATGTCTGTGATATAGATAGATACATTAATCATGCCCGTGAGAAGTTGGAACACTGCAGGTGACATCAGGGGACCTCGGGCGTTCTGTAGACACGGAAGGCTGATTGATTTACTCCGTACCCCTGTCCCTGTGGGGCTTTTCCCCGTGCCTCGGCATACGGAGTAGTAACAGCTCGGTAGAACGTCAACATCAACATCACCTACTAAGCTCTTCTATCACCCTACGCTTGTACCCTATACCTTGTAGACACAGTGACAGGGTAGTCTCATTCAGCTAATTTGGTCTGTCAAAATAGGAATACGAGGTACGCAATTTTTTCTTACGCTGTTTACTCCATCCCGGTGGATGCCACCATGCGGGGAACAGGGACAAGCTGTCCTGTTGTGCTGCTACTACACCACAGCACAGGCATCAACGCTACCTACCCATTTTATGCAGTTAAATCAGTATGCTTTGGATAACAGTTTTAATTAGTTCCTTTTTTGTTCTCTGATTGCTACACATACCCAATTTCCATGCCCTTGGATGAATGATTATTAATCTCCAACTTCATCCCGTCCACGATTCTTCACAGCCTCGGCTCTCTCTTTTTTTTTGACATTGGATCGGAGAAGAAGAGCCCTGATATCTTTGCTTCTTAAATTATTTTTTGATTCTTCTTTTTTGACATGGAAGACTGGACTGCTTGATACTAACTCCGTCCGGACCAGGTCTATCTACCCGGAACGAGTATTTGATCCGATTCGATAGTTGGATTGGATCACGACGAAAGAAACAGAGAGGGGGGAAATGTCCGCCGAAGAACAGGTCAAGCTGCAGGACTTTGGCTCCATTTTCTCGCTCGAGGGCAAGGTGGCCGTCGTGACGGGCGGATCGCGGGGGCTGGGGCTGCATGCTGCAAGTGGGTATGTCGTTCTTCCTTTCTTTCTTGCTGGATTCATCTGTCTTTTTGTTCCCTGTTTTCTGGTCCTTCTTTTATATAGAAAAAAGGCATATATGGCTGACGAGACTGCAGCCTCCTTCAAGCCGGCTGCTCCAAAGTCTACATCACCTCGCGCAAACCCCAGGCGTGCGAGGAGGCCGCCGCGGCGCTCAACGCCCTCCCCAACAAGCGGCCCGGGGCGGTCGCGATCGCCGTGCCCGCGGACAACTCCAAGGTGTCCGAGCTGGACCGGCTCGTGGCCGAGGTGCGCAAGACGACGGACCACGTCGACATCTTGTTCGCCAACGCGGGGGCCACCTGGGGAGAAAAGTTCGACACGCACCCGGAGGCGGCGTTCGACAAGGTCATGGGGCTGAATGTCAAGGGGGTGTTTTATCTGGTGCAGAAGTCAGTTCCCTCCCCTTTTTTCTCCCTTCTTCCTTTCAACTGCTAGGTATCCGATGAACAATATGGCTAATTTGGAAAACGAACAGGTTCGCCCCCCTCCTCCAAGCCCGCGCGACACGCGACTCCCCCTCGCGCGTCATCATCACCGCCTCGACCGCGGGCATCGGCGTCGGCGCCCTGGGCGACAATGCCACCTTCGGCTACTCCGCCTCCAAGGCGGCCGTCATCCACCTGGCCAAGAACCTGGCCGTCGAGCTGGGGCCCCGACACATCCTGTGCAACGCCATCGCGCCGGGGTTCTACCCGAGCAAGATGGCCAACGGGCTGATCGCGGTCAAGGGGGGCGTGAAGGCGCTGGAGGAGCAGTCGCCGAATGGGCGGCTGGGGAAGCCCGAGGATATTGCGGGGCTGGTGGTGTTTCTGGCGAGTCGGGCGGGGAGCCATATCAATGGGGCGGTCATCGTGTCGGACGGGGGGGCGGTGTTGAAGGGGAAGTTGTAGGTAGGCTGAGTTCTTGCCGATGTACGATGTTGGGTAGGATTTGGAGGGAGAGATTGGTAGATATAGGTAGCTGAGACAGCTTGATCTATAGCACCTAGGTACATGATATACACTGTTCCACAGTAAAGAACGCTGTTCTGCTATTTCGAGCATGCTCCTTGTTATATGTGTACAGTACAATAGTATCACCACCGATAATTCTCCTGACAAGCACGGTTTACACTTCCGAAGTTTAAATACTTCTCACATCGCAACATGGAATCCGGAGTACATACGACACCTAGATCAGATCAACTACAACTTGGACTCGTGCTTCGCCTGCGACCGGATGGCGCGGTCGATGATGTCCATGGCGCGGCAGAGCTCGTAGTCGTGCAGCCGGGGCGCGACGACCTGGATGCTGAGCGGCGAGTCCAGGTACACGCGGCGGTCGACGGTGGATTCGTTCCCTGCAGCAGAGGTGTGTTCAGTCGAGCACGTTTTGAGAGGTTGAAGTAGAAACATGAACTGCACTGCGTATACAGATAAGGGAGAAAATAAAAACAATAAAAAAAGAGGAAACCTACACAGCTCCCTGTTCTTCCGGTCCCAGCTCCCCAGCACCGGGGGCGTCATCTCGCGCCCCAGCTCCAGATCCGACTCGCGGACCGTCCGGACGGGGATCGTGCCCGCCGGGTAGTCCAGCAGGACCCAGGCCGACGTGTACCCGACGGCGTTGTAGCGGTCGTGCTCGGGCACCGGGTGCGGCGCGACGGGGCAGATGATGGCGTCGATCGTGCGCGTTCTGTCGTTGTTGTTATTCTTGGTAGCATCTGACGACGACGTCGATGACGACGTCCACACCTTCATCATCTCCCGCTCGATCATGATCCTCTCAGATTGCAGTTCAAGGAGCTGCTCGAGTGTCATCGGCTTGCGGCGCCTCAGGCGGCCCTGCAGCCAGGGGGTCAGCGGCTCGCCGGTCTGCTCGAGGAGGTCGAGCATGGGGCCGCCGCCGTCGACGTCCATGAGGCGGCCGGCGAGGGCCTGGCACTTCTTCAGCACGGGGGGCACGGGGATCTCGACCACGTCGACGCCCGCGGTGTGTCGGAGGATCCGCGCGACCTCGTCGAGGACGTTGGCTATCGGCGGCAGCGGTGTGACCAGGCCGTCGGAGCGAAGCACCCCGACTGTCAGCCTGCTGCCGGGAGTCGACGACATCGACGGCCATGGTCCAGGGATACAATCTTCTCCCCAGAGCTCGGCGCGCGGCACGATCTCGCGCATGACGGCGTCGATGTCGGCGACGCAGCGCGCCAGCGGGCCCGCGACGGCCTGCAGCGCTGCCCTGCCTTTGCCAGAGGGCTTCCCCTGCAGACTGAAGTGCCCGTCCTGCTGGCCGCCGTAGGGCACGCGGCCGACGCTGGGCTTGAAGCCGTACAGGCCGCAGCACATGGCGGGCACGCGGATGCTGCCGCCGATATCAGTGCCGAAGCCGACCATCGACCCGCGCAGCGCGACCAGCGCGCCCTCGCCGCCCGAGCTGCCGCCCGCGCTGAGCTGCCGGTTCAGCGGGTTCAGCGTGCGCCCGAACAGGTGGTTGCAGCTGTCCAGCGTCGCGACCGTCTGCGGCACGTTGGTCTTGGCCACGATCACCGCGCCCAGCGACTGCAGCAGCCCGGCCAGCGGTGCGTTCTCCTTCGCGGGGCGGAAGGCCAGCGCTGCGAGGCCGAGCGTCGAGTCGACGCCCTTGACGAAGAAGGTGTCCTTGAGCGAGACGGGCAGGCCGTGCAGGGGGCCGACGGGCTTGCCGGTGCGTCTGAAGTGCTCGTCCAGCTGTCGGGCTCGCTCGGTGGCACTCGAGAAGAGGGGTTCCGTCAGGCAGCGCGTGAGCTGGTGGGCGATGGCGGCCCGCTGGAAGACGTCAGCTTGATATCCGGTTGGAAAGACAAAACACATCGCCAAGAACCCATATCTCGTACACAGTAACCCTCCCGCAGGAACACAGACAGCTAGAGAAACGGATCTCAAGGGCAACATGCCTTACAAAACGCCCTCACAACCTCCTCCGCCCCCAACCGTCCACTGGCCAGCTCCCCCAGCAACCCCTCCACATCCCACCGCTCCGTGATCTCGACCTCCCGCGGCGTCAGCAGCCCGCACGTCCGCGGCACCTCCATCACGCTGACCCGCGTGTACTCCCGGGCCCGCGTGATCGAGTCCGCGGGCGAGAGCATGCCCGGGGGGATGGCGTGCGCGGGGAGGCGCCATTCGGGGGGGATGCGCGACGCGAGCTGGGCCTGCTTGCGGCGGGCGATGGCGAGGTAGGGGGGTTCTTCTCCTTCGTTTTCTTCTTGTTGTCGTTGTTTCTCTTCGGGAGGGGACATGGGTCGTTGGTTCGTTCGGCGACGCAGGATGATGTCTAAGTATCTGGCCAGTGTTTGTCGCAGTGTTTCATGGACCGCGGTTGAGACGGAGATACTAACCCCAATGGCTTCTTCTCCACGAGCAAACCAAACCAGAGTCAATCGTGAACGAGGCTTGACGCCCTGTAACAACAGGTTCAGCAATATGTCACAACCATTGGGATATTATTTATCCAAGGGGCTAGGCCAGGACGGTGCTTCGACCCTGGCCATCTCCGCAGTGACAGGACCGTGTCCGAGGATCAGCTCTGGGGTTGCGGGGAACCCCGGCGGGACAAGCGAACCTCGGCTGCCCAACAACGCGCACACGCTACACGCACACATGCACAACATACAAGGGGCAGGCCTGTCGCCTGCAGGCTTTTTGTTTACGGTCTGCATCTGCCGTTGCAGATCAAGTTCAATGCAGGATGACTTGCAGCCTCCTGTCGAGCTCGGCTTGCCGGCCCCCCGGGCCCCCAACAGACAAAGCGTGCCGAAACCACGCCACCTTTTTCGCGTTCATCCGGTAGTACATATATACCTGTAGAGCGCCATCGGTATGTATTATTGAATAAAACTTTTTCATTTATTCCATTCCGTTTCTAGATACCGCTAATCTATATAGATATATATTAATGCAGAATCATGTCGTGGGTAGTAAGTAGAAGGATATATGACCGAAACCTTTCTATCCAGCCCTCTATTATCAAACCGTGTATCACAGGTCTATAAGTCTATAACAGGTCTATCAGATGCGAAGGAAAAGAACAGGGAAAAAAAACAAAAAGAATGCCGGACAAGAGACAACGCCGTTCAATGCTTGAAAGATTAGAATCGCGAAACTTCTCTTCCGAAGATGCGGTTCACCATCCACCGGAACCCAACCCGCAGCTTGTTGCGCCAGCTGATGCTCATGCTCAGGTACGCGATCTTCCAGATGAGCCACGCCGTGCGGCCCTTGATGCCGTCGGGCAGCAGCCGGCGCCCGTTGCCGTTGCTGCTGTGCGGGATCTGCATCAGCGCCTTGGCGTTGCCGATGAACGCCATCGCGCCCATGTTGCGGAACGACCAGCCCTCGACCCGGTCTAGGTCGCGGTTGTTCAGGCGCTTCGCCAGCCAGCGCGCCTCCTGCTTCGTGGCCTGCGCCGTCGCCGGCGGCGCGTCCACCTCGGGCGACGCGTTGTCGCCGATGGCGAACACGTCCTGCAGCACCGCTGTCCGCCCGTCGTTGCTCTCCAGCTGCACGCGGAAGTGGTTGTCCACCAGCAGCGCCCCGGACCGCGGGTGCTTCTTGACCTGCCACGACGCCTTCTCGACCTCCGCCGGCGGCTTCTCGCCGCTCTTCATCAGCGCGGACTCCATGGGGAACTCGGGCACCTCCTTCAGCGAGCACTTGATGAGCTTGTTCATCGCGTTGCCGGTGACCCAGACGCACATGCCGACGCCGACTTCACCCTCCTCCTTGGTCTTGAGGGTCAGAGGGCCCTTCGGGTCCATCTCGTAGGGACCCGGGGCGCCCGGGGGACCCCAGCGGAGGCTCTCGACGTGGTGTCCGGTCTTGATGGTGACGCCGTCCTTGGTCATGTGTTCCATGGCATAGCGGGACAGGGACTCGTCGAACATGCTTAGCACCTTGGGCGCAACGTCGTACAGCGTGATCCGGGGCAGTCCCGTCAGACTGGGGTAGAGCTCCTTCATCTCATTGTGGATGAAGTCGCGGAGAGACGCCGCGAGCTCCGTTCCGGTCGGCCCGGCTCCGACAATCGCGAAGTGCAGGAGCTGCGCCCGCTGCTCGGGGGTCGTGGTGGGCAGCATCGCCAGTTCGAAGCACTCACGGACTCGTCGCTTCACACGCCGCGAGTCGCCAACATCCTTGAAGAAAAACGCATTCTCCCGCACGCCAGGCGTCCGGAACGTCCTGGCAACGCAGCCGACGGAAATGACCAGCTTGTCGTAGGGAACCTCGAAGATCTGCCCTTCCTCCCACTTGCGAAACTCTCCGTTCGTCTCCGGGCCATCCCCGGCCTCGTCGGTCCGCGGGGTCTCGGTGACACCGCTCCGGACGACAGTCGCCTCACACTCGACAACCTTCCTCTTGAAGTCGATCTTGCGGGCCACAGCCTGGATGAAGTCGACCTTGCTGCCTCGCTCCCGGACCGGTTCGACGATGCTGGAGAAATCGAGAGATCCGGCGGCCGTCTCGGTCAGAAGCGGGGTGAAGACGAAGTACGACCGCGGCGAGATGACGATGGGATTGTACATCTTCGGCGACAGCTTGCGAGAGATGGTGTAGCCACCCCAGCCGGAACCGAGAATCACGACTCTCTCCAGCTCAGGCTTCGCGGGGCCGGCCGCCGAGCCCTCCGCCTGGGTGGCCAGGGTGCGCCTGCTGCCATTGTTCGCGGCGAGACTGACGGGAGCAGCAGTACTCGCCAGCCGCACAGGAGCAGTACTCTGTACAGGCCGTAACGAACGCAGAGGGAGGAGGAGACGAGGTGCTCTCCCCCCCGAGGAGAGGACTGCGCGCAGAGACAATGGCTTCATGGCGCACCGGGGCGACGACGGGAGAAGGATTTCCTGAGCAGAGAGGACTGACAGAGACCCAGGGAGGACACCGCAGATATTCATATAAAAAGCGGATACCGTGTGCCGAGATTACTGCGGCGCTGGCCGCTGCCACCTGCCAGATACCATGTCTGAGAACACGATGACCTCATCCGTTGGCTGGCGCAGGCCAACCAGGACCACCGCGATTATCGAGCCAGCGCCGCGCAACCGCCATCTTTCAGACCGTTTTTTTTCCTGTGATCCACTCCGTTCGGCCCTGCGCTGAGCAGCAGCAGCAGGAGCTGTCTCGGAAAAGTCTGCGTTGTCGGGGCCGCGAATAATGTCGCCCTTGGGACGGCCGATCCGATGCGTCCCGATCTGGGAATGCCAGAACATCCATCATATCGCGCACGGGCCAGATCTCCTATTCGGGCGACTGGGTCGATCGACAAGCCGTTCCTCACCAGGCACAACGCTCCGAAGTCGTCGACACCCCTGCGAGAGGCATCTTTTCAGCGGTGTGGCCGAAGGATGCCCGTCGTCTGGGCCAGGACAGCGCCGCCTTTTTGAATCCGTAGAGGCGAGACGTCCCCCGTGTCAGGCCATGTCGAGAGGCCTGTCTCCGATGCTCGCAGCACCTCGAAGCCCAGAAAAAAATTGTCATCGCGTTAGCTGTCTCTCGGCCCAAAGTCGCACTTCTCTAGACTCCACTCGGGTCGAGAAGTCCGCCGCCAGGGGCCTCGCCGCAGCCGATAGGACGTCCACGGTTCGCCGAGGGTTCCGAACCGGCACGAACGCGGCCGCGAAGGCTGGGAATATCCACATCTGGGCCCGCGAACCCTGGGATATCGACACAGGGGCCCGGCCGGATGGGGCGCGTCGCCGGTTGATGCGACAACGATGGAAAAACAACCGAGCAAAGCCCGTCGTGCTGCCTCTTCGGGTCGGGTCAACGGGAGCCGCTGACTCAGCGGCGCCGGGATGCCGGTCGCGTGCCGGTCACGTGGTGTCACGTGTCTCCGTCCGCCCAACCCCTCCTCGCGGCGAGAGGCAGCAGCGTTTCTCACCCTGCATGTGGTCTCGACTCCTGCAAGCACTAGCTGTTGCTCCTGCTGCTGGATGAGGCCTGTTGCATGTCGCATCTGCAACATGTCTGGCTTATCGGGCCCGAAAGCCGCTGTGTCTGACGCGGCCTGGCGCTGCCTGTAGCCGAGCGTCGTGTGCGATTTGCTGCCTTCGCAAGCTGACCGTCGATTCAGGGAGATGTCTGCTACGTGAACTGCTTGGGAGTGCAGTAGACCGTTCCAGGGCTTTCACTATCAGGTCCGAACAGAATTTCCAGGTTTGCTGACACCTCTTTCGATGGCAAATTGGTGTACGTATGCCTGTGGCCTGATTCACGTCTGCCTAGTCATTCATTTCTGTTATTTAGTGAACAGTGGCAGCTGCTTCCACGATGTTCTCGCCGTTGTCGGTTTTGATGTTGGACAATTGTATTCTGTTACCAAAATCCCCTCACTTGACAGCTCTCACTTGATCAGCAAGTCAACATGGCCAGCACTCTATACTATCTGAACAGACCCACTCACCCCTTTTGGGACTTTGTCGCCAGTCTGGAAGATCTTCCCTTTTCCCAATATTTCCATCCTCCCCCGTACCCGTCTCACGAAGATGTGAGAGGCCGCGCACAAGCACACGAACAGTTCAGGAACCGAGAGAACTCCGTCCAAGGAGAAGCACCTCCCGCAGAAGCCCGAGAGGGCCCTTCTTCGCAGCAAGATCAATCTGTTCCAGGGCTTGGTGAGCACCCCGAGGAACAGAGCTCAGACCCTCTCGGCCGGGACAGACGCCGCCATGGCCATAGGGTCCGGTCTGGCGGACGACGTGGCTTCGATAGACACGAGCACCCGTTCGGATGGCATCCAGCTGGCCCTGGATGGGGTTGTCACCGTGGTGGCCACCGACCCTGGGGTCATCATCATCGTGGCCACTTCCGCCATGGCCCTGTCGACTTTGACTGGCTTGCCTTTCTGGAGAGGATGGCCTCCCAGCTAGGGATTAACCTGGATCAGATGTACAGCAACCGGCGACCTCACAACGAAAACGTGGATTTTGTGCCGCCTGTGGACATATTTGATGCCCCCAACGAGTTCCTGGTACATGTCTCCATTCCAGGTGCACGGAAATCCGACGTCAGTGTCGAGTACGATGCGGGAAACTCGACCCTGCACGTCGCCGGTGTGGTGTACAGGCCGGGAATCGATGAGCAGCTGAACAACACACTCGTGGTCGAGGAGCGGGCCCGCGAGGTCGGTGTCTTCGAGCGCGAGGTGAGGCTCGGGACCCGAGCACAGCCCGCAAACGTGGACATCGACAGAGTCTCTGCGAAGCTTGTGGAAGGAGTGTTGGTTGTCTCTCTTCCCAAGATCGTCGTCGATCCCGAAAGACTGAGGAGGAGAGTCTCCGTCGAGGATCTCTCCGGGGATGGTCACGAGCAGGGGGGAGCTGACAGACCTGACGAGATGTATGTCGACAGCAACACGGAGAGGGGTGATACGGAAGTCGGTCAGCTGACCCCAAGTCGGGACTCCGCGTTCAGCGACATCGAAGCTGAAGGTAAGGAGTATGTCACGGTCAACGTCCAGTAAGCTGGACAATCGCGGAATCTCTGCTATCAGCATAGGTAGTTTTGGGAAAGTTTAGCAATCTGGAATGAATAGTTTTCTTGGTTGACCATCCGTTTCTCCTTTTGCAGGCTCAGAAATTGCGGAAAAGAGTCTTTCATTTCTCAATTTTACCATCCTCTGCATGACTCCTCGCAGCAGAATGAGAAATTTGCACTGTTCTGTTGGTAAAATTTTATCGAAAGTCCATGTTTCCAAGCAACAAGTTTTCGCTTCGAAAATCATACGTATAGATCCATAGGAGAACTTCCAGGGACATTATCCCGTTCTGCAGCTCTCTCATCTTCTGCATTAAATTCGAAACATCCGTGGTGTGTCTCTTGGAACACATTGTTTTCAATCTGTAATTTCGATGGAGATAATTTTTACACATTCCCCACTTCACGGTCTCGCAATCAAGATATCCGCACGGAAGTGGTCTAGATAATCTGTCCAGACTCAATTTGCTATCCCACTCTAATATATGGTGTAGTGTGAAAATTGCCTTACCATAGAACAGTCACACTCCTCTACTACCTCTACTATAAGAAAAGTAAGTCTATTTATTACTCATATTAATATATATATATATATAGCACAAAACTATACAGTATCTATCTATCTATCTATTAATTTTATTCAGACTTTATCTGCTGAGCAACAGGGTCTTGAATCTGTACTGTTCGATCGATCGATCTTTAAGAACATTTCGCAGAGCCTATTCTGGATTATATATATATATAGACATATATATACACACACACTGGTAGGCACTTTACACTGAGGAGAGAGAGATATATATATACACACTGCTACCAAAGACAAAATTTGCCTATATCTTTTGTACAGTACAGTACCACTTTGCTCCAAAATTCTTTTCCTCTCTTTTTCCCTGCATGGCTGATATATCTTCGCGGAGGACGTGCTGCTCTCTAGAGCTTCGGAGATAAAAAGGCCGAGCGGAAACATGTCGACCAGAGGAGGAGCTCGTTCTGCAGTACATGTACATACACATATACATACCTCGTCGCGAAGCGCGTGTGATCCTGATCCCGAGCTATCGTCTCGAAGGCAATGCGTTGTCGGGCGGTGTGGTGTGCAGGGTGGAAGTGGAAGTGGGATTGGATTGACTTGGTGGCTGGCTGGATGGATGGCTGGCGACGGTGGAGTGTGCGCGGATTGAAGTCGACGATCGAGGTCAAAGGTCCCTCCTCCTCCTCCTCCTGCTGCTGTTGCTGCTGCTGCTGCTGCTGCCGTTGCTATGATGATAATAGAACTCTTGGACGGAAGGAGAAGGAAGAGTCAGTAGAAACGATCCTCAGTCAGCTTGGGCGAGGCGCTTATTATCCGATCCGGCTGGGGGAAGGGGGAGCCGATAGTTATCGATATGGACGATTCGATTCAGAAGCGGGCGCTGCAGAAGGCTAGGTACAGTACATGACAGACAGAGTAGAATATAGTGCCTGGCTTGCCGGTCGAGGATTTAGATTTAAAGAATATGCTAGCTCATTTGATCTCTCTTACGAACTGAATGAAGTCGGAGTTTTACCTGGATGTTGTATTGGTGGCTTCCTGACTACATGTGTACAGTACATGGATCCCTGCTGTTTACTTATCGAAAGGAATCTAGATAATCCCCTGTAGGCAGGCATCTGCCCACTTCGGTGCAGTCATGCAACGTCACCGGTGGAACTATGTGTGGTCTCAGACATAGCCAGACCAACTCCGCTTTCTCTAAGGGCTACAAAACGTAGGTATCAAGGATAGATCTCGTTGAAAAGATCTGGAACCAAAACGGTCCTGGGTTCAAATAGGTAACTGCTCTCTCTCAACATCCTCACTATCTCTAACCCTAAAGGACATCCTCGCCACCCTGTTCATCCTTTCTCTTGCACTCCTGGACGTCCCACGCGTCGACACCGGGAACAGGCTCCCCGCAAACTCGGTCTCCACGCTTCTTCTGCCGACCCTCGCCACACTCCAAAGCGTCTCGATCTCCAATGACCCTTGCGACGATGACGTATCGTCAGCTTCCCGAACTCGTTTCCTCCTCTTCTTCCTTCTCAGCCTCCACCTTCGGATCCGCCTGATCACTTCCCGGAAGCCGTCTCCGATCTCGTCGACTGACAGTGCAATGAGGATAAGCGGAATGGAGATCGCGAACCCGATCCCGAACATGTACTTGGCCACGTAGGACAGGTGCAGATAGCCCGGCCCCACGTGCGGGAACTCCTCGATGTTGATGGTGAACACGGACGCAATGAACGACAGCGGGAGGAAGATGACCGTCACGACCGTGAACACCATGATGGTCTTGCCCTGGCGCGTGGTGCCGGCCGCCTGGTCCCGGGCGAACCGCGCCTCGAAGGCGTTGGCGTGCTTCTGTTTCAGGTCGAGCAGGTCCGTGATGGAGTAGTAGATGCGCTCCGCCTGCTTGTCCATCCGGTCGATGTCCTTGAGGTGCACGTCGATAGTGCGCTGCTGCTCCTTGAAGCGCTTCTTCACGTCCTGCTGCAGGCGATGATCGCCGTTGTTGTTGTAGATCTCGCATATGGCTTCCTGGAGGTCCCCGAGGACCTGCTTCTGGTGCTCCAGGACCGTGCGGAGCATGTTGAGTTCGTCGCGGATGTCTTTCGCTTCGGCGAGAAGGTCGGTTTCCTGGCCGATGTCGAGCAGCTTGTCGACGAAAAGAGGTTCCTGGCTCTGCTCTTCTTCGTCCTCATCCTCTTGATCTTCATCCTGGGGCTGTCGATTTCTCTCCAAGGTTTGAATGAAGCGGCTTGGCCTACGATGTTGCTTCAGCCACTCGGAAGCTTGAGCCGATGCAGCATTGAACTCCTTGAACAGCAGAGTCTCACGGTCCGTTGCAGTGCCTATAGACGATTCAAACATGTCCAGAAACTGATATTCCTCATCGCCCATCCTGTGGCGATCAAACATCCCTGAACATCGACCGGTGATGACAATAGCAAGGTCGTACACAGATCGGACAGGATCTCTGGTCTTCGAATTGATATTCTCGATAATGCCATCCAACACGTTCAGCGGGTCGTTCTTGGGCTGCTCCCACCGCTGCGGGAAACTCGTGACAATCAGGTTCTTCCCCAGTATCCACATCCACAGCTGATCCACCATGAAGATCTTCGCTTCTTTCCAGGACTTTTTGCGGCCCGGCCCTTTGGTCTGGTAGCGATAGACAACCTGGTCTTGATCTCGGAACTGGGTGTCGATATTAGGGTAGAAGAACTGGTCCAGTGTGCGGCGCACATGCAACGACGTGGTCGAAGAAGACCTGAGATGGGCCCTGATGAGCATCTCATCATGTGAAGGAGCTCTAGAGTGACCCTGGCGGAAGTTTAAGGTTTCGGCTCGCTCGATTGCCTCCTGCATTTTCAGCCGTCGCTCTACGGTTTCGAAATGCAGGTATGGCATGAAAACGCAAATGTTGGTCCTAGCGGTGCTGGGAGGATCCTTGTATGAGGACGATCCGAGCAGACGCCGATACTTATCATTAGAAGCGGTGTGGTTCGCTTTACCCTTCTGCTCGGGCTTTGATGCGTTGCTGCGCTTTGCAGCAGTGCCCTTGGCCTTCCTTCCCTGAGAACCTCCTCCGTCATCCTGTGACGAGCTGTCCAGCAGTTCGAGTTTTCCTCTAGGCGTCTTCTGTTTCTTGGCCGGAGTCTCAGGGGTCTTAGCTTCCGTCGATTTACCATTAATGATGATACTCGGAAGGCCATTCTCCCCTTGTCGTCCTGGCTCTCGCTCTTCTCTGACCCGCGGCCCTCGCGGGGTGCTCTGACAAAGAGGTCTCATGAATTGCGAATGCGTCCGCTGTCCACGATGCAGGTTATTAAAGGACTTTTCCAGACCCTTGAAGCCTTCGACGTCACTTGCGCCTTCCTCGATAAATACCTTCGTGAGAAGAGCCTCCACCCACGCCATGTTATTGGCAGGCAGATGGATCCATCTGAAGCTGGTTACCTTGCTGTCATCAGGAAGGGTGCTGACGGCCTGTTTCTGCGGATTCGTCGGATCTTTTGCATAGAGTAAGTCGAACACGGATATCCTCTGGACCCGGTTCTCGTTGTGGTAGTTGCCAAAGTCGACGATGGTCGCTTGGAACCCTTTGCAGGCTCCCTTTGCGTCTTCTGACAGGGCTTCAACGTTGTTGAACGGGGCCAGAAGCTGGATGATATCCTTTCGTCTGAACTGCGCCGCTCGCAGGAAGGGCGTGCTCCCGAACGTATCGCGTATTCTTCTTTTGATATCTTTCCGCTCCAGGAGACACTCGACAACCTCTCGGTGGCCAGCCTGCGCGGCAAGGTGAAGTGGCGTGATTCCGTTAAGCAGCTGGCTATTTATCTCGGCGCCTGCCTGCAGCAGCATGCGGACGATCTTTTCGCAGCCCTTGTCGCAGGCATTGTGCAGTGGAGTCCAGCCCCCGTCGCTTCTCGCATTGACATCCGCACCGTATTTGAGCAACAGCTCTACAATGTCTTCTCGGCCGTGGGCAGCAGCGATGTGAAGGGCTGTTTTGTTTCTCAGCTCGACGGCATTCACATCCGCCTTGGGGCCATGCGGCCTGGTGAGCAGCAACTCCGCCAAATGCCTCTTGCCAGTCGCGCAGGCCCAGTGCAGCGGCGTACGACCCAGCTCATCCTGCGCATCTTTGCCATCGATCTTGCAGTCCGTCCTCAGCAAGAGTTCTACGACGTCGTGCCCCCAGTCGCATTGCTTGTCAGCCGCCAGGTTATGCAGGACGTTCCTGTCCCTCAGATCCTTCGCATTGACGTCCGCGCCCCGCGAGATGAGAAGCTGAAGGACGTGCCAATGGTTCTTCCACGCGGCCGTCATGAGCGCGGTTCTGCCCTTCTTATTCCTCGCCTCAGGCGACGCTCCATGGTCGAGCAGGAGCTGCACGACCTTGACCTGGTTGCGCTCGACGGCTCGGAGAAGGGGAGAAGGACGATTGCTCTCGACGTTGCTGTCGTCGGTCTTCGCGCCCTGGCTCAGCAGGTATCGAGCGGCTGCGAGACTCCCCCGCTCGGCGCTCCTGGTGAGCCCGATGCGCAGCAGGTTGTCGCTGAATTGGCCATTTTCGCGGGCCGCGTCGAGAATGTGCTTCAGCGCGTCCGTGTCGTCGTTCTCCGCCGCCCGCAGCAACCGGGGTTCCAGGCGATCATGGTTATCGCTCGCGACGCTGGACATGGCACAAAATCATGCATTCGCTCTGAGTTTGGCAGCTCACTTCATTCTGTCACAGGGAAAGGTTGGACGGTTCGGGACGCGGGTTGGATCAGATTCGAAAAGAAAACGATGATCGCTGCCACTGACCTTTCGTGCAGGGAAGGGGATTGATTGGTGCGTGTAACGCGGCCGCAGCGAAACATCAAGGATCATCACTCAGAAATCGACTCGGCTCAACTCTGATCGCGTAGCTTTCAAAGCATAATGACCGTCGCTGTCAAAGCGCAATATGAGCTGAAAGGTCGCTCTGCAGCAACGCTGAAATTATCAAGCGAATCGTGCGATACCATCTTCGTCCTAGGCATTATTGATTGCGCAGTTCCATACTGAGTTAATGCGTTATTAGCCTGGCCCCCCTTAGTGTTGTTGAATGGGTATTATTATTCCGCAGCGAATCCGCGCTGCGGTTTTCGCTGACGGACTTGCTCGCCTTGCAGGTTGCAAGCCGTGCGCGGATTGGCTGGCCATCGAGTTTCAACTGCATGACCTCAGCTGTGCAAGCCCTCTGGACTCGATTCTGTGCTTGTGTTGTTTTGATTGTCGTCTGCAGGCGTGCAACACTTGTATAGAGATCGTAGTATATAGGTCCTGGTCGTTGTTCCCCATGGTCTTGCCTGGAGAAGACAGGATCCATGGGCAGGACGCAGAGAAGGTTAAGCGGCGGCCCTTGCCCAACTTGACCAAAGTTACCCCGCTCAATTAGTAGAGTAGTAATTAGGTAGTTGGTGGTAGTACTCTAGTCAGTCTTGCTAACTACTTGCTACCATGCACTATCTACTATGGAGACCGTAAAGTAGTAGTGAGCACCTAAGTCCCAGGCAGCAATAAGAAAAAAAAAGGCAATCAAACAGAAACGCAGCAGATGCTTAGGTCGAGATGCTCCTTTGTTATTATCAACTATCATTGACAAAACTATTTATTGTTAGCCTTAACCTCAATGGCAGACAGACTCACATGTGGATACAACGCAGAGGAACAGTAAATGTTACCTGGCCAGAAATACATCTTGTCCGCAAGACACATAACGAAATCAATGGGCCCAAGCAAGAAGAACAAGACCCGAGCTGAACCTTGAAATATACCCCTAGTCTGGCTAGTTACAAATATATCTTGCGAATTCAACTTTTCCCCACTCCATAAAATCCCATTCCCGATACGTTTCCACAACTACAGCTCATGTCAAGGCCTACTTTCTCCAAAGATGGAATTTACCCAGACATAAGCTCCAAGGACGTAGATAATAACAAATACCTATCCATGTATTATTTAACTAAGTACAGTACACACACACACACACACACACAGTTTCAAACTCGCAGAATCTGCTTCGCATCAATAATCCAACGTGGAAAGCCAAAAGAACCCTCTCCTTATCCACAGATACCTATCTATCCATCGCAATACTATACAGTACATACATACACATGGCATTAAGTAGAAACACTCCATTTCTTTCCATTTTCTGCTCCATCTATTTTTTCCCTTCAAATATAATATAAGAAAGAAGAAATTTTAACTTGTTTGGTAAACTGATAAGTTCCAAACTAATTTTCTAAGTCGTCCTTCCCATCCACCCACTGCGATAGCGTTGCTGCCAATAATAGGTATCAAGGAAAAAGAAGACCTTCCCTCTTTTTGTTAGAAAATCACACAACCCACATGCAGTGTCTCCATTGCGCCTTCCCTTGCCTCCATTCCAAATTAGATATTATACGTCCAGAAAGTTGAGAGCGAATGAGGAGAAAAAGAAAAAGGCTGCGCTGCGAGAGAAATCACCCGAGGGAGAAAAAGGTATAGTGGAGACAATGCGAATAGAAAAAGAAAACCAAGGAACGGCCTGAAGTTGATAAAACTTGACAACGCCAAAATGCGAATGTGGCTGGAATGAGAAGAAGCCGCCACGGCGGTAAAACTAATACAGGAGAGGTAAGGAATGGAAAATGCTCAGATCCGTATCTGGACGGAGAAAGAGACAAGGGTGTGACTTGTTTTTTTTTCCCCTTTTAGCAACGCACCTGACAGACAGAATGGGGCTGATGCTCATTCATAAATCCCCTCGAACAACACGTTGACGCCCCTATTTCTTTCCTCTCTGGGGCATCTCTTTTAAAATGTCGTCAAAGCTCATGTTCGGATTTTGGCGTACAAAGTTCTTCGCGGGTGGCTCAACGGGTGAGACACCTGCAGGCAACGGCAGAGCCTCGAGTGTTGGATTAATCGAAAGGCGATGGCTATGCATCGGAGTGCCCGTTCGTTGCACTTGCACCGGGAGAGGCGGGGCGCCGCCTGGGCCCACAAGAGGCGTTCCAGGCTGGTTGTCAGAAGCCGACCCGACAGACGACTGCGGAGCCGGGGGCGGATATGAGAATGACGACTCGTTATCGTACTCATTATCGTCCGGCATAGGCGGCTCCAACAGCTGGTTCCTCTCAACCCACTGTTCCGCGACTTGCCAGCAATGGCTGCGACGATAGATACCTTCCACGCTGCTGGTAACAACGTCGGAAGGCAGACTGACAACACCAGTCCCACCTGCAACACCAAACCAGCTCCGCCCCGCCTTGGGGTCGTTCTGAATCCAGGGAGCTCCGCCACGGGGCGCCACGCAAAGGAAGTATTCCACACCTTCCGTGTATCTTACATCGGGCACATCGACTACCAGCATGGGCAGAGATTGGATAACGGCATAGAGGAAGAGCCACTGCCCGCATCTGTTGTCGGCAATCTCATCGATGCTCTTCCCGTGGGCGCTGCGCCGTTCGAATTGCATGAAGTGCTCTACGAAGGGTGTTGGTTTCAGACTGTCGCGGGTGTAGGATGCCATGAGGATCTCGTTGATGTCTGAATCTTTGAGCTTCTTTGTACGCTCCTTGGCCTCCTTCTTGGGGTCCATTGGCTTCCTCCGGATGGCCGAGAGACTCGGTATCTGGGGTATGTCAAACGGGATTGGAGGGAGTACCGGTGGTGTGCTTCGGTCATACTCGCTCAGGATCGTCCTCAGTGCTCGGGCTATGGACTCGTGGATATCAGTCGTCGCTTCGGGGTCGAAAGCTGCTGGCATCTCCACAGTCCGTGTGGTAAGAGATGTTCTATCGACCAGCATGTCGTACAGATCCGCAAAGTCATTGTACACATCCTTCAACAGTAGCCTATTCAGACCACTCTCCTCGAAATCGTTCTTCTTCGAGTTTGCCTTTGGGGGCCACGACCCGTACTTCTGGCGATAGTACTGCATCGTAAATCTCCGGAAAGAGAGGAAGGCGGCCTTCCACGCCTTGAAACGCACAACTTTGCTCTCCGCAGCCGTGTTGGAATTGGCGATTCCCGACCACAGAGAAGGGAAGTCAAAATCTTCCAGCTTGCTTTTCAGGATTTTCAACCGGTTGTCCAAGTCGAGATAGGCCCGCTCCAGTCTTTGCCGGGTGATGGGGCTAAGGAGTTCATATTTCGGGCTGTTTAGTTGCTTGATCTCCTCGAATTTGCCAACGCCATGGACAAAACCCTCGAGATAGAGTGGATAGTAACGCAAGCGCTCTCCTAGGACCATCGCCTCGATGGTCTTTTCACGACTCTTTCTGATATCCGCAAGGTGCAGTTCATCGCAGTAATTAGCGAAGGTGGTCGTTGCTGTTTCACCAAAGTTCGAGCCATCCAGGTTGGAGAATTCAAAGCGTTGCAACAGCTCTGCCACGTCCAAGAATATGGAGAAAAGGTCCGGGTGCTGCGGCGTTGCAATCAGAGCCTGGCCCAGCAGGAACGCAAAAAGATTACGGAACGACAGCAACGTTTCGGTGTCCTCCGGGGACAACTTGCAGTTTGGGTCGGAGACATCACTGTTCAGAGGAACGGGGAGATAGAGGTGCAGTGGCTGCACTTCATCCGAGCTATCGTCCACCATGGCCATCCTGCCACTACCGGAGCTGTCATTATCATTATCCGGCCAGGCTTCCTGAGAAACAGGCGAGGTCGGGCTGGTGATCGAGAGGTTCCGCGTTGACCGTTGAAGGGCTGCGACTTTTGGATCGGCGCCACGGGCCAGGAAGGTCAACGACGGCGAGGCGGCGAAGATTGTAGAGTCGACCTTGAAGGATGGAGGTCTGTTGCTGCTTTGGGGGAACAAATAGACAAAGGTATCCCCCTGCTCGCTCCATAGTTCTGGGATCTTTGGGAGGGCCGTCAGCGATGATTGCAGCCGTGGATCATAAACGTGAATTGCACGCACCGGTTCGCTTCTCAGCAACGGACCGAGGTCGTAGGGGACCTTCTGGTCCAACCCCGCAACCCATGCACTGGTACTGGGCATGCTGGCTCTGTTGTCCACGGAGCTCGCTCGTGCTCTACCTGGCATCCAGGACCGCCGTTTGCTCAGCTTCGGCGCACCAGGAGTCCCGGGCCGTGACCCTGGAGGAGCCAAGCCTCCCGAACTGGATGGTCTACTTCCGCCTCGACTCTGGGGTCTGCTGTTTGGGGAGTTGCCGGCCGTGTCTGCCAGGTCCTGATTCACCGCGAGCAAGGAAGGGGGAGGGGGAAGGGGAGCGTTTAAGTCCAGATCGTCCGTAGCACCGGGGGACAGCACGGACCGGGACTCCGAGGACGCATGGCAGGCCGGTCGTGAGCTGCTTCGCGACCTGCGCTGGGCGGCCTGATCAGACGGGAGGCGCGGGGAGTCTGCTGGGGACGTGGACGACGAGCCATTGTCCTTGTCCCTGTCCCTGTCCCGGTTCCTGTCCTTGATGGAACCAATGGAGAAGAGGGAGGATATGCGTCTTGCCGACTTGGCTGGAGCGGACAGCATGGTCGAGCGGGCTCTGCGACCGTGAGTGGCTGCGACAACGACAAAGGAGGCAATCGTGACGAGAGGGAAGCTACCATGTACAGAAAAGGGGACCTCAGTACACGCGGGTCTCAGATATCCTGCGCTGCGGCAGGAATGGATCGGCGCGGGGGCTGCAGAAAGGAGCGAGAAGGAAGGAGAGGGAGGAGGATCCCACTGGCGAAAGGAGAGAACAAGAGAGAACTATTAAACGCGCTGCTCAAGAGAGCATTGACCGGGAACTCTGGAGGGATCAGGTCAATTGCCTTTCCGGTGGAGGCCGCCTCAAGTTACTGACAGGCCAAGACAAGATGCGACGGAGGCTTAGCCAAGGGGATGGAGACGAGACGAGGACGGCGTCGAAAAAAAAAAATAAGACGACCTGTCCGCCGCCGCGACCCGGGAGGAGAGGGCAGGCGCTCTTGCAGCACGGAGAGAAGGACGTCCCGAGGGGCACGGGAGAGAATGATTAACGAGCGGACGAGGAGAGGGGAGCAGAGCTGCCCATCACAGCCCTGAGGGGTGGGATAGGATCATAGGGAGGGGCCTCGCAGCCTTGGGCGATGAACACGAGCGCCAGGGAGGTTCCGGCGCAGCAAAAAGGAAAAAGAAAAAAAGGCCAACAGGCGTTGCCTGCGCGGAAGCTCTGGCACGGCCTCCTTGGGCCCGGGGCCCGGATGCTGCTTTTCTTTTCCTTCCGCCGCTCGGATGGATGCCATGATCCATACGGGAATAACGTGGAATAATGTGGGGAGCAGGCCGGATGACGTGGGAAGCACCGGCAAGGCGTCACCCCTGGACCCTGGAGTCATGCCTCGGCGCCGACGGTGACGACGCCATCGACACAGCGAGGCGGCCGGCCCAGCGCTAGCACGCACCGGCTGCATGTTCTCTGCGCTATGAATAGCAGGCCCTCCCTATCGGGCCTCGGAGCCGCAGCATGCCCTTCTGGGGTCCGTCCTCCGAACGCCTGCACTGCGTACGCCAGCGGCGCAGCCTCGCAGCGTCGTCTTCTTTTTTTCTAGAGAGCTGACGGATGTCATCTGAGATTCAGCTCGTACTGTACTGTGCTGTACGTATAGGCATTTGTCGGGTTGACGCTGCTTCTCCGCGACACGCAGCTGCCAGCGGCCCGAGGCCGGTCTATCTCCGCACTCGCGCAACGCTCCTCTGACCACCATGGCGTGTCTTCCCAGGTCTCCTCGCCGTCACCACCCCCGATCACTCGTCTGGATCATCGTCACGGTCAGCCGCGCCCGCAAGCATCTGATCCTCGAGCATGGCCGCTCCAGCCGCACCGGCTCCGTCCAAGGAGCACATCGATCTCTTCCGCGGCTGGCCGAACCCCGCGCTGCTCCCCGTCGCGGATCTCTGCAGAGCCTCCACGGTCGCGCTCTCGACCCCCTCCATCTACGAGCCCGGCCTGCAGTACGGCCCGGATGAAGGCTACCAGCCGCTCCGCCAGCGCGTGGCGCAGTGGCTGACCTCCTTCTACAACCCGCGTGAACCCGTCACCCAGGACCGCATCTGCATCACGGGCGGGGCCAGCCAGAACCTGGCCTGCATCCTGCAGGTGTTCACCGACCCGGCCTTTACGCGAAACGTCTGGATGGTTGCGCCCACGTACTATCTGGCATGTCGCATCTTCGACGACGCGGGCTTTGCCAACCGTCTCAGGGCGGTACCCGAAGATCAGGAAGGCATCGATATCGAGTTCTTGGAACGGGCACTAAGGGAAGCGGAGGAGAGGGCGATTGCGGAAGGGAACACTCAGCCGGTACGGTAGGCCATGCTGGATGCTACTGCATGCTCCCCCTGCAGGTGTCCGGTCCCACGTGTTATTCTCCCCGGAAGATTGCCTGTGCAGATTGATGGATCCCTGCCGCCCGACTGACTCTGCTTGAAGAAGTATAAGCCGCCACGGCCGTGGAGGAAGATCTACAAATACGTCATCTACGCGACCCCTACTTTCGCCAACCCCTCGATGAAGATCATGTCGTTGCGACGACGAGAACAGCTGGTGCGGCTGGCCCGACGGTATGACGCCCTGATCGTGACCGACGATGTCTACGATTTCCTTCAGTGGCCGTCTGCCCCTGGCTCTGCCATCGGCCATCCGGACAAGGCATATCTTCCGCGGGTCGTCGATGTTGATCGCTACTTGGACGGTGGCCCGAAAGATGAATGGGGCAATGCAGTCAGCAACGGCAGTTTCAGCAAGCTCCTCGGGCCCGGTGTCAGAACGGGATGGGCTGAGGGCACGGCGAAGTTCGCAAATGGCCTGTCCCAAACGTATGGCCCCCCTGCCCTGCCGCTTCATACAGGTTATCTTCTTTCGCCCGTGCCAGGAGACCCGCAGCTGACCAAGGTGAATGCAGAGGTTCTTCGCGATCTGGGGGAGCACCATCACAGCTGACTGCAACATTCGTCGACCAACTGTTGTCGTCCTCTATCCTCCAGAATCACATCGTAAATGTCCTGCAGCCGGCTTACGCTGAGCGATATCACCGCACAATGTCCGCGGTACGCGAGTATCTCCTTCCCCTCGGTTTCACTCTTCCCTCGAAGCCGCGCGAAATTGCGGGAGGCTACTTCATCTGGCTCGATCTGCCACGGCCGCTGCGGGCGAGCGACTTGGCGCAACGGGCCATGGAGGAGGAGAACCTGAAGATTGCCACCGGGGATCTGTTCCAAGTCTGCGGGGACACCTCCAAACATAGCGATCGGTTCGAGGGTTGCGTGCGTATCTGCTTTGCATGGGAAGAGGTCAGCAAGCTGGCAGAGGGAGTGCGACGGCTCGCCCATGTAGCGCGCCGTGCAATGATGGCCGTGGAGACGGGAAGGTACCAGAATTAGAGAGCGGGCGGTTCGACCCGTCCCGGCACCAGCTCTGCTGCGTAGGAACTAGGTACCGCAGAAACCAGGTAGACGAGAAAGACGGTGCTCCCAGGCAGGTCCATCCACCGTCCGGTGTGAGGGACCACCATAGTGTGCAGACGGCTCGATCGATCGAATGTAGCTGTAGGTCAGATTGATCCCAGGACGTACTGCGGGACGGCCACAGCAGCCCGCGATATTGGCCGTCCTGTCGCTGACACGCCTAGTCGTGCCCCTTGACTGACAATCCATCCCTTCAGAATGGTACTGTGGAGTTTGATTTGGAGCACGAGCCGGCAGTCTGCCATCGACATGATCGACTTGTACTCTGTACAGTGTATAGACCACGGTAGTTGAGTCTTCGACACTCCTGGTGGAATGGCCCCAGCTAATAATAAATAAATGGGCGGGGATGGGAACAGACCTTCGATCCCACATTGTTTCAAGACCTCGACAGGTCTTGCCGTGCCTCGAGATTCTGGAGATGCACGTGCTGGACCGGAGCGTCGACAGGCCACGAGGTGACTCGAGGGCTGGATAATTTGCCGGGAGAGCGGTGCCGCGCGGAAAAACAGAGAGGAGCATGGAGAATATGCGGCTGCGTTTCAAGGATCAACTTTTGCTGACGATCAGACAACGAGCCCCGGCACCTGACGCAAAAGGCGACGCGGCAGATAAATGAGGTCGAATGGAACCAGGACTGCTCCACTGCCCCTGGTCGCTAGCCGGCCGTTGTGAAAGCTTGGCTCCCCGCTAGCCCACGGCAGAATCGCTTCCGTGAGCGGACTCCTCGATGATCGATCGACCCGACGATGTCGTTGGACTCGTTTCACTCGCCGGAGCCTGCCAGCCTTGCTGCCTTGCGACGCCCTGGCGTCGAAGTGCGCGAACGCTCTCCACGTGCACGCGTTATTGCTGCTGTTGCCATATCCCGGTCTTGGCTCAAGAACCAAAAATTGAGTACGTGCATGGAGCAAAGAGCTATTATTCGCGGCTTCTTGTATGTGACCTTGGCGCCCAGAGAAAGAGCCCTGTTGGCGGTGAGGTCTGAGCAATAGTTTATTATTGCTTGGGCATTCATCGTTAAGTGTTAAATAGCTTCTTCTCGTGAGACCCCTCTCCACTGACTTGCTCTGTGCACAGAACCCCATATAGTACGTGTTCCTCAAATACCTGATCCCCTCGAAACCAAGGGTTTGGGGGGGCTGTTGTTCCCGCAATGTTGGGGCCCAGTCTGCCAGAAACGCGTCCCGCGTCTAGGACAACCGACGTCCTTTCCTGGCTGCTATCTTCCCACTGCGTATATACCGGGTTCCTAGGAGGGAGGAGCCACAGCCACAGCAAGAGGAATGACGACTCGCGAGCAGTCGGTTTGCTCCACTGCATCGGCACACTGCGAGATCTCACGGGAGCCTATCATTTGCTCCAGCCACGCGACGATGAGGCGGAGGGCCCTGGACAAGCAACCTGCCTCTCCCGCGTCCAAGAAGACGGCATTCCCACGGCCACACGTGTGCTCCAGAAGGGGGAATTTCCAGGTCATCATGCAGCTTAGCAGGTGGGTAAATACTAAAAAGCAGGCAAGGAAAAAACGACAGATGGCAACGACAGGAAAGGGATATGCAAGGTAGATCGCAAACACTGTGACGGCCTATATAATGAAGTCGCCCCGGGTAGAGTAACATGTAAACACTCCGCTGGACACTCGCACCTGCACACGACTCTGGTTGTCGATTGGATTAATTTTGATCATAACGATCACCATCTCGACGAGCAGCTCTCTGCACGGCACCAAAATCCTCCAACGAACAGCCAGATCGTGTGGCCGTCCGTTTTGTTTCATCGAGGCCCGGCCAGCGGGATCCGGAGCCGCCCAAGCGTCCCGCGGGCCCAATCACCCGCCCGCACCCCTGCCCTCTTGCACGCCGGTTGAAACCACCGTCAGATCCCTGACGACAACGAGCCTCGCGATTCAGCGCGCTGGGCTGGATCTCGACCGGCACCGGTGGAGCTGGTGCCAGAGAGACCTGTCCTCCGCTCGAGTCACGGCCCAAGTGCGTCGCAGACTGGAAATAGGGGCGCGACGGTCGCCCGCGGGCAACGCCCCGGCCTTCCTCCCCTTGCCTCATCGACGAGCTTATCTTGGGCGCTGCGGCCCCTCTGCTCGCCTTTTTTTCCTACCTCACACTCTTTGTGTGCTCGTTCGTTCACTTTGCCATTGTGCAAACAGTCATTCTTTTCTTTCACGTTCGTTGAGCCATTGTGTGGCCGGCACGCACCTCTGGACATTGTTTTGTCCCATTCAATCCCTTTGTTGCCGCGACACAATAGGGCAGCTTGACGGCACACGCCTTCATTGCTGCTTCCCTCATTTACTTCACAGCAGCAGGCACACATTCCCCCAGTCGTTTGCAATCTCCTTCCTTTCGTTCTTTTGAATTTTGCACAACTTTTATTTCTATTCACCAACCTACCATTTGCAACGTGATCCTTTTCGCGTGACCAGTACTCGTGTGTGAACAAGTAGCAGCACAAACTGACAGGAGTATATCAGTCTCCAGTACTGGTTGCTGGAGAGGGTCCCGCGAAGCTTATGGTTTTTTGAGACTTTTTTTCGCACATTTATTTCTCTGCAGGTTCAGGCCACAAAAGTCTTGTGTTTCTTGACTACAGTCATCTCGACGATGGCGATCCTACCACGTGCAGTGGTTTTTGTTGCACATATCCTGTTGTGGCTAGGGCTGCAAGCCTCCTTCGTGGAGGCTGCCCCAGCGCCGCAAGCTACTGCTAGTGATGCTGCCGCATCGAGCTTCTGGGTAGCCAATATCCAGCGCCAGGGGACGGCTGCTTTCGGAGGCAGTGGATACCAGGTCTTTCGCAACGTCAAGGACTTTGGTGCCAAAGGTGAGATGCATCCATTCGCCTTTGACGTGCAAAATAATAGGTGGCTGACGGGCTACCAGGTGATGGGGTAACCGACGACACGGATGCCATTAACGAGGCCATCTCGTCCGGGAATCGATGTGGTCAGGGTTGCGACTCGTCAACCGTCACCCCGGCTCTTGTCTACTTCCCGCCGGGCACGTACCTTGTTTCGAAGCCCATTATCCAGTATTATTACACGCAGATGGTTGGCGACGCTCTGGACATTCCCGTGCTGAAGGCCTCCTCCGACTTCACTGGAATGGCAGTGATTGATGCGGACCCGTACACCGACGACGGACAGAACTGGTACACCAACCAGAACAACTTCTTCCGGTCCGTTCGCAACTTCGTCATCGATCTGACTGCCATGCCCATGAGCTCCGGTGCCGGTATCCACTGGCAGGTTGCGCAGGCCACTAGCTTGCAGAACATCCGCTTCGAGATGGTCCGGGGTGGCGGCGAGGCCAACAAGCAGCAAGGTGTCTTCATGGACAACGGATCCGGTGGTTTTATGACCGACCTGGTGTTCAATGGCGGGAACTATGGCATGTTCGTGGGCAACCAGCAGTTCACCACGCGTAACATGACGTTCAACGACTGCAACACGGCCATCTTCGTGAACTGGAACTGGGCCTGGACCTTCAAGTCTCTCGACATCAACAACTGTGGCGTTGGTCTCAACATGTCCAACTCCCCACAGAACCAAACCGTTGGGTCGGTCTTGATCCTTGACAGCAAGCTGACCAACACGCCCACCGGCGTCATCACTGCATTTACCGCGAATAGCAACCCCAACGCTGCTGGTACCTTGGTCCTGGACAATGTCGACTTCAGCGGTTCCAACGTCGCTGTGGCTGGAATCGATGGCAGCACCGTCCTTGCCGGGGGCTCAGTCGTCTCTTCCTGGATGCAAGGAAACGCCTATACGCCATCGGGTCTATCTCTTGGCCTTGACGTTTCCCTGCGTCCTCGCGCAAAACGCCGTCGCGGTACCTGTGCGGTTCGCCGTCCACCTCCAGCGCAAGGTGCTCCATCGCCTGCTTCCCAGTCGCCTGTGGCAGCGCAAACTGTTGGGTCAGACACGGTCTCGTCTGTCGTTGCCCCTACTTCCGTGGCCTCTGTACCAGCGTACGCTGTTGGCTCAGACAGTGTTCCATCTGCTGGCGTCTCTACTCCTGAATCCCCTGTGGCAGCTCCCACTGCTGGATCAAACACTGTGTCATCTGCCGGTGTGCCGACTCCTGAGACTACTGCAGCGACACACACCGCTGGGTCAGGCCTCCTCGGTATCAGTATCTCAATTGGTCTTGGTTCATCTCCGACTGAGACTGCTTCTTCAACTCGGTCTGGTGTGACGGGTCCTACTTGCGCGCCCAGTCCCGTATCAAAGACTCGTATCCAGAACGCGGTTTCCGCTGCGAAGAAGCCAGCGACCCTCCTGAACGGCCAAGGCAAGGTCTTCGAGCGCTCCAAGCCCCAGTACGAGGGATACCCGGCCTCCTCGTTCCTCAGCGTCAAGTCTGCTGGCGCCAAGGGTGATGGTGTAACCGACGATACGGCTGCCATTCAGAAGGTTCTGGACAGCGCAACAGAGGACCAGATTGTGTACTTCGACCACGGTGCGTACCTGATCACTTCGACCATCAAGGTTCCCAAGAACATCAAGATCACCGGTGAGATCTGGCCTCTTCTGATGGCGACCGGCGAGGCCTTTTCCGACGAGAAGAACCCGATTCCGATGCTCCAGATTGGTGAACCAGGCGACACTGGCTCTGTTGAGATCTCCGATCTGATTCTCGAGACCAAGGGCCCGGCCCCTGGCGCGATCTTGATGGAGTGGAATGTTGCAGAGGCCACTCAGGGGTCGGTTGGCATGTGGGATGTTCACTTCAGGGTTGGCGGAACCGCGGGGACCGAGTTGCAGAGTGACAGGTGCACGAAGACCCCCGACCAGAAGACCACCCCCAACCCTGAGTGCGTGGGTGCGTTCATGTTGCTGCACATCACCGAGAAGGCCAGTGCCTACATTGAGAACAGCTGGTTCTGGGTGTCTGACCACGAGCTCGACCTCTCCGACCACAACCAGATCAACATCTACAACGGTCGCGGCGTGCTCATCGAGAGCAACGGCCCTGTTTGGATGTACGGCACTGCTTCGGAGCACAACCAGCTCTACAACTACCAGATCGCCAACGCCAAAAACGTCTTCATGGGTTTGATCCAGACTGAGACTCCGTAAGTATCCATCCACCCTCTGCTGCCGATGAGTCACTGCCTAACAGTCCATCCAGATACTATCAATCGAACCCCAATGCTCTGGCGCCCTTCACCCCCCAGTCGTCCTGGAGTGACCCTGAATTCTCGAACTGCACGACTGATTCCTGCCGCAAGGCCTGGGGTCTGCGCGTCTTCGGCTCGTCTGACGTGTACGTCTATGGCGCTGGCCTGTACAGCTTCTTCGACAACTACGGCCAGACATGCCTCAACACCGAGTCCTGCCAGGAGAACATGGTGCAAGTGGACTGCTCCGACGTCCACATCTACGGCCTGAGCACCAAAGCCAGCACTAACATGGTGACCTCGGCCGAAGGCACGGGTCTAGTCCCGCAGATCGACAACCGGAGCAACTTCTGCTCGACCATCGCACTGTTCCAGCAAACCTCGTGAATGTTTGTCAAGGAAGAAAGATTCGCTGAGCCGTTTTAGCTTTTTTGACATTTGGAGCACGGAGCTTTCAGCTCCGCTCGTGCGATGTTGTTGTAGAGAATTTTTCGACTCTTTTATAATTAATGGGTACATATAGCATCTTGTCTTCTCCTTTTTCGCACGATTGGCCAGCTTCGTGTATCTTGGCGAAAGCATTCGACAGATCCAGCAAATTCTGCATGGGCTGCTGGAATTGGTTGCAAGCGGCAGAGCAGGGTCACTTCAGTTGGAAAAAAAAAATACTACGGAGGCATCGTGGATCTTGTCTGTATGCAAACGCGTGGCATGCATGTAAATTATTTTTCGGACTTGTTACTCGTAGAAAAAGTAGGTAGATTTCAATGGACTCTGGACGGTCGTACCATGTTAGGGAGTGCGTCCGGAGTCCGGAGGAATGGAGGCCAAGCAAGAGTTCGAGTTGGCTCGAGAGTGATACACATCGTTCAGTCAATTTAGCTGGTATAACTTTGAGCCCTGTTCCTATTTTGTGTCTCCTTATGTATATCCTAAAATTGTTGTGGATGAGAGATAGGCTAGGGATGTGGTGACTTGCTCAGAAAAATCAAATACTGCGAGTGCTTTTTTTTTTACCACGGATAGCGGGCTGCGCACATAGCTAGTAGCAAGTATAACAAAAATCAAGAAAAAAAAATTATAAAATTAGATTTGTTTCTAGTGCCTCTGTGGTGAAATCTTTAGATCGTAGCCGCGTACGCATCCCGATGCATGTCGGACCTCGGGAGTGAGCTAGAAGCGGCAGCCGATCGGAACGGGACACGCCCGGTCGCCGGGATCTTGGCCATGACATCACCGGGCCGGGAGGAGATGCGCTCCAGTCTATCTATCAGGGGTATTTCTAAGGGAGGGTACTGTCCCAATCTTTCAGCTGAGAGTGTTCGACTCAGTCAATCGGCAAGATTGTGGTGGATAGGTATACAGTCCTGTCCATCCCCTGCTGTCTCTCCACCGTCGAGGTCCCGTCAACGATCAGCGGCCAGGACCGCCCCGCACTCGCGGAACCCCGCCCGATTCCAACCGCCGGTCGCTGAACCACCAGGAGGAAGACACATCCCGTACTGTACAATTGACTCCCAGATATATATCATACACATATCCCTACATAGATCCATACTTCCTACATATTTGCACGCGCGCAAACACACACAATGACCAGCCCCGCACCCGCAAACGCCGGCAAAGGCGCCACCGCCCTCGACGACGAGCGCCACGTCAAGCGCAACCCGCACCCCAACTTCAAGGAGGTTGAGGCGTCGCGGCCCGACTGGCGCGACGACGTCGGCCCCCGGTTCACCAAGACGCGCAGCCCGGACTGGAAGCTGGGCGACGGCGCCAACGACGGCGGCGCCTGTCTGGCGAAGAAGCACGTCGAGATCGACCCCTACGCGGAGGGGAGACCCGTGGTGTTCAACTACAAGCTGCTCATCAGCGCGATCGTGCCGCGGCCGGTGGGGTTTATCAGTACGCGGTCGAAGGATGGTAAGCTTTTGTGTATATAAAGATGGATATGTACTGACGATCGACAGGCAAAATCACCAACGTCTCCCCCTTCAGCTTCTTCAACATGGTCGGACACGACCCGCCGCTGTTCGTCTTCGGCTTTGCGTGCGGCCTGGCCAACGCCAAGGACAGCCTGCGCAACCTGATCGACAGCGGTGAATGTAGTTTCCTCCTCCCTCCCCTTTCCCCCCCCCCCCCCCCCCCCCCCCCCCCCCCCTTCCATCCCCAGGTGCTGATACAGATAACACAGGCGTCATCAACATCATCTCCGAGCACTTCATCGAAGCCGCCAACGCGGCCTCGATCAACGCCCCCTACGGCGTTTCCGAGTTCGACCTGACGGGCCTGCACATGGCCGACGCCACCCTCGTCAAGGCGCCTCGCGTCCAGGAGGCCGTCTTCTCCGTCGAGGCCAAGCTGGTCGAGACGCGCGAGTACCACAGCAGGGCGACGCCGGGGAAAGCCACGACCGTGCTGGCCGTCGTCGAGGGCGTCAGGTTCTGGGCAAGAGAGGACGCGATCAACGAGGAGCGAAATATGGTGGATCCGAATGTGCGTGTTTTTTTTTCCTTCCATATAGATGCTTGCATGCATGCATGCATGCATCAATATACTTGTCGGAGAGATATGTACTGACTGACCGATCGATGAAATTGCAGGTCCTCCGCCCCATGGCCCGTCTCGGCGGCATCTCGTACGGCCGGCTGACGGAGTGCATCGAGCTGCCCAGACCCGACTACGACACGCTCGTGGGGCAGAAGAACATCTCCTCCGAGTCGGGAGCCGTAAACAAATAAACAAGATAAATGCAAGATATACCCATCTGTAGAACATGGGGTGGTTTGTCACGTTCTACGACTTTTCTTTCTTTCTTTTCTTTTCCTCCGTTATACATATGTAAGTCAGTTTAGATAGACACCTACTTATTATTTCATTTCCCACTGGGAAAGCCATACCATAGATTAGGTTAGATGAGGTTAGGAATAGGTACAGGTACAGACAGGTACAGTATACAGCCACAGATATCATATTATAGATAGATAGATAGATAGATAGATAGACTCGGATGGTCGATCTATAAACATCTTACATGGGAATTTCGGGAGAGCGGTGCGGACCTTTGGTTGTAGTTCAAATTTCCTCTTTAACCGAGGTAAGTTCATGTTATATATTATTGCTGCATTGTATGTACATGATATGATCGATCTGCTTACGCTGAATAATATAATGTCTACAGTGGGTAGGATCCATACAGCAGTGGTCATATTATTTAGTATCATTTTAGCTAGCGCTAGGTACATACGGCACAGTACCTACCTGATTTGGGATCCCCGTGTCCAAATCCAATCCAATCAGACCCAAGACCTGGGAACCCCAAGGGTGCTCGGCATTATGTACATACTTTACTACGGTAGGAATCCTTCTAGAATCGAGGGAAACCAGAACCTTCCAGGGATTCGTTTTTTCCGAGTCCCCGACTCCCGACCCGGGGTGCGGAGAAGCGCCCCCACCGGGCGTGCGTTCGTGAACCGGCCCCACCCCGCACCGTCCCGATGTCCCGGACAAGAAGACCATATGCCCGGGTGCAGGTGACTCCTAGGTGGTTCTGTCTTGGTTCGCTGCGCTCAATGGCGGGTTGGGCAGCATCTTCACTGCCGAGTAGTGTGCATCAGGAGCTTGGACCTTGTACTAGACGAGTCGGCCAGAATGAACCGATTAATCTTGTAACTAGTACCTATGTACTGTACATACTATTGGACGGAGGTAGACGGTTGAGCGAATCAAGAAGCTGGTCTGTGGGATCCGTATCATCATTCCAATGTGGCCTGCATAAAAACGCCTCGCATCTCACTGATGATTCCGGCATCTCTGGTAGCCGAAAGACTAGGTAGAAAGCTCAGTCATCGTGGCATCAATAAGCCTCCGGTAATATCAACAACAGACGAAATGCGTATGCCGCTGTACATACAGACGCACTGCGTGCGGAATTCCCGAAAGAAGTACCTCGTAATAGGATAGGTAGTCATTCACAGCCGGGAACAAAACTCGTAATCAGTATATCATTATCCAGCCTCCTGCCAGACTGCTCGGTTCAGAGCTCTTTCTTCAGGAAATGTTCTGGCTTATGCGTCGTCTCGTAGTCGACGTGGACGTATGCACGCTCGACATCGGGCAGCGACTCGAGCTTCATCTGCAGCTCCTCCGCGACGTCGTGGGTCGCCTGGAGGGTCTCGTTGGGGTCCATGACGATGTCGACCTCGACGAGCAGGCGCGGTCCGGACGTGTAGGCGCGGACGGTGTCGATTGCGGTGATCAGGGGGGAGTGGGTCATTGCTGCTTCGTTGTCAGCAGATCCGTCTACGGAGCTTTATACAATGGCGATGGTGAAGGGATGACTCACAGATATACGTGATGAGCTGCTGCGTCTGGATGTCGGCAGTCACTCCGATAAGCAGCTGGAACTCATTGTAGGCCGTACGCAGCCACAGTCCGGTGATGAGCACGGACAGGATGATGGCGCCCATGGGGTCGATCCACCAGCGGAGCTTGCTTCCTCCAACGGAGGTCAGGATGCCGAATCCGTTGATGAACAGGTCGTTGCGGTGGTCCTCCCACAGAATCCGAATCTGCGAGAACTGGTTCCGCAGCGCCCAGCAGTACAGGAAGAGCGCGAACTTGGTGGAGAAGGCGACGATGACGGCGATGACGGAGGGCAGGTGGAAGTCGAGCGTCTCCGACTCGCTGCCCGAGTTGAGCTCGCGCGCCGAGAAGGCGATCAGGATCAGCGACACGGCGATCATGATGAAGCAGAAGCAGATGTTGCCGGCCGTCTCGATGCGGGCCTTGCCCGCGGGGAACTTGCGCGGGTTCACGCGGTTGACGGCCTTGTGGCAGATGAGGAGGGTCAGGTTGGACAGGGGGTCGAAGATGGCATCGGCCATGGTGGTGAACAGGGACAGCGAGCCGGACGCGATGGCGCCGTACACCTGCACGACGGACAGGATCACGTTGGCCGCGAAGCTGCCGTACACGGCGATCTTGTACTTGAGCTGGTTCTGGTTGTTGAGCTCCCTGGCCGCCCGGACGTGCTCCTCCACGGGCTTGAGCATCCGCCGGATGTTCTCATTCTGCGCCTCGTAGAAGTCCTGCAGCTTCTTGGTCGAGGAGGAGGGCCGCACGTTGTCCTTGAGGAGCGACGGCGCACACCCGCCCCGCTTCCGCGACGTGTTGGCCTTGATCTGCTGGATCTCATGGGGGGACTTGATCTTGGACGCGAGCTGGAACGGGTCGTTCTCGCGGGTGTACCGCGGCGGCGGCTGCCCCTCCTCGTCGGAGCTCATCCTCTGGTGGGGGGTGATGCTCTCGACGCCGGTGCTGGTGGCCTCGTTGAAGGGCAGCGACATCCTGGAGGCGCCCGTGTGGGAGGATTCCGGGCGGGTGGGATGCAGGTGGAAGGGATGGGGATGGTGGGAGATGCTCCGGTGCAGGTGCTCCTCCATCCTGTGTAAGCCTCCGCTTTGTTTTTCCTCCCCTTTGTGACTCTTCTTTTCTCCTTCCGGTGTCTCCGCCGGGTCTGGAGTTGCGGGTTCTCGCAGCAGACGGGCGTATCACAGCCGTGCGTGGCGGACCTGGACGGGCAGCGCTACCCTCCGTACAACAACGCGACGGACAATGTGGAGGCTGGCGGTGGAGGTATGCAAATCCCAGATACCCAGCGCTTAGAAGAAGGAACAAGCAAACAGGCGCATCCGCATCCCGTTCAGGCACAGACGAAGGGGTTTTGCCGGGCAGCGGGCCCTTTTAATCCCCTGCGGGCTGCGGTGAAGGCAGAGAAAACGTCAATTGGAGCTCCGTGTGGGGAGAGCGGCCGCCCAGAGCGCGGTCGGCCCGCCGTCCTCGCGCCGTCTTCTTATCGCAGCTGGAAGAGGAATGAAGCTCGGCCCGTATGCGCGCAAGATGTGCAGCAACCGGCCTGTGCGAGTTGTGTTTAGCAGCGGTGTGGGGATGTTTCCCCTCTGGTGAAACATGCACATCGCCCTGTAAACCTCCTGCCTGCGACTCCTCAGCATGCACTTGTCTTACCTCTTATCAACTAGCGTTATTAGATCCAACAATCCACAGGAGCGATATTCGTACATACAGGCGACCTGTTTCCATCGCCCTCCTCCCTCTCTCACGGATAATGCAGCTGCCAGCCGTCCCAGCATCTTCAGCGATACCCACTCATCCAGGATGAGGTCCTCCATCAACGCCAGTCCTCGACCGATATCCGCAATGCTCTGCAGTGCATCCCGGGTGCTTGCCTGCATTTCCTGAACATCTTCACCCACTTTAAGGACGTAAACAATGGCGCCAGGATCGGTCAGACGAAGACGTTTTTCAGTCTCCCTTCTGTACCCTTTCTCGACTTCTGTCGCTCTCAGCCGGTTCATTCGCGTCAGAGTGCTCCTGGAGCTGTGTCTCATCGACTTCAGGACCATCTGAAGCTCCTCAAATTCCTCTCCCAGCTGGTCAAATATAGGAACCAGTTTGGCAGCAAGTATATTTCTCCGGTTGACAATGTCTAACACTACATCAGCGGGAGTAACCACCTCCTCAAGAAGGGTGCTGAGCTGGATAGTATACAACCGGACTGTATCCTCAAGATCCTGGATCGCCGTTTCAATTGTAGCCTGAAGCTGTTTCTTGAAATCTTCCAGCTGTTCCTTTATGCAGTCATGAAGGACTTTCTTCTGCAGATTCCGCTTCTCCGCGAGTATCCTCTGCCGCTCACCTTGGTCCCCTACCCGCTGGGCATGGATCTCCCTCGCATGGAGCTTCGCGCGCTCGTTCGACGTCGTGTAGCTCCTCGTCCAGCAGTCCTGCAGATGGAACCGGATCGGACGGTCGAGAGGGCCGCCCTCGATGGAATCCCCGTATAGTCTCGGAGAGGGCAGCGCCTCCTGGCCCGTGATCTCCGCCAGTTTTGCGAGTGTCTGGATGAACTCGATCAGCAGCGCTGGGTCTTTGGGGAATATGTCCTTGTGTTTCGGCTTCTCGTGGCAGAGGAGCTTCGCCTCCGCTACGAGGCGATCAGGTACTCGATAGATCGGTCGAGCAACAGATGCGGTTGCGGCAGCATCGGGTAGTTCCATACAATGCAGATAGCGGGAGAAGAGCTTCCATTGCCTCCGCATCTCAGCTTTATCTCCCTCGAATAGCCGCTTTGGAAACCGTACGGTGGAAACTGTGAAGTATTTCGCATCTGTTCCTTCATCATGTTGAGAGCTGATGCCACGGTCTGTAGGAGATTCTCCGATGGGACTTGATAGGGTTGACAGACGAGGATCGCAGGGTGAACGGTGTGCGATGAGCCACTCCCTAAACGGGAGTGGCTTCTTCTGGTGTATTTGTTTGCGGTGGCCATGCACCTTTCTCAGTAGGAAATTGTAATGGATGGCTAATCATCTGTTGACCGTCTCTGGGTGACTTTTGAATATTTGCTCTGGCATTCATATTCTAAGCTAGAGCGTAACTATATTTTGGGATAATCATGATCAATTCAATCTCTTGGATCAGACAGCTGTCCTGTCTCAAAGTGAATATGCTCACTTCTTACTCCCCGAAATATAATACTAGGGGTTATGGTAAAGAGTTTTTTTTTTTTTTTTTTTTTTTTTTTTTTTTTTTTTTTTTTTTTTTTTT